>Ga0233439_10002795_pt1 | contig 19103 bp, 25 predicted proteins | sample SI_123_September_6_FD_182713 | JGI IMG/M metagenome (GOLD analysis project Ga0233439, IMG submission 182713) | Seawater microbial communities from Saanich Inlet, British Columbia, Canada - SI_123_September2016_100_MG | ecosystem: Environmental > Aquatic > Marine > Inlet | place: Canada: British... | reverse complement strand
TTACAGCCTTTTTTATGATAAATAGTACAATGGAAAAACATTTTGTAAAAGTATTATTTGATTTGCACTGTGATTGGGAGGGATTTCCGCCTGATTACAGAGTATATGTTAACGACGAATTATTTTGCGAACGCACATACAAGTGGGAAGAACCTGTATACTTAACTGAGATATTACAAGTAAAAGCAGTTCCGGGAAAGTACAGATTTACTTTAGAGAAAGTTGGTCAACAGATAAGTAAATTTGATATACAAGATACACGTATTGCTTATGGACCAGGAAAGATTATAGACAAGCATACATTCGAAATACTAGGGGAGTAAATGGGTGAACTTATATTGTTTCAACCAAAGAAGAGGAAAATGTGTCCTGATGATTGGGCAACACCGTATAACCCAACGCACTTAGAGTTGAGTTTAACAATAGCAACATTAAGGGAATGCTATTACGATTGCTTAAAGCAACTAGACATAGCAGGAATACAGTCAGAAACAGAGTTAAGACAGAAGATTAGGCAAATGGAATGTATGTACACCGTACTAATGGATTATTACACAGTAGATTAATTATGAAAATAAATGAAGTAACCAACAAAAGATTAGATGAGTTTTGGGCACAAGCATTAACATTGCTTGGTGCGGCAGGTAAAGTAGGAAGCAAACTACTTAGTAAAACTCCAAAGAAAGTACCTAAGTCAAATAAAGCAGACTTTGATAATATTCCATTACCTAAGAAAGTAACAGGTAAAGTACACACTGACCCTAAGATGGGTAATACTGCTAAGTGGAAGAAGGACAGTAACTTAGATATTCAAGACATGGCTACTAAAGTTAGACAAGGCAATTGAATAGCACAAACTTAAAAGCAATGACGTTCATGGCGTTATTAGCAATACTAACAACAGGACTACACATCATGAGAGCACAAGAATTTACAGAAGACCATTCAAGCGACATTAACTACGATAAAGCGTACGATTCATTTGTGAGTGCTGAGATGCGTGGGGTTGATAAGGGTGAGGATGGCACAGGACATTACATACGTACTTACGGTGCTAATAAGAAAAACGACCCTGTTGGTTATAAGAAAGGTTCGTCTGCATGGGGTCCTGCTCAAATTAATGGTACTACAGCAAAGGACTACACTACACGTTATCCAAAAAAGTTCAAAGACCAAACAGGATATACTGACCAGTACCACACACAAGCATCACAATCAATTAAGTACGGCAGAGAACCTAATAAACCAGGATATGATAAACGCCATGACTACGGTGGAAAGGGTAACTTATCTGCTCCTGAGTTTCACGAACCGTACCAAAAGATGGCAAAGACTATTATGCGTCAAATGGACCATGAACTTAAATCAAAGAACCCAAAAGCAAATGTACATGATTTAATTAAAAGATGGCGTGGTAAGTCTTATGACCAAGACCCAGAGTACTACGATGCTTTCTTAAAGACGTACAACCAACAGAAGGATGCTGATTGATTGGTGATTGGTGGTTAATTAATCGAAGAATGGGTGAAAGTAAGGAAATTCGATATTTTGTTCGCACCACTTATTGTATTTTTTTGTAGTATTTAAATTATATGTTTTTTCGATTGAACTCATTAAATCTGATAATTTAAATTCGAAGTCGAGGGGTTCGTGGTTTATAAAATTAACTTCTTTCTCTTTTAAAAATGCTTCTTTAAGGTCGAAGTACTCGTTGATGAATTGTTTTTTGGTTTTATCTGACATAACATAATCTCTTTTTTGTTTTGTATGTGAGTATTATACCACAAATAGATTGCGTGTCAACACTTTATCGAAATTAATTAAACTATTGATAACGCATAAATACTCGTAATATAAAACAACATTTTGTTATGAAAATTAAAGAATTAGTTGAAACAACATCAGCAGGCGGATTTGCTACAGTAGCAATGCCGATGGGTAGTGTTCAAAAAAGACGAAAAGAGCAAAGTATATATAATGAGGATGGAACTAAGTTCGCGTACAAACATATCAACAGCAAAGAAGATTATTTGGAAATGAAGAAGGCATTATGGGATATATTAAAAGACCCGATGTCAATGGCTGACCCAGAAACAAAGGATGTTGCTCAACGTTATATGATTAAACTGAATGCAGAAGCAGAAGAATTAGGATATAGGTAACAATTATGAACTTACGAGACATATACGAAAAAGACGAAAAGGAAGAAGACTCAATTGACATCCGTGACCCTGCTACTAAGTGGTTAGTTAAGAAGGCACGTGCTAAGTACGCATACGCGGAAACAGACCTAGAAGCATTTGTACAATTTATGCGCGATGAAGTTGACGCAGAGAAAGAAAATATCCAAGCAAATACCGACGGCATCGAACACGAAGCGGAAATAAACGTAACCCAACAGCAAGGTATCGATAAGTCCAAAGAAGTAAATATCGCGCAGGAAAAACATCTTAAACGTTTAGATGCTAAAGAAAAACAAATCGACAATAAACTTGCACAATTTGATGCAGTTAAACTTGATATTGAGATGCAACTGAGAAAAAGAGACGAAGCAACATTAAAGGATACAGTTCAAATAGGAAGATAATGGAAGGGTTAAATAGTTACTACGCATTACAAGATGCAAGAAAACAAGCAGAAAAGGAAGACAAAGAGTGGGACAAATTATCACAGGATGACAAAGATAACTACATAAAAACTCAAATGGAAAAACGTGGGTACTCGAGAGGAGATTACATAGGACAGGGTTCATACAAATGGAATAAAACGTAATCAATTATAACTTTGACCGAAATACTAAAATAGGTGTTTAATAGCATCTATTTTTTTGTTTTTGTGTTTATAATATGTAATTTTAAACAACCAAGGAGTTCACCATGTCATTAACATTTAACCCAGACCAAAAGAAGAAATTAGAGCACTTATTCAAAGAAGGCATTAGTATTATGTCAGAAGTTGAAGTTCTTAATGAAGGTTTAGCGGACACAATTAAAGCAGTTGCTGAAGAATTTGAAATTAAACCTACTGTACTTAAAAAAGCAGTACGTGTTGCGTACAAGGTAAACTTCCAACAAGCATCTGATGACTATGATGTACTAGAAACAATTCTAGAAACAGTGGGTCGCACTGATTAAATGCCTCCCATTCAACATCATATTGATTGCCATGACCATAATCTATGGATAGAGAATTTATATGCTGTGAACCGTAACATAATCCAAGCATTAGCGGACAAATGTGTTGTCCTTTCCGCACCTGATATATTATTCAGTAAATGGGTGACATCAATTAATAATTGTCAAGTAGTGGTAACTATGTATGATGACATTTTTGATGATAGGTGGTTCGATGATTTAAAAGTAACATCAAAAAAGTATAATATAAAATTCACCATAATCACCAATATACACTACGCAGGATATAATGATATACCTGAATATAAAATACAATTCTATAAAGAATTGTATGGTGTTTTTTATAATCCTGCAATTAAACAAACGAAAATAAATCACAATAAACTATACACATGTTTGATGCAACGAACCGAGTTTTCGCGTTTAAGTTTATTTTCAAATTTATCGAAGAATAATCTTATCGACGATGGGAATGTTAGCCTTCTTGGGTTTCAAATCAATAATACTAAAAAAAGTGCAACCGAGGTGGTGAATGATATAAATTCTGAATACCACCTATTCGATAAGATTGTATCAAATTACACGTTTCCTTTTAGAAACTTCGTAGACTCAAAGAATTGTTTCGAAATAGAAGAACAATCAAAGTACATTATTGTGTCAGAAACATATAATACCTGTGAGGAGGTGACTCCGAATTGGATTGCGTTTACGGAAAAAACATTTAGAAGTTTGCAGATACCAAATATCTCCATATTATTAAATAAAAATGGAGCAATGGATGTTTTATGTGAAATGGGATTTAAAATACACCCAATCAATAAAATATTAGATTACATGATGTCGTTTAATTCACAAACCAACTTTGTTATTGGGATATTAAAAAATGATATTTTTGATGAAGTTGGGCATGCTGAATCATTACATAATCAAAATTTACTTATGAAATGGTACAATACCCTTCAATCTGATGATTTTTATACCACCATATCGTCGAATCTGCATACATGAATATCCCAAACTACGAAGATATAAATTTAGAAGAACATAAACTATTATGTGGATTCTACAGTCTTGGTATAATTGAGACGTACTTCCACAAACTAAAAGTTATCAATGCATGTGAGTGGAGGAAACACAAGAGTGGAGACCGTTATGGTGGGCGTGGGTACAAATGGTTGCATGATGAAATAAACACTAATTTAAAATTAAATAAAATAGTTTTAGTCATTCCAGAAGATGAGGATGTTATGTACCCGTCCGACCCAAAATTCACAAAGGTATTAAATAATCACGCAACCGACGATGTGTATTTGGTCACGCAGATGCCTGATTTTGGGATATATATCGACGCAGGCATAACATGCAAAATATTGGAATTACCATGGATGATGGTTAATGACTGCTTATGTTTTCACAGTGTGGTTAATAAGTATAAACACACTGCATCACCATCAAAATACAATTTTATTTCATTTATTGGTAGAAATCAAGAACACAAGATGTCGGTTTTTGAGCATTTATGTTTGTATAACTTAGACCAATATGGATTATTAACAATGCTTGGTGAGAATGATTTGCATTCATTGCCACCCTCTATTAGAAATAAAGTTAGTATCAATGAGATACCCCCATACATAGATTATGAAAAATCTAAAAATTATACACATGAATTATATCATGATGGAATATATGGATTCAAAGAGGGGGGATTTTCAAAGATATGTAACATTTGGGTATCGGCGAACGTGGAGAATTTTCTTAAAATTAAAGAGTTATACCATGATGTCCCTTTAGTAGTTCATGCCGAAACAACCACAGGGGTTTTCCCAATGACTGAAAAGAGTGTGTGGCCTATACTTCTTGGTAAAATGTTCCTAATACATGGACACCAAGGAGTGATGTATGAAATTCAGCAGTTTTATGACATTGATATATCTGATTTTGCAAATATCGAGTTCGATAGTTTCCATGGATGGGGGGTCGATAATGACAACATCAGATTGGATAAAATGATTGTGGATAACAAATCATTGATTGAAAATGCTTCTGAAAAATATAAAGAACTCAAACCACAATTGGATAAATCAAGTTATACATTTGGAAAAAATATGTATAATTTTTTCATAAAACAACTCACTACATTAACAGGATAATAATCATGCCATACGTTGACGCAATATATGATATAAAGACAGACAAAATACATGTATCCGAAAGAGTTGATGGCAACCGTGTATTGAAAATATTTAAACCAAAATATGAATTTTTTTATGACGATGTGAGTGGGCGTCATAAAAGTATATATGGCAACCCAGTGAAAAAAGTCCATGCAAAATCTCGCGATGATTTTAAACGCAAAAAAAATTCATATTTTGGCAAACAGTTATACGAGAGTGACATTAATGTAATTCATAAATGCTTGGAAGAAACCTACAAAGGACAAAATTCACCAAAATTACACACAGTGTTCTTTGATATTGAGACTGATTTTCATAAAGATAAGGGATTCAGTCCACCAGAAGACCCATTTAATAAAATAACCGCGGTATCACTGTACCTAGATTGGGCGGATAAACTAATCTGTTTGGCAATCCCCCCAAATGGGGTGAGCGAAGCCGATGCATTTGAAATTGCTGGAAAGTTTGATAATACATTCTTATTTGATGACGAGGGTGAGATGTTAATCACATTCTTGGATTTAATCGAAGATGCAGATATATTGAGTGGATGGAATAGTGAAGGATTTGATATACCGTACTTAGTAAATAGAATCTCAAGAATTCTTAACAAGGATGTTAATAAGAAATTTTGCTTATGGGATGTGATGCCAAAAGTTAAAACATACGAACGATATGGAGTCGAACAAGAAACATATTCACTAATCGGAAGAATTCACTTAGACTACATGCAACTGTACAGAAAATACACGTATCAAGAAATGCATTCATATGCACTAGATGCAATTGCCGAATATGAATTGGGGGAGAAGAAGGTTGCGTACACCGGAACATTAGACCAATTATACAATGACGATTTTAAGAAGTTTATTGACTATTCTAGACAGGATACAATGCTATTGGCAAAGATGGATGCTAAACTAAAATTCATTGACTTGGCGAATGAAATAGCACACTCCAACACCGTACTTCTACCATCTACCATGGGGTCGGTTGGTATTATTGAACAAGCAATCATCATTGAAGCACATGAACGTGGGTTCGTTGTTCCTGATAGAAACCGAGAGGAAGAAGAGAATACACAAGCGGCAGGTGCGTATGTTGCTCAACCAAAGGTTGGCATTCATAAGTGGATTGGCTCAGTCGATATCAACAGTCTGTATCCATCAGTAATTCGTGCATTAAATATGGCACCAGAAACCATTGTTGGTCAGTTCAGATTGGATTTCACCGACCAATATATCAAAAATAAAATGGCAGACCAACGTAGCAATACCAGTAATACATTAAATGAAATGTTTGGTGGGGGGACAAAGTACAATGGCAAAACAAAGAAAGGGGATTCCTTCGCGGGTGCATGGGAAGGACTATTTGGTACCTTGGAATACACTGCCGTTATGGAAAAACTACCCGACACCTTAATTACCGTGGATTGGGAAAGTGGTGGTAGTGGAGTATATTCTACCACAGAATTACACGCCATCATATTCGAAGATGGGAATGAATGGGCATTGAGTGCCAATGGAACTATATTTTCAATGGTAAATGAGGGGGTAATTCCTGGATTATTGGCGAGATGGTACAGTGAACGTAAGGAGATGCAATCAAAGAAGAGAAATGCAACAACCCCCGAAGATAAAGTATTTTGGGATAAGCGACAGTTAGTTAAAAAGATTGGACTTAACTCATTGTACGGTGCAATTCTTAATAAACACTGTAGATTCTTCGACAAGCGTATTGGTCAGTCAACCACACTAACAGGTAGAGCAATCGCGAAGCATATGGATGCTTATGCAAATGAATGTATGACTGGAAAGTATGATTATGATGGTGAATGCATCATATATGGAGATACAGATAGTTGTTACTTCAGTGCTTGGCCTGTAATGAAAGAAGCAGTGAATAACGGTGCTGAATGGGATAAGGAAATTGCAACAGCACTGTACGAGACTATTGCTGATAAATTAAACATCAGTTTTCCACTATATATGAAAGCCGCGCATAATGTCCCTACAGTTAAAGGTGAAATTATTCAGTGTGGGCGTGAGATTACAGGTCTAAGTGGTCTGTTTATTAAAAAGAAGCGTTACGCTATTATGGTGTATGACAATGAAGGTACGCGTTACGACAGTGATGGGGGTCTTGGCAAGGTTAAAGCAATGGGGTTGGATTTGAAACGAAGTGATACCCCTGCTGTTATTCAAGATTTCTTGAAGGATATTCTAAATGACTTATTATCAAATAAAGATAAGGAATACATAACCAATGAAATCATCAAATTTAAACGTGAATTTAGAGATAAACCAAGTTGGGAAAAGGGGACACCAAAGCGTGTTAACAAATTATCAATTTACAATAAGATAATGGAGACTGAAATCGCCGAGAAGAAAAAAGGCAATAAGGTAAAAACTGTTCCTGGTCACGTTCGTGCAGCAATTAATTGGAATAAACTCCGAGAATTAAATAAAGATAACCACAGTATGGAAATATCAGATGGTATGAAAACCGTGGTATGTAAGTTAAATGACAATGTTCATGGGTTTAAAAGTATTGGTATACCCATTGATGAACATAATATCCCCAAATGGTACACCGAGTTACCATTCGATGACTTACTAATGGAAACCAATATGGTTGATAATAAGGTTGATAACTTATTGGGGGTGTTGAATTGGGATTTACTAAATAAAACTAACATTAATAGCACTATCAATACTCTATTTGATTTCGGATGAATGAACCGTTAAGTAATTTCGTAAAATATAAAAATTCAATAGACACCATATCATTGGATGAATTCACATCGAATGTGGAAAGCCAATTGACGTCGGTATTAAACACAATAAAAAATTCCAACTTCAACAAAGAGGGACAGGACTTACTGTCATCACGTAGGGACATAATATTAAATGATATCGTTAAGTTTAATAAAATTTTAGATGATTTGAAAAATTGTGCTGGTGAGCATATAACATCACAAGAACAAACATATTTGGCTAAAAGTTACCAAATTTACGAAGATGGCAATACCCAAGATAGTTCTGAATATATATTAGACAGAGTTTTATTCCATGCATTAATATATAGGGAAGAAATTGAAAAATATTTAATTAGCCGTATTAAATTGCATAGCAAATGGCAACATGCTGGTATGTTTATTAGACCAGAATACGGCAAATACGTAAATGAGATGACTGCTTCTGACCCCCTATACATCGTGGACGATGATGAAGCACTACTTCGCCCAACCAAATCACTATGGAACCCCCAATACCAATCTAGGGTAAGGTATAAAATTATTAATGAATCTCGGTCAGAAATATTCAAGGGGATTCCAAAAAATCAAATGAACTTAGTGGTTGCCATGAATTTTTTTAACCATAAGCCACTCGATATAATAGAACATTATATGTCTGAAATATATAACTTATTAAAATCGGGGGGTACGGTTATATTCACATATAATAATTGCAATATGGCATTGGCTGTTCAAAACTTTGAAAAATCATTATATTCATACACCCCCGAATCAAGGGTAATTCCACTCATGAAAATGCTTGGATTTAGTATTGTCGAATCATACAATGAAGAGGCAACAAATGTTAGTTGGTTAGAAATTAGAAAACCTGGGAAGTTAACATCGTTACGTGGTGGGCAAGCAATCGCTAAAATTGTAATTTAGGTTAGATTCACCACCACATATATAACAAGTTTATATATAATAATATTTTTCACATATAATAACATAGGAGAAAGACATGAAAGACCATTTAATGGACTTAGTGAAGCATACCCATGACTTGGGTACAATCGGATTAATCAAAATAACAGGGGACGACATCACCACAAGCATCGACGGCATGGCGGACGACCAAACGGTCGTGTTGAATGCTAAATTCTCATCACCTATTGCAGAATTCAACGGTGTATTCGGTATGCCGAATTTAAACAATTTAAAAACAATCTTAAATACACAAGAATATAAAAGTGATGCGGCGATTACAGTCACAAGACAAGATAGAAATGAAGAAAATATTCCAGTTGGGTTACATTTTGACAACAAGAATAGTGATTTTTCAAATGATTATCGTTTTATGTCAAGTGAAATGGTTCAGGAACAACTTAATGTAGGTACGTTTAAAGGTGCCAAATGGGATGTTACATTTGCCCCAACCGAACTTAATATTCAACGACTTAAAATGCAATCACAAATTAATCCATCTGAGACTAAATTCAATACATCGACTGTTGATGGGGATTTAATAATCTCAATCGGTGACCACAGTAATCATAATGGAAATTTTGTATTCCAATCAAAAATCGATGGAACCTTATCTAATTCTAGAAGTTGGCCAATTAAACCGATTATTAACATACTTAGTTTAGATGGTGAAAAAACTATGAAAATCAGCGACCAAGGTGCCACTAAAATTATAGTTGATAGTGGATTGGCAGTATATAATTACATAATTCCTGCATTGAGTAACTAATGATTAGAGATTTTAAAAATCACTTAGAACCAATGGATGTTGAATTCTATGTTGGTAAACAACAGGGGAATTCCATTGTCAATGGGTTCAGCACGTTGTACGTGGTCGGTGAGCCCGATATCGAAAATATTTCAAGAAGATTGACACAATACAGTGGTGAAGATGAAATAATACATATTTTCTTTGGTGCTAGTCATAGTTTTAAAGTCAGTACATTCGAAGAAATGGTAGATTGGGTTTCCACGATTCAACACTTTTTAACATTGGACTATTGGTGCACATTGGATATGGATGTATCCTTGGTTAATTTCATACATGAAACTGACCTGAGTTCATGGAACAGATTTATACCGACTTTATCGGTTAAAATACCATACATAAGGGATTTGGGATACAATGCTATTGTAAAGATTGATGATTCTGAATACCAATATTCAAACAATGGAGTGTGGAATCATAGAATTCATGACTTAATGTCACCCGAATCGTTCACGCCGTGGGATGCATACAATGGTGATGTTATTGTTACGGAGAACATGGATGACGAAGAATCCATTTGATGCGATAAGAGATTTCGAAAATGCACTATCAGATTACACGGGTGCCCCTTACGTAATAACTACTGATTGCTGTACACATGCTATCGAATTGTGTTTTAGATATAAAAAATACAATTCAGTTACTGTACCGAAACATACGTATTTAAGTGTTCCAATGGTATTTCATAAATTGAATATCCCATATACGTTAATTGACCAAAGTTGGAACAATGAGTACAACTTTGGATTCACAAATATATGGGATAGTGCTAGATATCTAATGCCACAAATGCACAAACCAGGTCAAATGCAATGTTTAAGTTTTGGTAGAACCAAACCTTTAGAGATAGGGCGAGGTGGTGCTATTCTAACTGATGATAAAAATGCCTACGATGCATTGAAAAAAATGAGTTATGACGGGCGTGATTTAAGTATATCACCATGGGAGAAGCAACAATCATTTAGCATTGGGTATCATTATAGGATGTTGCCAGAAGAATGTATTATTGGATTAACTAAATTAAATAACAACGACATCACCCATTCAAGTAAATACACTTATCCAGATTTATCGACTATAAGCATTACTTAAATATGAACAAAACATATTGTGTTCTACCATGGGTTCACATGCACGTCAAACCGAACAAAGATGCACATCTTTGTTCAAGAAAATCAATACCATTGGGAAACTTAAACGACATTACCCCCACTGAACTATTCAATTCTGGCGAAATGAATGGCGTTAGAGAGCGAATGAATCAAGGAAAGTGTGTTGCTGGTTGTGAAAAGTGCTATCACGAGGAAGAAATCAACAATGGGAAAAGTCTAAGAACTTTTATGAACAATTGGTTTGAAAATCTTCTATTTAAAGACACGATACTACCTTGGAAAGAAGGATTCCTGAACGATGTTGACCAATCAGATATATCTGTATTCAGTGAATTAAAACCAAGTATCAAGTGGGTTGCATTACATGCTTCTAACGTATGTAACTTGGCATGTAGGGGGTGTTACAGCCTGTTAAGCACTAAATGGCGGAAGGATGAAGTGAAACTAGGAATCAACCCGTACCCATTACAAAACTCAAAGTTAAATGAGTTCGGGTTTGATTTCAACGAGATTGATTTCATTACGATGTACGGGGGTGAACCATTCTATATGAAGCAGAATGATGAACTCACAGAGATGGTCAAAAACGATAAACATATTGGGGATAAGATATTACAGTATTTCACCAATGGAATGATTCTACCATCGGATGATACATTTAAGATTTGGAAAAGTATTAAAAAATTACATCTTATTATTAGTATTGATGCATACGGAGATGCCAACGATTATTTTCGCCATGGAAGCAAATGGGATGTCATTGCCACTAATCTAAAATTGTACATATCTGAATCTAAGAAGTACGATTGGGAATTAAGGATTAGTACGTTGATTAATATATACAATATTGATACGTTGGATGTTCTGCATAATTGGTTAATTACCCAAGGTATTAAAGAACAGAATATTGACTACAATCTATGTATATACCCACAGGAATTGGATATTCGTAACCTACCACAAGAATATAAAGATTCTGTACTAGATAAGTACAGAACTATTAAATTGCCATCAGTTCTAATTAACATGGTTACTAATCAACTTAATTCAGAATCCAATATAGACTTCATCGCATCAAGTGCATTCTCAAGGAAATTGGATGAGATGCGTGGTGAAGTTAACCCAATCGAATCATTAAAAGTATACATGAATAATTGTTAAAAACGTACAAAATTAAACAGGAGAATCGGTCTATGAATGAGAAAGCAAAGGAACTACTAGAAGATGCATTTGCCCCAAAGAATGAATGTAGTATTTGTGGGAGTGAGTACGATGAAGATGAAGGTGGTATCCAAGGTCATTTCGGTATATGCCCTGTCACATTCTGCGTTTGGTGTTACAGTTCCATCGTCGATATGGTGTGCCAAACAAGTGAATGTTGTGATGAAGAATGACATACGACGTAGTGGTTGGTCTTCTTTTTAGATGTAAATCTACATTATCGGTAAATACAATGAATTTAATATTTGGCGCACTAATGAAGGATACACTTTTAACAACACTAATTACAATGTTGTTTTTATTAATTTTGGTATTTGGGGGAGTGTTATTAATAGTTGCTATATCAATTATAGTACCATTGGCACTGCTACAATGCATGTTCAACTCAAACCCCAATAATATTAATACAAAAAATGAAAGCATATAAATTATTTAGAGTATTAAAAAGTGGGGAAATAACTTCGTTGTTTATCAATAAAAAAGAACGCCTTAACTTGGACACTTGGTTAAAAGCAGAAAGTTTTCCTACTAAAGGATTTAAGTTACGTCCGTATTGGCATTGCACTAGTAAACCAGAAGCACCACACTTATCAAATAAGGGGCGCGTATGGATGGAAATTGAAATGGATGGTCATGAGGAATTCAAACGTCCTCAGAGTCAAGGTGGCATATGGTATCTAGCAGACAAAATTAAAATCATTGGTAATGTTTATCCAACACCCATGATACCAATGGAATAATCTAGGAGATATATCATCATATGCGTAGACTAATAACATCAGGTTGTAGTTTCACAAAGCATTGTTGGAATACATGGGCGGATTACATTGGTAAAGATTACGATTGGCACAAGCAACTAGGAATCGGTGGGTCAGACAATGCCAACATCGCTAGGCGAGTAATATCAACTGTAAAAAAGAACGACACTGTTATTATTATGTGGACAGGATACGATAGATGGAATTTCTATAATTCAGAATGGGAATACGATGGATGTCTAGTTGGCAATAAGAACTTCTACACCAATCACTACAGTCCAATAGAACGGTTCACAACTACAATGGATTACATGCAGATGATTGACAATCATTCCAAACTCATTGGATACACATGTCATCACTTCAATGCATTTCCTTGGTTTCTTTCAGAGGTACAAAAAACTATACCGAATGATATTATCGATGTGTATGAATCATACGACATTGATAACAATTACGTATTATCATCAAGTCTAATGGATTTCCAAGAGGACAACAATGATACAACAGTGTCACACAAATATGATAAAAATGACACCCACCCCACCCCACTAATTCATTGGATGTATTTAAACAAAGTAATGAAACCTTTATTGGGGTTACCACCCAATGCTACTAATGATATTCCAAACCATATAATTAAAGAACAAGAAGATGTACTGAATGGAATAGTTCTATAAAAATATGTTAAAAGTATATTTAACATGAAATGACTTGACCGAAATAATCATTTAGGTTATAATACCCCCATACTTAACAAAAGGGAGTACGGGAATGATTACTTTAGGGAAGTCAATCAGAACAGTTTTAATTACGGCATCAATTGCATTTATGACAGGTTGTGGGGGTGGAGGAGGCGGCGGTGGCAATGTGCAACCAACTCCACCACCCGTACAAGAGGATGTAATCACATGGACAAACGGTGTGTATGACCCTTGGGTACGAACAAGTCAAGGCGTAGAATCAAGTGCAAATTGCACAGTTGACATTTACTCACAAAAGGTTTGGTGGGAGAAGAATATCAATGGCGTTCCGACTGGGATTAAAGGTACATTGATTAGAACTGATACAGAAGAAAGAAACGAACAATGCACTGAACCAACACCAGAACCAATTACTTTAGTTAAAACTACAAGCAGTACAGCAACAACAAATTCAAGCACAGTTGCTAATCCTGTAATCAATACAACAAACACTACAGAAGATAGAACAAGCACTGATAGCAACGGTAGCACAGTTGTTAAGACATACGTTGTCTACGTAGACAAAACTACAACTACAACAACGACAACGACAGTAGCGACAACGACAACGGTTAAGACATACAGTGATAATAGCGTAGTTACAACTGTTGCTGACCCTGTTACAACTACAGAAACATCAGACGCAGTAACAACTACTACTAGAGAAGAATTAACTAAAACAGTAGTAACAGCAAATGTTAAAAGTACAAATGATGTTGATACAACAACTACAACAGAAGTAAATGGAACACCATCAACTAAGACTACTAGTACAACTGAAAATAGAGATAGCACTGATAGCAACGGTAGCACAGTAACTAAAACGTACAAGGTTTACACAGACACAACAACTACGCCAATTACTGTAACAACAACAGTAACTACTACTAAGACCACGTTAATGACAGATGGTACTAGTTCAAGCGAAGTTACTAAGACAAGTTCAAGCGATACACTTGTGCTTGATGTAGTGGTTGCTACTAGAGAAGAACTAGTTAGCACAACAGTTATTCCTAATACAGTAAGTTCAAGCGATACCAGTAGTTCTTCAATCACTGCAAGCGATAGTGACCCTGTAGTAACAACAACTACTGCTAATGAAACACGTACTTCAACTGACAGTAATGGAAGTACAGTTATTAAGGTCTTCAAAGTTTACACCGATGCATCAGCGGTAACTACCACTACAGTAACCATAGTAACAACTACACGCACGTACCTGTTAACTGATGGCACAGGCACAAGCGAAGTTATTGGAACTAGCACAAGTTCTGCTACTGCTGTTAATGTAACAACTTCAAATAGAGAAGAACTAGTTAGCACTAGCGTAACTGTTAATGTAAAAAGCACAAGTGATGCTGACACTACATCTACATCAAGTGTAACAGGGACGACAGTAATTGCACTAGGGACATCAAGTACTACAGAAAATAGAACTAGCACTGATAGCAACGGTAGCACTGTTGTTAAAACCTACACTATCTACTCCGACACATATACAACACCAGTTACTACAACTACAACCGTAACTACTACTAGAACTACTACTTGGACAGACAACTCAACAACAAGCGAAGTTATTAAAACAAGTTCAAGTGACTCAATAAATAACACTGTAACAACAGCAACTAGAGAAGAATTAACCAATACTGTGGTTACACCGAATGTTGCAAGTACTTCGACCATTTATAAAAATGAACGAACTGCAAATACAGAAAGTGAACTAATCTCAGAATTGTACGGCACTAACTCAGATGTTGTTCCTGTAGGAACTGATGCCGATGGAAATACACAATACCAATCAGTAACATTATATTACTACAGTTGGCATAATGTTGTTTCTAGTACGGTACTTAAAGACAAGTACACTAGAACAACGTACACAGATGGTGCAGTAGTTGATAGTTTAGTAACTGCTGATATTGCTTCACCTACAACAACTACTAAAGAATATTTACTAGACCCGTGGGGTGGAAAAAAGACAACTACGCAACGTGTTCCAATAGGCGAAACATTTGTTGGTAACCCTGTTGCTCCTGGAGATAGCAGTGGTTCATCGGGTGTTTACACATATAAGCAACGTACTGCTAATCACAGCACAAGTAACTACAATGCAACCACGTACTACAATGATGTTGCGCTAGGTACACCAACCGCAGGAGTTAATAACGATCCTGCAACGTACGAAACTACAGAGGCAGAAAATGGTGCAACACTAGTAACATATGCAAACCATGCTTATTCAAGAGGTTGGACTGGCAAGGGCTCTACTGCATTAATTATGGATACAGGTATTGACCAAGACCACCCCGAATTTGTAGACAAAGTTAAATATCTTTGGGATGCTGGTTACGACACTGCGTACGAAGATGAAAATGGACACGGAACGCACGTAGCAGGCATTGTATCTGCTAATAAAGATGGCGTTGGAATCCACGGTGTTGCGTACGACACCGACTTAGCCATTGCTAAGATTGGTGAAGCGAATGGTATTAGTCTATCAGCGGCAAGAGAAGCACTACAATGGGCAAAGCAGTACGATGATATTGTAGTTGCTAACTTGAGTGCAAATACATCATATAGTTCATCGTATAAGTCTAATATGACAGACCAAGGCAACGGTGTATTTACAAATGACCATGCCATTTACGGTGGTAGCAATTATTACAATTTAGAAACTGCAAGTTCTTGGAAAAATGTTATTCCGGATGAACTTGTACTAGTAGTTGCGGCAGGCAATTCAGGGAATGATTACGTACAAAATCCTGCAACATTTGCAAGTGCTACTGACAGTAATGGCGACTTGGAACTAGATGGTAGAATGCTTGTAGCAGGCAACTGGAACACAAGTACACAAACAATCGACGGTGCCAAGTCTGGACATGTGTGTAAGGATTACACAACACAATGTAATGACACATATAAAACAAGTGACTTTTACTTACTTGCGCCTGGAACAAACATCAACAGTACTTACTTAAATGGAGAGTACAAAAAAATGTCAGGAACAAGTATGGCGGCACCTGTTGTTACTGCAGGTGTATCAATTGTACATCAAATGTGGCCTTACATGAAAGGTAAGAACATTGCACAGGTGTTATTGCAAACTGCTAACAAGAACCTAACAAACTACAGTGTCACCACACACGGTCAAGGACTTATGGACTTAGACAAAGCAACACAGCCAATTGGTGGCTTGGGTATTAGTACAACAGGGCGTACAGGTGATGTAGCACCACTAAGTGGGCATATTGCAGTTAGCGGTGTCGACGGAGCAGTTGTTAGTTCTGTTAGTGCAGTTGATGATTTTGACAGAGACTTTAATGTAGATTTAAGTTCGATGGTTAATAGCAACAATACATCCATTGAGCAACTTAAACACAAGCGTGGGCAATCGTGGGCAGTTAAACAAGCAAGTATTGGCACAAGCGAGTACAAGAACGTCACTGTAGGCACAGATAATAAAGGAACGTACGCACTTGGCTATACACATGATATTAACAATAACTTGGACTTAAACGTTACTTACAGCGAAACAAAGAATAGTCCGTGGATTAATATGTCAGGCGTGTGGGGAGAAGTTAACGGTGCTACTACAGTTGATACTAGTCTTACTTGGAGCGACGATGAGTTATGGGCACAAGTAGGCGTAATGAACACTAAGACAGACATTAACAAAGGACTAGTAGTGAATGTAGATGATGCGATTTCTGCTTACTTTGTTGGTGGTGTTGACTTAGATGATTTTACTTTTTATGCAGGTGTTAAGCCAAAAGTATTAAAAGGTAAGATTAATTTATCTATTCCAAATAGTGTTGATTCGAATGGAGTTATGCACTATAATTCAACAAGTAATAATTATGGAACGAGTACAGTACCGTTTATCGGCGGAACACATACTTATTACTTTAAAGAAAACGACGAAGATGCATTGTTAAACACAGATGTAATTACTGATTCATACGGTAACCATCAAGTTAACTTTACATTTGAATATAAATTTTAATTAATAAAGGAAAAAGATATGGAAATTTTACTTATGATAATTGGTTTGCCTGTAGCAGTGTTTTTATGTATTGCTACTGTTTGTTTTGCTGGAATAGTACGTAGATAACTACATATTTTTAACTTTTAATACTTGAGGAGAAGTAAATGAAACTATTTGATATATTAGCAATTGTGTTTACACTAGGCATGATTGCATGGATTGTAATGTTAGTGACTATGTCGTACCAAGCATGGACTAAGTACACCAACCACAAAAGAACATAAATACAAACATATTAATTATGGTTGTATATTATGTCAGCAAACGGTATTTCACATCAAGCATTAAAACGCGATAGGCAGGACCAAAAACTTGCTATCGCTTCAGCAAAGATGCAAGGAAAGACGGTCGCAACTGACGGTACTATTTCAGGTAGCGTTGATTCGTCTAAGCCGTATTATAGAGAAAACAATACTCTGGATATCACTCAACTACAATGAAAACAAAAATATTAGTAACAGGAAGTAATGGATTTCTAGGTTCCCACATAATACCAACATTAGTAAACGATTTTGAAGTACATCAACTAGAAAGTAATTTATTAAATCATACAAATGTAAATGACGAAATTAAACGCATTAATCCAAATATAGTAGTCCATCTTGCGGCAAGAACAGAAGTTCAGGACAGTTTTAATGAACAGGTAACATTCAGTGAGATTAACTACGTTGGTACAGTAAACCTTATTGAAAGTATTGTCGAGCATTGTACTAACTTTGATAACTTTGTATTTGCTAGTACAATGGAAGTATATGGATGGCAACCAATTAGTGATGAGGTTAAACTACACGGCACTCCATCAAAGCACGAAGTATTTGACGAAAATACACAGCCAAATCCAAACGCTCCGTACGCAGTTGCAAAATATGCTTGCGAGAAGTATCTTGAGTACGCAGGACGTTCATACGGATTTCCATATACTGCACTACGACAAACAAATTGTTACGGAAGAAAAGATAATGATTTTTTCGTAACAGAGCAGATTATTACACAAATGTTAAAAAATAAGGACGAAGTTCGTCTAGGGTACAGCCAAGCATACAGAAACTTCATTTATGTCGATGATATGATAGATATATGGAATATTGTTATAAGAAATTCAGAAAAAGTTAAAAATAACATATACACTATTGGACCCGATAATGCTATTCAAATAAAAGAATACGCAGACATAATTGCACATAAACTAAATTGGCAGGGTGAGATTTTATGGGATACTGCAGGAAAGCAACGCAAAGGTGAAATTTTTTGGTTGAATAGTGGCCATGACCTCATTACTAAACATACTGGATGGGTACCTAAAGTAGACTTAGATACTGGATTAAACAAAACCATCAAAACATGGCAAGATATACTAATCAAATAAGAGCATAAATACAAA
>Ga0233439_10002792_pt1 | contig 19109 bp, 14 predicted proteins | sample SI_123_September_6_FD_182713 | JGI IMG/M metagenome (GOLD analysis project Ga0233439, IMG submission 182713) | Seawater microbial communities from Saanich Inlet, British Columbia, Canada - SI_123_September2016_100_MG | ecosystem: Environmental > Aquatic > Marine > Inlet | place: Canada: British... | reverse complement strand
GCTGCAACACATGAGACCGACCTCGATTCGATTCTCCTAGTGGTTAGCGGTGCTCTATCAAACTTGATGAAGTTCGATCACATGGGAACATTTCTCACTGATCCGAATGAAACATCCGACTCCAAACAGGAAACAGCAAAAGTGGTCTGTTGGTCCACCCCGAATCTTCTCGGGATCAATGTCGGAGACTCGGTGACGTTGGAGACTACGCAATCTGATACAGGCGTTCTATCCGGGCTTGGACGTGACCCTCTCGGACTCAATAGCAATTCAGCAACAGCAGGAACAGAAGATCGTCACTGGATGCAAGTTCCGTTAGGTGAACAGAGCAAATTACTGGGCATGCTGATAGTCAGTGCGCCAGCCGACGCTGTTTTAAGCGAGGACGAGGCCGATCTGCTGCAACGTGTAGCAAACCAGATCGCCCCCGCTATCCAAAACGCAAGACTCACCGCAGATTTAACTCGCACACTTGAAGAGAGACGTGTTGTGGCAGCCATTGGACGTGCTGCCAGTAGCGAAACACAAACGCGAAGAATTTTTGCAGTTGTTGCTGAAGAACTCGAATCCATAATCCCGTTCGACCGGTTCGCTGCGACGATCGCTATCCCGGAAACGAGGGATCTAGAAGTTTCATATGTTCAAGGTTCTCACTGCGAAGGTAGAGAAGAAGGCTCGATCATTGGAACCCCCATTGAAGACGACATTCGCGAGCTACGAGCAAGACGGAGCATTCTCAGAAGTTACGAATCGCTAAACGACATTGCCGACCAAGGTATCGCAAAAGCGGGCCTCTATTCTTGGATTCAGATCGTTCTTGGTGAAGTTACCGATCCCATCGGTTATCTCAGCTTCCGCAGCAAGAAAACCAACGCATATTCTGACGTACACGTCGAACTTCTAGAAGGCATTGCACGTCAGATATCTCCAGTGCTGAAAAACGCACAAATGTTTGAGCTGGAACGTGGACTGCGCGATCAACTCGATACCCAGAACCGTGAACTACAAGAAGCGAATACCGCAAAATCTCGATTCCTATCAACGGTGTCGCACGAACTCAAAACACCTCTGACGATCGTCTCAGGATTTATTGATCTTCTTGCCGATGACGCCGACCAGTTCACTGCAGAGCATCTAGAAGCGCTAAACATAATGCGCAAGAACTCCACAAGACTTGGACTGCTCATCAACGACGTATTGGATATCTCCCGTATGGACGCCGGAAAGCTTCGAATAGAACCTACCGTCTTCCAAGTAAACGATCTAGTACATGAGCTAGATAAGAGTTTTGAGCCTCTTCTTGAAACAAAAAACCAAACGCTTGAAATCGGCGTTTCTGAAGACATAGTTTGGATCGAGGCCGACCGTAATAGGGTTGCTCAGCTCGTAACCAATCTCATAAGCAATGCCCATAAATATTCCAACGAAAACAGCACGATCAGGCTCAATGTCGCAGTTGAAGACAACAGTCTTAGCGTCGTGATCGAAGACGAAGGCATCGGTATATCAGAAGACGATCAGAAGCAGCTATTTACCGCATTCTTCCGTGCTGAAAATCGAGTCGCCCGAGAAGCAGGCGGCACAGGACTAGGCCTAGTCATCGCTCGATCCATCGCCGAATTACACGGCGGAGATCTTTGGTTAAACAGTATTGAAAACCAAGGAACTACCGTCGCCTTCAAAATTCCGGGCATCTCGTCTGAACCGGTAGTTGATGCAAATGACGAAGACGAACAATCCATGCTGGCACAACGATCACGACTCTACCCAGATACCGACTGGGAAGACATCGGTAAGTCGGCATAAATATTTGAACTTACGTATTCACTATTATTTGAATACGGAGATTGCGAGAGGGAACCGAAATGAAAAAGATCTTAGTGGTAGATGACAGTTCTGACATCCGCCTGCTTCTGAGCAGAACGCTCAAGGCAGCCGGTTATACCGTGTCGGAAGCAACAGATGGCGACGAAGTCCTCGCCGCAACGCTTTCGTACGAACCAGACATGATTCTGCTCGACGTAGCAATGGCACGTGTCGACGGCTTTAAAGCCCTGGCACATCTGAAACAAGACCCGCGTACAAAACGTATTCCGGTAATCATGGTTACTGCCAAAGGTCACCCCAGTGATCTAGAAACAGCGCGCTCACTTGGTGCACTCGACTACATCAACAAGCCATGGGCACACGGTGAAGTCGAACTCAGGGTTCAGTGGGCGATCACATCTGTTATGCGCAAACGCGAACAAGATGCGCAGTTGAAAATTGATCGGCTCGCCGGTTAGCCCGAACGACATCTGAAAAGCATTGCGAAGCGCACGCTATAGTCGCTTCATCAAATTCCAACGACTCTCTCGCCGTTTGAATCATTAGTGGTCTTCTTTTGAAGACCACTTTGCGCGTCCCAGAGCAATGTAAATTTGCGACTATGCTGCCATTTCTCACAGGTTCACTACGAAAAACCTACGGGCTTAGCGTAATGTATGTGCCACTGAATCAGATAGTTTGCGATGCGGAAGGAAATGTGATGGCAGAGCGGTACCAAAACTATGTAAATGGAAGTTGGAGCGACGGCTCTTCTGGAGCGGTTTCGACCAGCACTAACCCGGCTGACTTATCTGATGTGGTTGGCGAATTTCAAGCCTCCACCTCGGCAGATGCCGCAGCCGCTATCGATGCGGCACACGACGTAAAAGAAAGCTGGCGTCGCACCTCCTCGCTCGCACGTGGAGGCTACCTGCTAAAAGCAGCCTCGTATCTCGAAGCCAATCTCGAAGAATTTGCCCAAATGGTCACTCGGGAATGCGGCAAGGCGATACTCGAAGCCCGTGGTGAAATCGGCCGAGCAGTCGCCCTACTTCAGTACTACGGTGTCGAAGGATCAAACCCGGTCGGTGCGGTTGTGCCATCGGTCAACCCAAACATCCTGCTCTACACGAACCGTATGCCTCTCGGCGTAGTCACCCTCATCACCCCCTGGAACTTCCCATTCGCTATTCCGATCTGGAAGATGGCTCCAGCACTGGTGTACGGAAACACAATCGTTCTCAAGCCCGCCTCGGCAACCCCGGGAGTCGCAACTCTCATCGCTCGTATGTGGGAAGCTGTCGATCTACCAGCCGGTGTGTTCAACCTCATCACCGGATCAGGCGGAACAGTCGGAAACGAACTCATAACCAACGACAAAGTAGCCGCAATATCGTTCACTGGTTCGACTCGAATCGGAATGAACATCGCATCCGAATCGGCAAAGCGTGGCAAGCGATATCAGCTTGAAATGGGTGGCAAAAACCCCGTTATCGTTCTCCCCGACGCCGATCTCGAACAAGCGGCTGAAATTACTGTTTCAGGAGCCATGAAGTACTCAGGTCAGAAGTGCACGGCAACATCCCGTGCGATCGTGGTCGGTAACATCATGGAAGAATTCACAAATCTCGTTGTCGAAAAGACCAACGCCCTCAAGATTGGCGCCGGTGCCGACCCGCAATCGATCATCGTTCCTGTCATCGATCAAGCATCCAAAGACAACATCGCCTCGATGATCGCACGCGGCGTTGCCGACGGCGGATCGATTCTTGCCGGTGGTGGAGTTCCATCTGGTGCCGGATTCGACAAAGGCACCTACGTCGAACCAACCGTCATAAACAACGTTGCCAGCGACGCTTTCGTCGCCTGCGAAGAGATCTTCGGCCCGGTGCTGTCGATTCTCCCTGCAGCCAATGCCGAAGATGCGTTGAACATCGCCAACTCTGTCGAATACGGCCTGAGCGCAGGTATCTTCACTAAAGACCTGAATTCAGTGCTCGACTTCGCCGACCGCATCGAAGCAGGTGTCGTGAAGATCAACGGCGAAACCGCAGGACTAGAACCGCAAGTTCCGTTCGGTGGCATGAAGTCGAGTTCATCTGGCGACCGTGAACAAGGCAAGGCTGCAATCGAATTCTTCACCCAAACGAAGACGATCTATGTCGACCGTAGTGCAACATAGCCTCCATCCCTGATAGCTTATGGGTTCGGTGGTCAACATCTTTGATGTCGATCACCGGACTCTGCTAAGTCGCTAAATCGCGACTGCCACACAGGTGACACGATTTCCGATACGGGGGTGAATCTATGCCAGACCACAGTTTCAGCGGGGTCTTTCCGATCCTTCAAATGCCTTTCAACGAGACTGGGCAAATCATTTTTGAAGATCTTCGAGCAGAAGTTGAATACGCCATCCGCGGTGGAGTTCACGGCGTGGGAATCGCCTACGGATCAGAAGTAAACAAGCTCTACGACCACGAACGCGACGAAGTTCTCAGTGCAGTGGTCGATCAGGCAAACGGCCGAATCAAAGTGGTGATGAACACAGGAGCTCCCTCCACCGTTCAAACTAGCCACTACACACGAGTCGCCAAAGTACTCGGTGCCGACGCCGTAATGATCGCTCCGCCTGCGATAGCCGGAATTCCAACATCTCTCGTTCGCCAGCACTTCATCGATGTTGCCGAAAGTGCTGAAATGCCCATCTATATGCAAGACATGACAGGCGCTGGCATGTCACCAGCGTTGCTTGCCGATTTGGCGGGCGAAAATGAAAACCTCTGCTACGCCAAGATCGAAACACTTCCTACCCCCAATCGATTCTCCGAAACTGCCGAATTGGCAGGAGACAAAATATCGATGTTTGGCGGAGCTAACGGAGTCTTCTTCATCGAAGAAATGCGACGTGGAGCCAAGGGAACCATGCAAGGCATCGCTCTGTGCGACATCGTCCGGAAAACTTGGGACCTCTTCCAATCGGACGAGGAACAAGCCGCTGAATCGCTATGGAACCACTATCAGCCACTGGTGAAGCTCTACACGCTTGCAGAAGGTCAACTCTACTGGGTTGCCAAAGAAATCCTTAAACGCCGAGGAGTATTCACTGAAGCCTACCCACGATTGCCAGCAGTGAAACCCGACGACGGCATTTACAGCGAACTCGACGCACTCATCGAGGAACCGGTGCGGGGCAAGCGACTGTCGCAGCCGCCACTCAGGTGCTTGCCGATAAAGCACCGACCTACTCATATCTTTCGACAGATGATTTCCGATTACCAGCTATCAACATCTATCTAAAGCTCGGGTGGAAACCGTTGCTATTCGAAGATGGTCAAATTCAACGTTGGGCTAGGGTTTTCAAAATTCTAAAGCGAGAGTTTTACGAATCCGATTTTCCAACGCTGCCTCCTAAGTAACCCTGAACGTTACCCAGATCCGAAAGATTCGACCCATGCCTTGGGATCCCTCCCAGTACTTGAAATTCGCCGGCCACCGGCTTCGTCCTGCAGTCGATTTGCTGAACCGAGTTAATCTCGAATCACCTGCGATTGTTTATGACCTCGGTGCCGGAACAGGCAACGTTACCGAATTGCTTGCTACACGTTGGCCCGACGCCCGAATTATCGGCATTGATGATTCGGAAGAAATGCTGCGACAAGCAGCCGAGCGCGCCGTCAACATCGAATGGGAAGTCGGCGATATAGGATCATGGTCGCCCAAAGAGCCAGCTGAACTTATATTCACAAACGCTGCTTTACATTGGATCGGCGATCACACCGATTTGTTCACTCGGCTTATGTCGTCGATCGCCGTTGGCGGAGTGTTCGCAGTGCAGATGCCCAGAAACTTTGGAGCGCTCTCTCATACGTCGATTTCGGAAGCAGCACTAAACGGTCCCTGGCGTAGCAAACTCGACCCGCTGTTGCGCCCAGCCCCCGTCGAGCCACCACCGTTCTACATAGACCTATTGTCGCCCCTGGCAAGCTCTCTGGACGTCTGGGAGACCGAGTATCAGCAGGTACTCACCGGTGACAATCCAATAAAAGAGTGGACCAAGGGCACGTGGCTCAAACCACTGCTCGACGCGCTCGATGAACCGGAACGATCGGACTTCGAAAACGCCTACGCCGAAATCGTTGCGAAGGCTTATCCGAAACAGACCGATGGCACGACGATTTTCCCATTCAAAAGAATGTTCATCATCGCCCAGCGATAAGCCAGTAGTAAGAAGTTAAATCCCGGGAGGAGCGACAACCACTTCGTCGTATGAGTGGCGTGAGCCGACCATGTTCGAATGCTCAAACACATCAAGCGCTGATTCATAAAGATCGCGCTCAATGGCGGTTCCACCCGACCACGTGCCGAGCTTCTGATAAGCGCCAACAGCTGCTGCAACCGCCGATTCTGCCATATCGGGGAAGAAGCTAGCCTCAGCCTTTGCGACCTCGGCAGGATCAGCGGTATTCACCCACTCACGAGAAGCCTTGAAAGCAGCGGCAAATCGTTTGGCATCATCAGTCTTCAGCCAGTCCCAACGCCCCACCAAACTTGAGAATGCGGTTGGACCTACAGCCTCGCCGACCGACGCAACTATGTGTCCTTGACCATCGTGCTCAAGCTGCTGAGGAAACGAGCCCTGTTCGTGAAAATAATCGCCCTCACCGTTTCGCCACTGGGCCATCATCGCATCGCCACCGGGTGAGTCGATGTCGTCGACATCTGCCAGATCAATACCCATCTTATGAGCGCCGTAGCGAAGCATCGCTTCCGGCTGACCACCGTGAACGTGCAGGAACTTACCGCTCAAAAGCTTCTTCCAAGAGAAATCAGAGTCGGCTTCACGTCCAGCAATGAAAAATCCGTCGTATCGATTTATCTGTGCGAAGTGAGCAAACGGCGCTCTTGAGCCCTTGTCCAAAGGACCCCAACTAGCCGAAACCGCCGCTTGAGCTACGTCCATTCGCCCCTCAGCAACCTCGCCACCACTGCTTCCACCGGCTTCTACAACGTGGTATTCGCCCGTCAGTCCCTCTTTTTCAAGAAAGCCACCGGCGATAGTGCAGATCATTGGGCTGTAAAAAGCCGAATGGCGAGATGCCATGATGTTGAGCTTAGTCATTCTTATATCCTGAGCGATTGGTGAGTACCGTTAGTCGAACCTAGGCCAGCGAGCCAGATTCTAACGCTTCAAGAGCAACCGCGAGTTATTGCCAGATGTGCAAAATGCCATCTTCAGTTCCAACTCCCAGTGCCAAACCGCCATCATTGGTTTCGACAACTGCCAAGTTGGTACTAATTCTCGAATCAAGTTCTAGCTCCCACACTTCCTCGACTGAATCACCGATTCTGCGCAGAGCTATCAACGATTTCTGGTCCCGAGAAGGCACGATCAGTTCCACCGCACCATCCCCATCGAAGTCACCAGCCACAGCTTGATCGAGGTTTCTTGATCCGTTCACATGCGACATATAGCCGCCTGCTTTGGAAGCTACCAATTCAAGCCTGTCGCCATCTAGTCGATAGAACTTCGCAATACCGCCAACGTGCGGCGTTTCCACAACTGCGATCTCTATTTCGCCATTCGGACCAACCGGTGCGACTGCTATCTGATGAAGCCACCTGAAGCCAGTACCAACCGGATCAGACTCAGCGACGATATTCAGTCCGTCTTCATCATGACCAAAAACCACCAATCGAGCGCCGGCATCTGAATTACTGACAGTCGTGATGATTTCATCGACCCCATCGCCATTCAAATCGGCTGCCATCGGGAACAAACCTTCGAAGACCTCACCTACTGCGAGACTGAATCTTGAATCGTCGGCTTCGGGAACAATCGAAAAAGCGACTAGCTGGCTCCATTCAGTCTTATCGCCCAACGCCCCATGCGGATATTGATCGGTTGCCCCGGTATACGAGTAGAGCCGTGCGTCTGACGATTCAACGGTGGATCCATCTGGCGTGTTTTCAACTTTAGAAAGTGCGGCTGCCAATTCAAGATTCACCGGGTTGCTCACAGCATTGACTGAAAGAGCGAGATGACCATCCTCTTCCTCAACCAATGTCGGCCGTAACAGATGTTCATGGAGCGGCGATGAACTGCCAAGTCGAGAAATCTCTCCAGCGTTCATCCGAAACGTAAGCCACGTACGATCTTCTCGCTCCAAACCCCAAGCGGTATCGGCAACCGAGCTAACATTCGCATCAATCCACCTGAAGCTACTACCGGTTCTTGCAGTTATGGCGAATTCGTAATTCGTCTGGTTTCGAGGCATCTGCCCCTGCCCCGTGAAATAACCGTTGGCTCTGTGCATCACGTACGTGTTTTTATTCGAAAACATGTTTACGCTCTCAGGAATAATCGATGGGATAGCCCCTGGATCAGGTTCGCTGCATGCTGCCGATACCAGAGCAAGAATCGTTATCGCCAGCAGAACCTTTTTCAATATCTCACCTTGCAAAGTTGCAGCCATCTGTTGAGCATCAGGATCATCCCGTTGCCAACAGCTACGGAGTGTAATCGGAAACATAACTCAACTCAGCAACTAGCGAATCAAACTTAGAGTGAAAATCGTCTTGGCGGCAGAGAATACGACGAATAAACTCCCCGTTTCAGTCCGAGAACGAATTCTAAGCAGCTTCGTTTTGTTCGGCAGCAGCGCTTATCGCCTTACGAATTCGAGCGACTAAATCTTTAGCATCCCACGGCTTAGGGACGTAGTCGACCGCGCCCATTACACCCGCCTTCTCAAGGTCTTCCTCTTCGCTCAATGCAGAAGAAATAATTACGGGAATGTGTGCAGATTCCGGGTTCGACTTTAGCTGCGCCAGAGTGTCCCAGCCATCCATTCCGGGCATCATCAAATCGAGAACGATCAACTGAGGATTTACATCCTTCACCCACGCCTCGACCGTCGTTCCATCAGCAGCTTCGATTACTTCAAAGTCTGCGCGCTGAAGAACCGACACCAAAAGCATTCTGATGTCCGGAGTATCGTCTACAACTAAAATTTTCACCGTATCTCCATTGTGCTGATCCGAACCTGATTAGGCTGCCGTCAAAATCGAACTGTCCGCCGAAGCGGGAAGTTCCACGGTAAACGTCGAACCAAGCCCCACTTTGCTCGACACCGTTAACGTTCCGCCATGCTCTTCAACGATCGACTTCGACAGGAACAATCCAAGTCCAGTACCAGGTCGTTTTTTCGCCTCTGGGTTCATCGTGCGGAAGTATGGAGTGAATAGTTTCTCCATATCCTCTGGTGAAATTCCTAATCCATGATCGGCAACTGATATACGCACCCGTGCGTCGTTCGAATCTACACTTATTTCTACTGCTTGATCTTCCGCAGAATATTTCAGTGCATTCGTGATCAAATTGGTCAATACCTGACTAAGACGCGCTGGATCGCCCTCGACTTCACATTCATCGATTGAAGTGGGAATTTGAAGTCTGCCTTCGATGTCTTTGCTCGATACTTTAAGACCTTCGACTACTGAATAAACCACCTTCGACACATCATGCAACTCTTTGGCCGTCGTGAAATGACCGGATTCGATGTTCGTAATGTCGCTCATATCGTCGACTAAAACTGCCAACTGTCGAGCGGTCTTCTCGATCGAAGCTGCAAATTCTCGCTGTTCCGAACCGATATTGTCGACATCGAATCGCAAAAGATCTGCGTAACCGATCATTACCGCGAGTGGCGACTTGATCTCGTGGGCCACTTCCGACATGAACTGCGTCTTCGATTCGCTCAATTCAGTTAGTTGCAAATGACTGAGACGCAGAGCACCTTCAGTATTCTCAACACCGTCTTGCATTTGGGCGAACAGTTCGTTTTGAGCGACTAAGTGCTGCTGAAGCTGTACTAACGATTCCGAATTTCGACCGTTAGTAATCGCGGATTTCAGGTGATCCGATATTTGGAGCATGAACCTAGCATCGGCATCTGTATATCGATCCGGCGATGTTGAAGCTACCCAAACCTGCGCTATCAATTCTCCGTCGGCGTTTTCAAAATTGGCAACCAACGCACTGCGCATTCCAGCTTCCAGCGCAGAGGCGGCAAAGTGAGATTCTCCTACAACCCTTAAAAGATCCTGATGCCCAACAATTCGTAAATTACCTGTTGCCAACTGATCGAAACGAGATTCCGAGACCGATCGAATATCGCCTTTGGTAAATCCGAGCATGTGCGCACCGACAGATTGTTCGACCTTGAGCCTGCGATGTTCTATGTCAGCGATACTGATGGCGAGAAAATCAGGACGTAGAGCACGACCAATATGTGACATCGCACACATCGAAATCCTAGATACGTCAAGACTTCGATGTGCCAACGAACTGAACTCCGTCCCAATCGCATCGAGCTCGTTTACATACTGATCGGAATTATCATTTTCACGTTGTTCAACATGTTTCGATCCGAATCCAACAAATGTCCGTCTCTTGAGGTCGTAAGTGCGAACCGATCCGACCATCAACGAGATCGTTACTAATACACCAATATTAATTGGGTGCGCCCCACGAACAAGAACCCCGAATGAATCTGTACCGCCGATGACGTGTAATCCACCTACGGTAATCACTCCCATGCCCGTGCCTAAAACGGATCCACGTATTCCGAAGAGCACCGACGCCACTAAAACAGGGAATGCAACCAGTGGGTTCGCTGCGGTATACCCAGACTCAGCCAAAGTCAGAAAAACCACGCCCCAAAGAACGTAGATCCCAACAGTTAAGCCGAGCCGAGGGAGAAAATCTGCTTCAACAAGAACGCGAATCATTCAATTCACCGATTCTGACAACTCAAGTAATCACCTTTCGGAAAAATGCGAACGATGAATCAAGCCATACAACCTCACCGTATTTACGAGAATGATCGACCACATCGGTGAATCACCGGGGTCAATTGCGGTTTGTACTGACTCATATTTGATACAGATGCCGTCAGCCACGCTACTAACGAGGAAGTTATCCTTGTTCGCATCATGCACAGTTCTAGGCAGCGGAACGAAAATAATGGAACACTCGAAATTTCGGAATCAGCTTCGATAGTCCTACCCAGATCAAGATTTGGTCGGACGCTAACAACTACAGCATTGCTGATCGCTGTTTTACTTATAGTGCAGTGCACCACTTCAGACCCAAATTCGAACGACACGTCGATCACGGCTACTGCAAATATCTCACCCACAGCAGCTCCCACTCCAACATCGACACCCGGGCCAACCGCGACGCCCTTCGCTACCCCAACTGCAATTCCAGCAATATCTACCGTCACGCCTCCAGACGATCTTCAACGCGGCGGTGTACTCCGATTTGCGATTCCAGAAGGTCCGCCGCACAGCGATCCCCATCTGACAGCTTCGTCGTCGCTCGCTAGCTGGGGTGCAGGTCTCGCTTACTCTCGACTTTTCAAGTTCAAAACCGCCCTCAACGGAAGCTCGACCGTCGATTGCGATCTGTGTGCGTCATGGGAACAATCTGCCCCACTCACTTTCAAAATCATTCTTCGCGACGATGTGAACTGGCAAAACATACCTCCACTAAACGGACGACCGCTAACAGCTCAGGACGTTGTATACAGTCTCAATCGTCAAGCAACCGCCGGTTACGCTAACTCACCACTGCTATCAAACATCACCGAGTTCACTGCTGTAGGCGAACGAGAAATCCTGATTCGGCTGAATTCTCCTGACTCAGAGGTACTTGAGAAACTTGCCGACTCTCATGCACGAATCGTCGCCAAAGAGGCGGTTGAAGTGAATGGAGATTTACGAAGGGGGCCAACAATCGGTAGCGGTCCTTGGATCGCCAACGAAGTGCATGCGGAAACCACGCATCTCATCGCCAATCCCGACTACTACGACGATCAGTTTCCGTACTTGGACGGTATCGACGTTCAAGTGATCCCCTCCGAATCCGTTAGGGTAGCTGGCATGCGATCCAAGGTCATCGATCTAGCGCAGGCGAGTCGTGACTCCATCACTGACGCACGTGAGAGATTCGAAGAAATCTACTACTGGGGTGTTGAGAATCCCGCGGCCGGAGTCGAGGTCGCGCTAAATACCAATCGCAGCCCGATGGACAATCAGACCGTGCGAGAGGCGATGATGCTGACATGGAAGCCCGGTGAATTTAGAAACGAACCCGGTACAACCGATTTCCAAGGATCACCATTCGGCGTTTCTGGCATGAGCCTCGGGTTGCCTTTGCTCAATGCTCAATGGTCGCAGCCAATCAGCAGCTTCAGTCACCGATTCTTCGACTCAGAAGCAGCAAACACCCTCCTCACCACCGCTGCGCTAAAGCCAACCGACAACATCATCATCAAAGTCGGCGAGTTTGGTCAGGAATACATCGACGAAGCGAACGAAATGGCGGCGGGACTAGCCTCAGTCGGAATTCGAGCGGAAGTCGAACGAGTATCGACTCGCGTATTCGGAGACGAAGTTTGGATCGCTGGCGACTACGACATCATGGTCGGCGCACCGCCGCCCATATCGAGTACAACCGCTTATCTGTTCGCCGTCCATCACTCCGACGGCCCATGGAATACAACCGGCTATTCCAACCCTGAAATCGACCGATTAATCGAAGCTCAAGCAAGAGAATATGATTCGGCAAAGCGTGGCGATATGCTGCTTGAAATCCAACAGCTAATACTCGCCGGATCACATCGATTCATTGTGAAAACCAGAACCACCCATTGGATGTACTGGGACAACGTCAACGACTTCAAGCCGTACACGCCAAGAGGCGACACCGACTTCCTAACTAGAGTCTGGCTGACATCCAACGAGTAGCGACGACCGCGTAGCTATCCCCTTCCGGATGGAAGGGCTAGGGTAGGAGACTGCGACGCGGGGTCGAGTCATCCGATGACGAGCGCGACCAAACGCCAAATGCGACGCGGAGCAATATTACGCAACAATCAGGACAACTCTGTCCCCCTTCCAGATGGAAGGGGTTAGGGGTAGGAGACTTGCAGCTGCGACCAAGTCACGCCAGTGACGCCCGGAGCCATAACAGCACTACTTCGCCAAATGATCCCGCAAAGCATCGCCCAAGCCGACCCAGCTGAGCAATGCGCACTTGATGCGTACAGGGAACTTCCGAACACCGCCAAGCGCCTCGATATCGCCAAGAATATCGGCCTCAGCGTCAGTGATCTCTTCGCCCTTCAACAGACGACGCACCGCATCTACTGCCGATTCAACCTCGGAAGCAGATTTGCCCTTAACTAACTCTGCCAGCAACGAAGCCGACGCCTGGCTAATCGCACAGCCTCGACCCGTAATACCCACCTGCGAAACAGCGTCATCTTCAACCTTAAGTTGAATGTGAAACTCATCTCCGCAAAACGGATTATTCACTTCAAGATCGATATCCGGCTCTTCGACAGCCGCGGTATTTCGCGGGCTACGGTAGTGATCGAGAATGATCGCCTCGTAAAGCTCGTCCATATCTCCAAGACCACCCGTGCCACCTGTCATCGGCTGAAATACCCTTCGGTTTCACTGATCCCGTTGACCAACGCATCAACTTCGGACTTCGTGTTGTAAATATAGAAGCTTGCCCGAGCAGCCGCCACCACATCGAAGCTCCGTACCAATGGCATCGCGCAGTGGTGACCCGTTCGAATCGCAATCCCCTGCTGATCCAACGCAGTTCCAAGATCATGTGGATGAATCGTATCGTGAATGAACGAAATAACACCACCGCGTAGCGCCGGATCCTGTGGACCCAAAACCTTCACGCTACCCATTGAGAGAAACTGCTCCATGGCGTAAGCAGTCAGCTCTTGCTCGTGCTTCCAAACGTTGTCCATCCCAAGCTCAGTCAAATAATCGACCGCCGCACCCGTAGCAATCGCATCAGCGATGTTCGGTGTTCCGGCCTCAAACTTGTAAGGAAGATCGTTCCAGTTAGCGTCCTCGTAAGTAACCTCGAGAATCATGTCGCCACCGAACATATAAGGCGGCATCGCATCGAGCAATTCGTACCTGCCCCACAAAACACCGATCCCGGTCGGCCCCAGCATCTTGTGCGCCGAGAAGCAAAGGAAATCCGCATCCAGCGCCTGCACGTCGACCGGCATGTGTGGAACACTCTGCGCCGCATCTACCAGTATCACTGCACCGACTTCATGAGCTAGTGCAGCCAATTCGGCAATTGGATTGATCGTACCCAGCACGTTCGACATATGTGTCGCTGAGACGAGCTTCGTGCGAGAGTCGATCACACTTCCAGCGCCTGCGAGATCAATAACGCCATCGTCATTGTGCGATAGATAGCGAAGCTCTGCGCCCTTCTTGAACGCCAACTGCTGCCACGGAACAATATTCGAATGGTGCTCCATCGCTGTAATCACGATATTGTCGCCTTCACCAACATTGGCTTCGGCCCATGTTGCAGCAACGAGGTTCAGCGATTCACTCGTATTTCGAGTCCAGATCACTTCCTCAGGACGAGAAGCGTTGATGAACTTGGCGACTTTCGTTCGAGCCAGTTCGTATGCATCCGTCGCTTCAATCGAAAGAGTATGAACTCCCCGATGAACGTTCGAGTTCGTCTGCTCGTAATAGTCGACCAGCGATTTGATCACCTGGCTTGGCTTTTGCGAACTAGCTGCATTATCGAGATAAACCAGATCTTGCCCGTTTATCTTCCGTTTAAGAATCGGAAAATCGGCGCGAATGGCATCGATATCGAACGCACGTGATCCAGCAGTCGAAGTCGAATCGCTCATGCTGTTCCAATCGTGTCTGATTCTTCAAGCAGAATCGGAATCCGTTCATCGGTAATTCGCTCAACGAAATCATTCAGAGCTTTGGGCTCGAACTCGTTGAGCATTTCCTCAGCGAACCCTCGAACCAAAATCGCTTTTGCAGCCTCTTCATCTACTCCACGTGATTGCAAGTAGAACAAAGTGTCCTTATCGACATGACCAGCCGTTGCGCCGTGCGCAGCAACTACGTCATCAGCGTAAATCTCTAGCGACGGCTTTGCATCGATCTCGGCACCACGTGACAAAAGCAGGTTCAAGTCCTTCTGCGTAGCGTCGGATTTCTGTGCATCACGCATCACAACAACTTTGCCGCTAAACACTGCGTGCGATTTGCCCGACAAGATTCCTTTGTAGAACTGGTTCGACGTGCAGCCGGGCTTGGCGTGAGTCGTGCTGATCTCTTGATCCTGCTGCTGCGACCCACTGGTCATGTACAAACCGTGCAACGTGCAGCTAGCACCCGGTGCGTCCAACAGCGTGTGAACATCGTTTCGTGCGATCGAAGCGCCAACTGCGAAGGTGGTCGAAGTGAAATTCGTATCGCCCAACTGCCTCACTCGCGTCGTGCCGAGGTGGAAGGAATTCTCGTTCTCAATCTGCACCCGATAATGCCGAATCGTCGATTTATCACCAGCGAACAGTTCAGCCACCGGAGCAGAAAACTGTGACGACTCAGAGAGGTTCAGGTAAGTCTCGATCAATACGATCGAAGTGTTCGCCCCTGCATCGACTACCAATCGAGGGTAGCTAGCTCGGCTTTCCGGATCGTCGGAAGTAACAAATACAACCTGTATCGGCTGTTCAAGCTCGGTGCCATCGGCAATCGCAAGATAGGCGCCGTCTTCGATGAACGCAGTGCTCAAAGCGGTGAAGGCGTACTCCTCACGACCGGCAAGACTTGCCAACTGTGATTCGATGTCGCCCTTGCCAGAAGATATCGCTTCAGCAAGCGAGCCAGCGTCGAGACCGACAGTGTCGTGCAGATTCGATAGTTCCGCACTGAACTTTCCATCAACTACAACTACCGTGTTCCAAGCGTCGTCCCACGGCCCCGCTGCCTTGATCTGGTCAACAGTGACCGATCCGCCGATGCTGTACGCAAAATCGGCAGCCGCCAACGGCTGTAGATTCGTGTACTTCCATAGCTCGTTTCCACGACGCTTCGTAGGAAGTCCGAGTTCAGAGAAGGTCGCCCAACCCTGCTGTCGAACAGCCTTCAGCCACTCGGGAACGTCTGAGTTCCCAGCAACCAACGATTCATATGCACCCGAAAATTTCTCAACGGCTGCTGCTGGTGTTGCAAGCGTCATATTTAGGCGTTTGCTCCAGCTGCTTCGAGGTATTCTTGGTAGCCGTCTTTCTCTACTTCGAGAGCGAGATCAGCGCCACCAGTTTTTACGATCTTGCCTTTGACCAGAATGTGAACAACGTCTGGTGTGATGTAGTTCAGCAATCGCTGGTAGTGGGTAACGACAATGAACGATCGCTCAGGCGAACGCATCGAGTTCACCCCTTCAGCAACGATGCGAAGTGCGTCAACGTCGAGACCCGAGTCGGTCTCATCAAGAATGGCGAGTGCTGGTTGCAGTACTTCGAGTTGAAGCATTTCGTTCCGCTTCTTCTCACCACCTGAAAAACCTTCGTTAAGCGAACGTTTTACGAGATTCGGGTTGATTCCAACCGCTTCGACCTTTTCGTCGAACAGCTTCGAGAAATTTCGAACCGACATCTTGTCTTCACCACGTGACTCAGCTTTTGAGTCGAGTGCGGCTTTCAAGAACTGCCAAGGTCGAACACCGGGAATCTCGGCCGGGTACTGGAACGCAAGGAACATACCGAGGTGGGCACGCTGGTCGGGTCGAAGCTCGAGAATCGACTCGCCTTCAAGCGTTACGTCACCATCGGTTACCAGGTAGTCAGGACGCCCCATTAGGACGTTTGCGAGCGTGCTCTTGCCGGAACCGTTAGGTCCCATAATGGCGTGAACTTCGCCCTTACCGACTTTCAGGTTGATTCCCTTAAGAATCTCTGAATTTTCAATGTCCACTACGGACGCGTGCAGATTGTTGATCTCAAGCATTTTGTATTTTGGTTACCGGATTCGAACTAACTTGCTAGCAAAAAATAAATAGAAAACGTGACTAAGTCACCCGACGGCGCCTTCCAGCGACACCTTGAGAAGCTGGCTGGCTTCGAGCGCAAACTCAAACGGCAGCTCCTTGATCACGTCACGGCTCCAGCCGGTAATGATCATGTGGTGAGCCTCTTCTTCAGAAAGCCCACGTGCCATCAGATAGAACAGTTGGTCATCACTCACCTTCGAAGTCGAAGCCTCGTGCTCTAATCGAGCCGTAGGGTTTCGGACTTCGATGTACGGAACAGTGTGAGCACCGCACTCGTCACCAACCAACAGCGAATCACATTGAGTGTGGTTCACAGCATTCTCGGCGCCCGGCATTATCTGCACTTGGCCTCGATACGTGTTGCTGCCCTTGCCGGCAGAAATACCCTTCGACACGATGGTCGATTTAGTGTTCTTACCGATGTGAATCATCTTCGTGCCGGTGTCGGCCTGCTGATGATTGTTTGCGAGAGCAACCGAGAAAAATTCACCGACAGAGTTGTCGCCCTTAAGAATTACGCTCGGGTACTTCCAAGTGATCGCCGAACCGGTCTCAACCTGCGTCCAAGAAATCTTTGCATTCTTGTCGGCACGACCTCGTTTCGTAACGAAGTTGTAAATACCGCCCTCGCCGTCCTTGGTTCCCGGGAACCAGTTCTGAATAGTCGAGTACTTGATTTCAGAATCATCCAATGCAACTAACTCAACCGTGGCTGCGTGAAGCTGACTGGTCTTTCGGAACGGAGCCGTACAGCCTTCGAGATACGAAACGTAAGCACCCTTATCGGCAACGATCAACGTTCGTTCAAACTGCCCCGATCCTTCAGTGTTGATACGGAAGTAGGTCATCAGCTCGATCGGGCACTTCACACCGGGTGGAATGTAAACGAACGATCCATCACTGAACACAGCAGCGTTTAGAGCTGCGAAGAAATTGTCGGTGTAAGGAACAACCGATCCGAGATACTTCTTGACGAGATCAGGGTGGCTCTTCACTGCATTGCTAAACGAACAGAAGATGATTCCGAGTTCGCCCAGCTGCTTTTCCATCGTGGTAGCAACCGAAACCGAATCGAATACGGCATCAACGGCAACACCAGCGAGAGCAGCACGTTCCTGCAAAGGAATTCCGAGCTTCTCGAAGGTTTCGAGCATTTCAGGGTCGACATCATCGAGGCTCTTAGGAGCTTCATTCGTACCCTTCGGAGCGGCGTAGTAATAAATGTCCTGATAGTCGATGGGGGGATAGTCGATCATCGCCCATTTTGGTTCGGCTTCGCTTTTTTCAAGCTCGACCCAGTGTCGGTACGCCTTCAGTCGCCACTCTAGAAGCCACTCAGGCTCTTCTTTCTTGGCGGAGATGAGTCGGACGATGTCTTCGCTCAGGCCTTTCGGGGCGAGATCGGTCTCAACATCAGTAACGAAACCCCACTTGTACTCACCGCCTGAAAGGTCGGATTCGCGTGAGATCGTGTTCTGGTTAGTCAATAATTAGCTCCGTAAAGGATGATCTGAGGGGTCGGTCTAGGGCTATTTCGGTCGCTACAACGTCGGATTTGAACTCAAAACAGCTGTTTTTCTATTCCTGACCCATTCGGTACGCATTTAGTTTAAAACCGACCAGTAGAAGCGTCAACGAATTTCGTAACTACAAACCGAAGTTGGTGCAGGTGCGAAGCGCAGGAACTTTACGTGCGATAAAGCTATTTTTGTCGCACGATGCGAGGTTTTTCACCAAACTCGCCAACCCACCCTTAAACTAGACGCTTCGTGATTCGATCAATAACTCGAATCGGTTATTGAAAACGTGACCAAGTCACCCAGAAGAGAGAGAAAAACACTCGTGGAGTACGAAGCAGTCATTGGCATCGAAACGCACGTCCAGCTTAAGACGCGCAGCAAAATGTTCGGCACGTCCAGCGCCGAATATCAGAATTCCGAGCCAAACACGCTCGTCGACGAAGTCAGCATGGCACTCCCCGGCACGCTACCCGTCGTGAACGAAACTGCTGTCGAATACGCCATGATGATCGGCATGGCGATTAACTGCAACATCGCCAGAATCACCAAGTTCGATCGCAAGAACTACACATATCCCGACCTCATGAAGGGCTACCAGATTACCCAGATGGACGAGCCCATTTGCTATGAAGGCTACGTCGATCTCCCAATCGAAGACTCGGTGAGGGTTCGCATTAACCGAGTGCATATGGAAGAAGATGTCGCCCGACTCATTCACGTCGAGGGTCCACGCGGGGGCACGGTTCACTCTCTAATCGACATAAACCGTGCCGGTACCCCCTTAATGGAAGTAGTAACCGAACCCGACATGCACACTTCCGAGCAGGTTGAAACGTACATCAACAACCTTCAGCACATTATTC
>Ga0233439_10002791_pt1 | contig 19112 bp, 21 predicted proteins | sample SI_123_September_6_FD_182713 | JGI IMG/M metagenome (GOLD analysis project Ga0233439, IMG submission 182713) | Seawater microbial communities from Saanich Inlet, British Columbia, Canada - SI_123_September2016_100_MG | ecosystem: Environmental > Aquatic > Marine > Inlet | place: Canada: British... | reverse complement strand
GACCGGTTACATTTGTCATATTGGATATAGCCCTTTGTATTTTATCGTCTTTTTCCTTTTGAACTTCCATATCTTTTTCTACTGGTGAAATGGAATTCGATCCTTCGGTTTCATATAATGATCCATTTGATACTGGTTTTTCTTGCATGGTCAATTTTTCAAACATTTTTGTCATACGGGGTGTAAATTTCTCCTTTTTATTTCCCCCATTTGAATAAGGAGTGGCAAATGATAATAATGATGACATATAAAAATTATTTTTCCCCTTCTCTCTTTACAAACAAGGTAGATTATATTATTTCATAAAAACGCCTAAAAAACAAAAACTCACTATTCATATATACAGCATGATTAAATCGAATACATCTAGATCATTATTATATTCAAGCGTACCTATATTACTAATTATTTTGTACTTTTTATTTCCATTGGGATTTCACAAGGTCGCGAATCATCCTTTAGGAAAGGTTTTAGCAATTCTCGTTATTATTGCTTTTAGTAGCATGGATATGCTACATGGGGTATTTTTAACATTGTTGATGATCTTGTACTATGAATATGCTAAACATTCTCCCTATGAATCTTGTACAAAATCATCCGAGTCTTTTACTTTATCTCCATCCGGTCAAAATTACGCAGATAATATTCCTAAAGCAAGCGATAAAGATGGAAATTATAATGCTGTAGAAGGAATATCTGAGAAAAATAGAAATGATATATATTTAGAAGAAGCCTACCCTGAAAAATTATCTCCAGTTAAAAAAGTAAATGAAGCGTTATTCCGTAAGAAAAAATGCAGTAAAAACAATGATAAGGTTTTGCACAAAAAACAATGTATTCGTCAAATAAATAATATTGAACATGTTTATCCTTCTCTCCAATATCGCGATGGAGTTTGTAATCCATGTGACAAAACATGTCACTTTACAATAAATGATAAGCAAAAGAAAGAACAGGAATTGTTGCCTAAATCTTCCAAGGATAATGTAATTTGGGATATGGTCACTTCCTTTTTCTCCAATGAAGAAGAACCCGTCGTCATTTTCGAAAAAGAAGAAGTAGCCACAAAGTTTTAATTAATTTCTATAGTTCTTATTCACGTGTTTTTCTCTCCATTTAGTATAAAAGACAAGTCATTGCTTTTTATTATTCTTGTACAGTTAATTCGAAAAAAAAACATGAAAATGACATTAGAAAAAATGAAAGGGTATTTGTTTAATATGGTACAGCCTCTTAATGATAGTAAGATTTTCGCTGGTTTAGTGATTTTGACTCTGAATTTATCATCTAAAATGATCACTTTGCCGATGAGTCGGACTGTAGAATCAGTAATAAAACATAGTTTTAGCCAATATGTACTGGTGTTTGCGATTGCATGGATGGGTACTCGAGAAGTGCTAATTGCTACTACTGTCACCATCATTTTCGCAATTTGTATGGAATTCTTATTTAACGAGAAAAGTGCGTTTTGTTGTTTGTCGGAAAGTTTTGTCAATCATAATATAGCCGTAATGGAATCATTTGAAGGAAATCCCGATATTTTATCCAAAGAAGAAATTGATGGAGCAGTAAAAACCTTGGAAAAAGCACAACGATTACTCACTAGCCAAGAAAATAATGGATCAAATTAATGGATCAAAATAGTCTCTCCAATTAGTATATATCAAAAAAATATATACTAATCCATTTTTTATATACACTTAAATTCATGAATATACCACAATTGAAAATATTGATTCAAACTAGTAATGTAGAGAATGATAAGCCTATTGAATTGACTAGTGATATATTACATTATGATCCACCGAAAAATGAAAGAATACCCTTATTAAAATACCCTTTATTTGATCCTACTACTGAATACGATTCACATGAAATCGTACAAGATATGCCGTACTATAAGCGTCTGCAAGTATTTTTCAATGAAAAAATGTTTATGAATACTATGTTAAATAAAGGCAAAAACGATAAACGAAAACAAGAAGTTTTAGACGAAAAAAAGAATCAAGGGACTGTTTTTCAGGATAATAATGTCAATGAGGAAGGAAGTCAAACATCCGAAAATAAAGATGCAAATGGTGATAAGTCCATGTCTGAATTCAATGAAAATTTTATGAATACAGTAAAAAATAATAATTTCGAATTTACTTTAAAAACGATTCTTCCTACTGGATATATTCCTGATAATTATACTGAATCGATCAATTATTATGATCCTAATGTAACACGGAAATTATTTACTTTGAAAGCATCTCGACCCTCGTTTTTAAGTAAACTGTTACCCCGACGATACAAACGTTTTTATTCTTATGTAAATATCAATAAAGAGATTCATACAGTACATAGCGTATTGTGGCTCAATGATGCACTGAATCACCCTAGATATAGACCGATTGCATATGGTTACGTAGATAATAAATCTCGCGAGGACCAACGAAGAAAACAATTGGAAACGATTACTGTAAATACCGAGAAAGATTTAGATAATGCATATAGATCATTTATTACTAAAATATTGCTGTACTTGGATAAATTCCAGTATAATAAATTAGGCAAACAGGTTAGTAGCACTGAAACACAGACCCGTATTAATTTAAATGATGCAATGTACCAAATTGTTGGTAATGATAAAGAACTTGATAATAATACAGGAGCTAATGGTGGTGTTAATAAAAAAAAATCAGTTGAAGAAAAATCAGTTGAACAAAAATCTCATCTTACAAGAGGCAAATTGAAAGAATACAGTAAAGAAATTAAGGAACAAATGAAAACATACCGTGATAAAACTGAAAACGTCTCAATTAAAAAATTATACGGAAATAAAGCGAAAAAAAATAGAGACGAATGGTTATTTTACTACATACTAAATGAAAATAAAGATACTGAAGTGGTTGATGTCCTAAAAGAACAAATCGAAAATGCAACCACATTACTAAAAGACAATTTCATTGATAAATATTTAGTCGAACCGGCAATGTTTAATACATATACAAATTACAAAAAATCAAGATCATTTTTGACTCGTTCCTCTACTTTGATCAATTCCATGGAAATCATGAACTTTCTAGAAAAGGTTAGTTATTCCAATATGATACTACGTGCAATTTCTTATAAAGTAAATGGTGCAACTTACGATGGAGATGACGATAAAGAAGAAATTACAAAATATTTAAAAGAACAAATGCCTAATATCGATAATTTACAAAATTCAATCGATAAATTGAACAAAGAAGTCGTAATCAACAACAAAATTTGGAAAGAAGAAATAAAAAAACGTACAGAGACAAATAACAACGAAGGTATATCAAACGAAAAAAAAATTCTGGAACAAACAATGGTTACTTGTATTCAATCCAATCAAGTTTGCAAAAAAAGTGGCTCAATGCGCGACGCATATAAATATTTATCTACAGGATTAGATACTCTAAAAACCAAAGATAAAACGACATATGAAGCACATGTACATTTGAACGTAATAAAAGGGAAAATTACAAATGATAATATGTCGGGATTATCTTGTACATTAAATGATTTTATGCTTGGTTTTTTGATCGATCAATATAATGTCGAAAAAACGAATTCGATACCTCAGTTTTACTTGGATTTAACTGAAGATATTGCAAAGATTGAAAACAGTAAAAATGAAAACGCGGGCAAAACTAAGAAAAAATTAAAAATAAAAAAGCAAGGAAACAATCAAGAGAATAAACTAATGAATAAAGTAGGAAACAAAACGAAAAAACAAAAAAAGAAACGAAAAAACAAAAAGACACCTTAATTAAAAGATAAAAAACATATAATATTGTATATGTTTTTTCGAGGGGGTGTTTATTTATTTACGTATTTACTTAAATCTTAACTAAAATTACTTATTCATAAAAACCTGGTTCGCCATCTTCAAAGTATCCAACCTCGTCGCCAATATCACCATCATCGGTTTTAGCATAAATCATACCACTAGTTTCGTTGGTTGTATAATAACTAGTTCCATCAATTTCAATTTCAAATACTTCTTCTTCATTGTCATCATCTGCAACGACCTCAGCCTCAGTCTTTTCTTCAACAACCTCTTCTTCGACGACCTCTTCCTCGACGACCTCTTCTTCGACAACCTCTTCTTCGACAACCTCTTCTTCGGTCTCTTCAACAACCTCTTCTTCGACAACCTCTTCTTCGACAACCTCTTCTTCGACAACCTCTTCCTCAACAACCTCTTCATCGACAACCTCTTCCTCGGTCTCTTCAACAACCTCTTCATCAACGGCTTCTATAGATTCTTCTGTGTCAGAAACGGGTTCCAAGGTTAATTTATTCGGTACTTGTTCATCCGTACTTACAATAGGTTCTTCTACTTTTTCCGGAGGTGTAACACAAGGTATTTCTTTTTTTATTTTGGTGTCGCATTCATCCATAGTGGTATCTACTGTAAGATCAATCGCCTTTGATTTAGGAGGAGCAACCAAAGTTTGATTATTTAATATAATTGTCCATAAACGTTCATTTTCTTTGGTCAAAGATGCAGCCAACGCTTTAGCATCTTTTGATTTCGATTTTAGCAATTTATTTTTCTGTTTTAATTTATCTACTTTCTTGGTCCATTTATCATCATTGGAATTGATATTTTTCTCAATTTCTACAGTAAGTTTTTGTAATGACTGAATACAACTCATGATTATTACTTGTAAAATAAAAGGCTATTGGATAGACTAAAAAGCTTGTTTTAAAAACGGGTTGATTTAATAATAATAATACTTATGAATAATTATTGTGATTATGTACTTTTTCTTAAAAGTTTTTCTTTTTCAATTTTAGTTAAATTCCAAATGCATTTTTCAGTATTTCGTTCCGGTTAGCGGTCGAATTTTTCTCGGATTGTTTCTTCACTTTATAATTCCCCCTTATGGATTGCGATGACATCATTTTGTCATTGTCTTCGTGTATTTCAGGCAATACTCGACTAACCGGTTTTTCTAAACACAGTAGCATATAATTCGATTTAGACAGTTTTCGATATTCTTGTATAGTAAGATTACCATAGTATTTATCTAGTGTATAAAACGGGGAACAAGCTGGTTTGATATTCTCATTTTTGTCGTAAGGATTGCAGTAATAATGGTTCATTAATTGGTACGATTCAACAATAGCAGAATCGTCCCAGTGGGTGTTTTGAAATAAATAAGCAACTGAGCATTGAGGACTACAAAAAGAATAATGAGCAACAATATCACCCTCTGACCCATTTTGTAAAATAAAGAAAGGATCGTTATCATAAGGACAAGTGCACCAAAAACAATCCACCTTTTTATCGGGTATGTGTTGTTTATAAAACTGTATTTTCAATTCTTTAATTTTCTCTCGATCTTTTTCAGTCAATTCTTCTTCCGGTGAATTGGTTTCCGGTCCATTGGAATGGTTGTTGTCAGATAGTACAATACCGGTTGGTTGTAAATATTGTTTATTTGGACCAGCCCCATCATAACGTACTGTTTCGTTTTTCATATCACATTGACATTTGGAACAATAAACTGTAGAGGTATATGCGCTTGGTATTGTATTTGTTACTAGTTCTTCGGTTTGACCTGCTCGGACAGTTTGATTATTATCAATAGAATGATATTCATTGCCGATATAAGGTAAAATATCACTAGGAATTTTGGGGTCGTATGCCAAATCGTCACTTTTCCATGTTTGATTATGAATATATTGATCAATATCATGTAAAGAACAACGTAAATGTAGAATAGCGTTGCGTGTTTTAGATTGTGTCGATTGGACCATTTGTACTAATTTACCGTCTTTGCTTTCTTTCTTTGAACTACTAGTTTTTTTCACTTCCTTTTCAGTGACAATCTTTTTACGTCTTCCACGTTTTTTCGGAACATTTGCTTCTATCGAAGCCGATCCAGTAGCTGGATTGACTGTGGTGGCTGTGGTGGTGGTAGTAGTAGTAGTGGATGTTGTTGCTACCGCGCTTTTGTTATTTGTATTTTCTTGTACAGACGTAGATGAAGATGATGTTACAACTTGGGTTTCATTTGTAGAAGGTGGGAATGCGGTTGTAATAAGAAGAGTGTTGGATTTCTTGGTAGTTTTCGGTTTTGTACTTTTAGGTCTAGGCATGTTTATATTAATGGATTGTATTGATGAAATGTAATCATAAAATTTATTTAAATTCATTTAGAAAACAATTTAGGGAAAACTATCCATAATGACTTATAATATCAATATAAACTCAATATTCTTATAATTGGAACAAAACGTACTCAAACTATGACATCTTTATCCTCGCATCATTCAATTATACCGTGGTGTGAAAAATATAGACCCAAACAATTTACGAACATTGTGTTAGAAGAGAACAATCGAATTATATTCGAGAATATTTTACAAAATAAGCGTTTTCCTCATTTGTTATTTTACGGTCCTCCTGGTGTAGGAAAAACGACTTCTGCTGAAAATCTCATCAATACTTATCAAGATATGCATTATAAGCGCAATAAAGAAACCATTATGCATTTGAATGCATCGGATGAACGGGGCATCGAGGTTATTCGTAATCAAATACACATGTTTGTCAAATGCAATAATATGTTTGAGGAAGGTTATAAATTCGTTATTTTAGACGAGGTGGATTATATGACCAAAAATGCCCAACAAGCATTGAAGAATTTATTACAATCTTGTGGAGACAATGTTCGGTTTTGTTTGATTTGTAACTATATATGTAAAATAGACGAGTCCTTAAAAAATGAATTCATTTGCATCCGTTTCAATCAATTGCCTGTAGAAAAAACATATGAATACATTCGAAATATTGCAATACAAGAAAATATTACGATTGACGACGATGTCATTTACAATATTCAATCTATGTTTAATTCCGACATTCGCTCTATGGTGAATTTCTTACAGTTGCATCAAGTAGAAAAAAACTGGAATGATTTCATTTATGATGATCAATTATGGAAAGAACTGTACGAATTATTTATAAATAAAAAAAGCGTACCTGATGATATTTTTAAATGGATTCAACGCAATACTTCTCAGGGGAATAGTATTGATATTAAAACGTATATTGAGCGATATTTTCATTATTTAATTACCAAGAAAAAAGAGACGGTATGTCCAGAATTGTTGGACATTGGTGAAGAATTATTACATCCGGTAAATACACACGAATATATGAAACCCTATTTCGTACATAAATTGTACAAACTGCACCGCTCTAAAAATTAATAAATAAATGTATTTTTTCCTATTTTTAGTCAGAAGTCTCGCTTACTTTTACATTCGGTCCTCCCACGTATTTTACAATTTTATTATAGTCAATGAGGTTATCATAGCAATGAGTTTCGATTGTACAATATAATTCGGGTAAATCCCCCTTTAATGTTTCGATCTTCACTCTACAAAAAGGACATGTACAAGATACCCGACGATTGATATTGTTTTGATTCTTTTTAAAATCCAATACTATTATTTTTGCAACACAAGCAATGCAAAACTGGTGGTTACAATTTAAATGACATATTAATGATGGTTCTATATCTACATAACAAATCGCACACTCGCTTGTTTCTACGTCGGTCGTTGATGATGATGATGATGTAGGCAACTTTTCGGTTTCATTTGATATAAACTCAATATCCAAACAACAAGGTATATTTTTAAAAAGATGCATCATCTCACTATGTATTCTATGTTCGTTATGATAAACTACCAAACGATTTTCTAGTACAGACCGGTTATTCTGGGTAATGAGAATTTGCTCTTTAAAATCTTTTATTCTTCGTTCCAACTTTTCGATTTCTGAACGAAATCGGTTAATTGTAGGAGTGACATTATGAATCTCGTCTTTAGTATTGACAATACGTCTTCGTGATGTTAATGATTTCTTTTTGAATATATCATGAATATATTCCATCCTACGAATACGATCCTTCTTGTTGATATAACATACTTTAAATATATCTTTAAATAGGGTAGTTATTATAGGGGCTATTTTTATACTATTTTCTATATATTGGATATGATTGGTACTCCATTTTAGTTTCATCGGACTGATAAATGTATTGGCTTCTTGAAAGACTATCGTAATATCAGCGTTTTTGACTAAAGCATAATGAATATACAATCGTAATTTTTGTACATCACGTTTATCGAACAAGCCTTTAATTTCTGTATAATGTTTAAACAGTACAATTAAATGGTCATTGGATAAATTTTGTATATAATCAGTTGTTGTGGTAAGCAGTGTTTGAAATACTTCATTTTCGGGTTTCAATCTCAATTGATCAAACATAGAAACTACATGTGGTGTTAAAATTTTATCGTATATTTTCTTTTCTGTTTCTGACCGAGCATAACGCATTTCTTCAGTGTATGTCCATTTATTGCAAGTATAATAGTCTTTTACTGATATCACGAGCCAGTCTTTATAATATTGAATTGCATCGTTTTTTATTTTGAAAATATCTTGACAATGTCTTACAGTATGACCCTCTTTTCTACAATAACCACATTTCCGTACAGACCGATTATTTGTTGTACTGTTATTATTGTCAGCAGTAGCAGCAGGTTCAGTCGATTGATATGTCCTTAATGATTCTGGTACCGGTATAGAACTTCGAGAGCGAGGGGCTAAATTATCAATTGTGTCTCCTAGGATTTCACTCATTCTTATTTTATTGTAGTAGTTGCTATTTTAATTATAATTTTATATATATATATCTTTTACTTTGTCTAAATTCTATTTTGAAAAAAGAAATCAATTTTAACGTATATTATACTACAAAGGGTTAATCTAAATAATTCAAATAAAATTGAAAATAAATAAAATATATGAATAGTTCATTATAATAAAAGATAACCATGACCATGATTGATAATGAGTGGCAAATGTTTTTAAATACGCAACAATTGAATGAAGGTTCGGGTGATACCATGAATCTTTGGAAACTAACCAATAATTCGTCGGTATATAGTAGTAACAATAATGATAGTTTATCAGAGGAGGATGATGATGATGATGATAATGATGACCAAATTACATCATCTTCTTGTACAGGAAAAATACAGAAAAACGCAAAAAGTGCAAAAAGTACAAATATTATCAATAGTGAAATGAAAAAAAAAAAATAATACTACAGTACATGAACCGTCGTTCTCTGAGACAAATACAATATCGGTTGCTCCAGTAATAGCACCAGCATCAATGATTGGCGGTCCTGGGTTATGTGAAGAGTTGTATATATCGACACAGACAAAAATCTTCTTTTTAAACCAAAGCAATTTAGATGTACAGAAAATATTTTGGAATACAAGAGTGATTCCGTACAGTTGTGCGACAAACGGGGTAATCAAAAAGCAAATCCGTCTCATTAGCAAAACAAAGGAAGAATTTCAAGAATATGAAAAGAAGCGTGAATTAGAAATCTATTTTACGGAAAAAATAATGAAACAAATTGATAACAGCAATGCACGGAAAATCAAATTCAAAGACGTACGAAAGCTTACTGTAGGTGTATCAAAAAAGGATATTATGAATTGTCATGGTAAAAATAAGAATGCATTTATCAATTGTTTCGCGATTATTTTGCGAGTCGAACAAAATAAGATATTTCATGAGATTCATGTGAAGGTATTCAATACAGGACGGATGGCTATACCGGGTATAGTAAATGATGAATTATTAGAAAGTACAAAAATCTTATTGTTGGATATTTTACAGCCAAATTTCGACGATAAAATAGAATTGATATCCGAAGAAGAATCGCCCGAAGTATTTCGATTAGTAAAAGGGAAAAAAAATAAGGAAACCAATAAAAAAGAGAAAAGTCATTTTGAAAAAGTAAAAGCGAAAAGCAATGTATTGATTAATTCGAATTTCAATTGTGGTTTTTACATTCACCAAGAAAAACTACGCACGGTTTTACGAAATAAGTACAAATTGAATCCTACTTATGACCCATCTATGTATCCCGGTGTCAAATGTAAATTTTATTATAACAACAATTTGCCGGAAGATCATAGTATCCAATTTGGTCATTTAGAAGAAAGTGACCAAGAAGTGACCATGACCGAATTGGATGAATTGGTACTGGAAAAATACACCAAAGTATCATTTATGATATTCCGTACTGGTAATTGTCTAATTGTAGGTAATTGTACAAAACAAATATTGAATTATGTTTATGAATTCGTAAAGAATATTTTAACAACCGAGTACCTTATTATACGAGCCAATCAAGATGTACCTGTTGCAAAAATCAAAAAACATAAGCCTAGGAAAAAGATGGTTAAATTTACACAGAATTATTATCAGAATTTATTTAATCACGAAAAAAGTATTTAAAGTGTCCCGCTATTTTCACATCATAATAGACAAACACCAAAAAAATGTCCGAACTTACGAATCAAGCCACCAAAAGTGAAAGTGTATCACTAGAAAATAAAAACTATAGACTACCCGAGCAGAAAACAATGGAAAATGCATGTAAGATTAGTCTAACTGAAGATAAGCCAATAATGATGGATTACTGGGCAAGTTCTATCGATAATACTTCTATTATTGGAGTACAAGAAGATGACAAAAAAATGTTAATCAAGAGCGATCAAGAATACACCAGTTACATTGATAAAGTATATCAAATCGCCAACCAAGATAAATCCATAATCGATTATATTATTAAAACAGAAAACTCTATTTATTTAGTAAGTGGATCAATCAACACTAAACGTGTGACCATGAACTAAATATTTTTTTTCTACTGTATAAAGTCATTAAATGAATACATCATTCAATGATTTACTATTTTTTTTACGCTCGATTCTCTGCTACTACTTCTTCTTCTTCTTGTATGGTAGCAGTAGTATTATATTGTTGTTGTACTTCAATCCATTTATTGGGATTATTCAAATAGTATTGACAATTGCGCATAGTAAGGGCAAATGAACTACCACTATGTCCATCCATAGTGAGTTCCCCGTATATTTGATAAATACGAGGATCTGTACATAAAGAGAATCCAGTAGAAGGATTATCGAAGTTTTTTATAAAGTCGTGTAATTCTAATTTATTGATTGTATTCATTGCATTATTTACCATAAGCCATGTTGATTCATTCATATTGACTTATTTTATTTTACAACTAGGTTATCTAATTTGTACAGATACTATTTAAATTATTTTCTCAATTTGTTCCTTTTGTTCTACTGTCAATTGCATTGGGAATTTCACGTCAAATACAATGATCATCTTACCTGTTTCTTCTCCTTCGCGGACCATACCATAATTTGCAATCTCTCGTTCAAATCCCGGATGAATAACATTTTGATTATTCAATCGCAATGTTTGTCCGTTTATATGATTCATTGTAATTGTAAATCCACATAAAGCTTCTTTTAATGATACAGTGGTCTTATAATAAAGGTCTTTTCCTTTTAATGTAAAGTTTTCATGTGGTAATATCGTGAATTTCAGATTTACATCTCCGTGTTGTCCATTACCCCCCCTTAGCCCTTTTCCCAGTAAGATCACATTTTCGTTGTCTCGAATACCACGTTGAACCATTACTTCGATTTTATCACATTCTTTTACGTCGGTTTCCAATTCTAATTTAAACCCACTGTATGCTTGTTCTAATGTAACATCAATGTTTTTATCAATAGTAGGTGGTTTAAACATGGTGCTAGGATCTACAGGTTTTCCATTTTGGAAAATACGAATATTTGGATGGTGGCGATGATGTGATTGTCTTGTGGAATTCATTTGAATGTCTTCTTCAAAGCCGGAACCCATTGGTCCAGAGAAAAACTGTTCGAAAATCCGGTTAATATTGTGAATATTGGGATCACTACCAGGGTGTCTTGGCATACTATGCGCACTCGTATGGAAAAATGGGAAACCACCCGGTCCAAATGGGTTTTCACCAAAAGGACTTCCGGGCATAGATCCATTGTTATCGTACATTTTTCGTTTATCAGCGTCACCTAGAGTTTCATAAGCCTCATTTATTTTCTGGAATTTGCTACCAGCATCTGGACTTGGATTTTTATCTGGATGGTATTCTAAACTTAATTTACGATATGCTTTTTTGACTTCACTTTCTGTTGCGTTTTTGGAGACACCAAGTAATTTATAAAAGTCTTCCATTTATTTTGAATCAATATTTTAATGTATTTATACAAAAATTGTGTATAAATACATAAAGACAAAGAACATTTTATAATAAAATTAATCGAAGGATAAAAATGAGCGAATCCTTTTTAACCAAATATCGTCCTTATACAATAAAAGATTTTCACTTAGAACCACAAATGAAACACGCCATTTATAGTTTCCTAGAGATTGACAATTTAAACCTATTATTATACGGTAATCCTAGTTGTGGAAAAACAGTACTAGCACAAGCAATTGTTCGCGAATATTATCAAATCAGTAAAGATGATGATTTCCCTGAATACAACCTGATGATTATTAACAATCTAAAAGAACAAGGAATCCAATATTACCGAAATGAAATGAAAACCTTTTGCAAAACCCGTTGTACTATTCCCAATAAAAAGAAGATCATTATGATTGATGATTTAGACAACATGAATGAACAAAGTCAACAAGTATTTCGGAGTTATATGGACAAGTACAAAGATAATATTCACGTATTATCAGTTTGTACAAATTTACAAAAGGTAATCGAAAGTATTCAATCCAGAATGCATATTATTCAAATCCATAATCTTTCTCTCGGTACTATCCAGAAAGTATTGTCATCCATTTTACAAAAAGAAAAATTCGATCTTTCGCAAGAGTGCCAAGATTACTTATTGTCTATTAGTAACCATTCTGTACGTACTGTCATTAATCATATTGAAAAACTGTACATATTAGGGTTACCAGTAACATTGGCTTTATGTAAGTCGGTTTGTTCGAATATATCTTTTCAACATTTTGACGATTATTTAGACGCAATTCGAGAGAAGAATATCGCAGAAGGAATTAGTATATTGTACAGTTTATATGACAGCGGATATTCGGTGATTGATGTATTGGATTATTTCTTTTTATTTGTCAAAAATACGAATCGTTTAGACGAAACGACTAAATATAAAATGATTCCATTTTTATGCAAATATATTACGGCATTTTACAATATTCACGAAAATGTAATCGAACTAGCATTTTTTACGAATTCAATTGTAAAACAAAATTTCGCCATATTAAAATAATGGAAAGCAAAAAATCGAATTTGTTCCGGAAACCATATCCTTTAGCCAATTTTCAATTGTTTTTAGAAGATACTTGTAAAAGTACATCTGACTACTATTTAATAGATCAAAATGTATTTCAAACAATGACTTTTCAGGAAAAACATTTACCATTTTTACAAGAGTTAGAAGACTATTATTACGAATGCCAACATACTAACTATATTAAGCGCGATTGGACTTATCGTACATTTATTACCATTATTCGACAAATTTGTTCTAGCTATGATATTGCAATTACCTTTACAAAACAATATAATCACGGGTTATTAGACCTACGGTATTTTATTGAAAAGGGCAAATTATAAAAACCGAATTTCTATTGTAATACTATACGTATTATACAAAAAAACTATATAATTAATATAATAATAATGTTAGGTGGAAATAAACTTTCATTTAGTCACGTTGCATTAACTGTAGGATTGGTTTTATTGGCTACAGTTGTCGGTTCATCAGTAAAACAAAAGTTTGCCAATCAAGAAGAAAAAGATGATTATGAAATGGTGAAAAAATACTTACTAAATGATAATATTTTATACGGTAGGAATCGTCCAAAAATATGGATTCATTCCAAATATGAAGTAAATGCCCGTAAATGGAAAAACTTTATGTCTCGAACCAGTAAAGATTTAAATCAACCCTATTTGTATTTAACTGTACAAAGTATTATTAATCATTGTGGCGATGATTTCCATATTTGCCTCATTGACGACGAATCTTTTGAAAAATTGATTCCAACATGGACAATCGATTTATCTACTGTACCTGAACCCATGCGAACGCGATATCGTCAGAACGCATTGCTTCAATTGGTCTATATTTACGGTGGTATGATTGTGCCCAATTCTTTCTTATGCCTCCAATCATTATTACCAATTTACAAACAAGGTATTTCCGAAAAGACTCCTTTTATGGGCGAAGAATTGGTTCGACTACCTAATGCTCCTCAATCCAAACCATTTTTACCCGGAATCCAATTCATGGGGGCTACTAAAGAAGATCCTTTAGTCGAAAAATTAATCGGATTTCTACAAAGTTTAGAAGAAAAGCAACATTTCCAAAACGAAACCGAATTCAATTATAACATCAATCGTTGGTGTAATACACAACGGGATAATGGTTTTGTACGTTGTGTAGAAGGTCATATTATTGGTACCAAAGACACACTGGGAAAACCAATTATTTTAGACGATTTGATGTCAGAAGAGTATTTAGAATTAGAAGACAATTCATTGCATGGTATTGTGATTCCTTCTACAGAACTATTACGAAGACCCAAGTACCAGTACTTTTCCATTTTACCTGTAGAAGATGTACTTAGTACAAATTGTGTTTTGACTAAATACTTTCAGATATCCATGTCAAAATTGAATAGTAGCAATATCAATATGTCTAAACATAATAAAAGCATTGTAAGCATATAAACTGGATAGTAATCATTTTTTTCTAGTAGTAGCGAAACAAATGATTTTGCATAGATTTTGCATAGAAAGGAATTCTCTCATTTTTTTCCAAACATCATAAATTCTTTCAAATGATAAATCATTTTATGTGAAATCTGTAGATCCAACATTATTTCGTTTTTATCTTTTCGATTGGTCTTTTTACTCATCTTGTTTTTGTACTGATGTACTGAAAACCAGTCTTTCCAAAACGATGGGCATCGTAAAAGTCCAGGTGGTACCCATTCTTCTTTGATTAATCGTTTTATAATTCGAGATCCCGATAAATGATGAATATAGGGTCGAGGACAAATGTAATATACTTTAGCACCTTTCATCGCCGGATAATGAACATCGTCTATGAAACATATATCAGCTTGTTCCGATATCAATGTACAACGAAGAAAATCGTCCATTTTTTTCGAATGACTGGTACGACATAATTCAATCGGTTTATTATTAATACGAAATGCGCCTATGATTTTATCAAACAATGGTTGTCTCGGTTTTCGTTTGTACGATGATCGCACTTTTTCGTCTAAATAATTTCCAATTAACGATACCCATTTACCTGGACATTGATTATTCGTATAAATGAATATTTGATGACACTCTTTTTGTAACTTTTTGGCGTACAAATACTCTAATATCGTAATAATACCAAAACGGAAGAACTCCGGGTATAATTCACATAATTGATTGAACACATTTATACTATTCGTAGCGTGACGTATTCCACACCACATAATATATAATTCTGTAAAAGAACCGATTGTTTCGTCTAAATCAAATACAACTACTTTATTACCAGTACCAGTATTAGTAACCACCGTTTGTTTTTCTTTATTCTCAATTGAATCTTGTGATTTATTGATGGATGATGATGATGATGATAACCATGGTAAAAAATACTTACCTTTGAATATTTTAAGGTCTTCTTTTGTAATCAGTGGAGAATATGTCGTCTCCATTGCCTACCTTTTACTGCTATATTTATTTTTCGTTTTCTTTTTATTCTTATTATATCAAAAGAAAATAATACAATTTATTTGTTTGATTGTCTCAGCTTCTGTTTTTTGAATGTTGCCCAGTCAATATCCTTCCCTTCTATTTTCTCGACCTCATTTTCGTTATTTCCTTGGTCCGCCATGGATAAATCCATATTATCACGGTGTTTCAATGCACTTTCTACAAATATTTTATGTAAGATTTTTCCAATAATAACCGATCCTTCTTGTTGATCAATCTTCCCATCTTCAATCTTCTTTAGCGTTTCCAACATTTGATACATTAATTGTATATCCAATTCATCTTTTACTAAACGATTAAAAATATCCGTATATTGGTTGTACAAAAATGTACAATGTGATTGACAATATTTGTAGAACTCATCTTGACTTCGGCGGCGAATATGTTTCATTGTATCCTTGTACATTTCAATCTTCTTGATATCTACAATAATCAAATCGCTATGTCTTAATCTACGTATTCCTTCCGTATTGTCCTCATAATCTGAGGACGCATTCATAAGTCTTTTTAAATCCAGTCTCTCTTGTTGTTTCATTGTCGATATATATATGATTATTTAGAAGAAGATAATTATTATTTATATAAGTTTGTTTAATGATATTTTTATCATTTCACTGAATATAAAAAGGATGTTTTTTGCAGATTTTTCATCCCAACAATATTCATCTAGTACAATTGACATTTTAGGAAGTCGTATTTGGGTATTGGTATTATTTGTGATTTTTAGTATTATACTGTACAATTACCAAGACTATATTATTGACTGGAAAGAACGACAAAAATTGTATTTAAAAGAGCATTTACGAAAGCGATTTTTCCAATTAGAAGACGGTGATAGTGTTTGCATTATGCAAAGTGGTATTAAAGGAGCTTTATGGGACTTTTTAGACAAGTTTTTACTTGCGCCTTCTTATGATGATTCTTTAGCAGAAAACTTTGAAAATGCTGAAGATAATGTTTCTGACGACCAAGAAGAATCAGACAAAGATGACGAATCCGACGATGACGAATCAGATGATGGAGAATCAGATGACAACGATGACGAATCAGATGATGAAAAAGAAGAGGACAATGATGATACACAAAAAGATAACAATGAAGAGAAAAATGAATAAACAAAAAATGCAATATGACACTTTTTTCTTCGTATCATGTATAAGTAAAGAATAAAAATGAAATTACTATCAAAATTGTCAAAAATACCAGTAGAATATTATTTAGTCATTTTTCTACTTATTGTTGTAGTAATGATGGCCAATTCCAGTATTGGAGAGCCTGTACCATACCAGGGATATTCTTCTCTCAATCAATCACAATTTGAAGGATTCAAAAGTAGTTTCCCTGAAAAGGTTCATAGCGCAGCAAATGTAGGAGGCAATGAAGTAGATGCTATTTCTGGTAATAAGGGAGTTTTAGGTGTTTTTGAAGCCGAAGGATTAAAAGCTGCGCCAACGAATGCACCTGGATTACATGACCCATTATCCAAATTGACATCATCTCCAGCTTGTCTAGGTCAAACTGTCTATTCTACTTCCAAGGGTGGAATTTGTATTACTGATGACATGCGTAAGACATTTACCACTAGAGGTGGTAACTCCTGTTAAATAATAGTAGAATATAATACATACGTACTAGAAATATTGTACATATGTATCAAAAAATATACTTCAATCGTTGTCTCGATTTTCATTGGCTAACAATACCATATGTTCTTCATTTGATATTTTTTGAAATAAAACAGTATCATTGAAAGTAATCATGGCTCGTATATTTCTACGGTAATTAAACATAATGTGACAAAATACATTGATATCGCTAAATCGAATATGTGTCAATACACCTCCATGATGCAATGTATCTCCACAAAATAAACTTGGTTCGGTAGGTTGGTTGTGTTTAGACCAAACCAACCATCGAGTGAAATTTCCTAATACAATATCTTGTATTGAATACACAACTCTATATTGTTTTAATGAGTTTAGCCATTCTTCTCTCAATTCGATTGGATAATCTTGTAAAGCAATCTCCTTGTCCTTTGTTATCGTTTCATAAGTCTTGTTTTCTAAATAATGATATCCCTTTTCTACAATTTCATCGATCCATTCATCAATTTGACCATCGGAAACCTGCAATTCAGGATCTTTTTTCATTGATTTAATAAGCTTTTCCATTTTTTATTTAATTACGAATACTGCCTGTAATACATGTACTAGTAATCCATTCAATTCCATTCAAAATAGATTATTTGTAGAAAAAAAGAAATAAAAAGAATGACTTCGGTATTTATATACTAATACCCCCTTTTGGAAACCCATGAATAAAATAGAAAGTGGAGAGAAATTAGACTTTGGTCAAGTGTTAATACGTCCTAAACGATCTTCTTTAAATAGTCGATCAGAAGTCGAACTAAATTGTGATTATACTTTCAAATATTCCACTGTAAAATGGAATGGTATTCCCATTATTGCAGCAAATATGGATTCTACTGGAACATTTGGTGTGTATCGTGTATTGAGCAAGTTTAATATTGTAACCGCCATGAATAAATTTTATACTCTAGAAGATTACCGTACAGAATATTATTCAATGAAATTAGACCCCAATCTGTTTATGGTTTCTACTGGTATTCAAGATGAAGATTTTGAAAATTTGGTCACTATTTTAGATCAAATACCGTGCAATTGGATTTGCATTGATATTGCAAATGGATATATTCCTAAATTATTGGATTTCTGTAAAAAAGTCCGTGAAAAATATCCTACTAAAATTATTGTAGCCGGAAATGTCGTAACACGTGAATTAGTAGAAGACTTGATTTTACATGGAAAAGTAGATGTAGTTAAAGTCGGTATTGGTAGTGGAGCGGCTTGCACAACACGGGTGAAAACCGGTGTCGGAGTACCACAATTATCCGCTGTACTTGAATGTGCGGATGCTGCCCATGGATTAAATGGTCGGATTATTTCAGACGGTGGTATTACTTGTCCTGGTGATATGGCGAAAGCATTTGGTGCTGGTGCCGATTTTGTCATGGTTGGTGGTCAGTTTGCCGGTCATGATGAAAATCCGGGCGATACAATTGAGATCAATGGAAAACTGTACAAATGCTTTTATGGAATGAGTTCAAATAAAGCCCAAGAAACCCATTATGGTAAAATGAATGATTATCGATCATCAGAAGGAAGAGTAATGAAAATCCCATATAAAGGCGCATTGGAAAAAACAGTAAAAGATTATTTAGGCGGATTACGCAGTACATGTACTTATATTAACGCCAGGACAATTAAACAAATCGGTAATTGTACAACATTCATATGCGTCACTCAACAAGTAAATAACTTTTTCGGGGATCGTTCCTCCTAAATGTACTGG
>Ga0233439_10002789_pt1 | contig 19115 bp, 14 predicted proteins | sample SI_123_September_6_FD_182713 | JGI IMG/M metagenome (GOLD analysis project Ga0233439, IMG submission 182713) | Seawater microbial communities from Saanich Inlet, British Columbia, Canada - SI_123_September2016_100_MG | ecosystem: Environmental > Aquatic > Marine > Inlet | place: Canada: British... | reverse complement strand
AATGAGCAACCAACAATTGAAAAAAAAATAAAGAAGATTGCCAAACATAAAATGAACAATAATAAATTTGGTGTTGTAAGTTGCAATAAAGGCAATGATAATGACAAATTTAAATTTTATGTAGAAATTATTTGGAAAGGAAATGTATTAGATCACAAACAAGGTAAAATTATATTTGAAAATAATCCATATGTAACTAAAGATAAAAATTATCCAAATATAATTTATTTTCAAATACAATCAGATGGATATTTAGAATTTGATAAAAAATATAATATAACAAAAATTTATGATGAAACACATATTGTTAAAAGATATGCAGAAAATATTAATTTGAAAAAATATAACATAAATGGTGATCTTCATATGACAAAAGAAGAAATAGAAAACGTTGAAAAATATTTACCAACAGAAAGGTTTATATTTGTAGAGCCTCAAAATCATAAATTAGGTAGAAGCTATCCATTTGAGAAAGTTCAAAATATAGTTAATAAATTAAAAGATAATATTACCTTTGTACAAATAAGTCCTTCTAAATTTGATGAAAAAGAATCTAGATTTTTAGAAAATTGTATAACATATAAAGATAAATTTTCATATAGAGAAACAATATATTTTGCATCTAAAGCGATTGTTAGTCTTGTTCCTCACGGTGGTTTATCTATTGGTATTGCGGCTTTTAATGGAAACACTATTGTAACATATCCGGGTTTATTTAATCCAAAAATGACAACATATGATAATGAAACAGTAATAAGATGTTTTGACGAAAATCACAGGTGTCTTCGAATAAATATAGGGTGTACAGAATGTGAAGAATTTTACCAAAAGCATGATGGAAATATTATAATTAACGAACTTTTAAAATATATTTAAATATAACATCTAGTTTATATTAATGAGTTTTTTAGATAACAAAAAAATATTAATATTTGGCCCTGCTAATAAATTTGATGAAAATTCCGATTTATCTTATTTTAATAACTATGATTTAATTATTATAAATAACAAAATGATTCAATTGTTACAACCTAATTTAAAGAAAATTAAAAATAAAAAATTTAGAATTATTTTATTATTAAATGGAGTATTTACTAATGGTAATCCAGAAACCATAAAAAAATATGATAAAAAAGTTTTATTGTACTTTGTTTCTGAAACTTGTTTAGCTGGTAATCTAATGAAACTAGATATAGATAATAAGAAAATTGTAAGTATGGCAAATAATTATTCGAAATTTAATTTTAAAGGATGTCCAAATATGATTCCAAAGTTAATTATGTTACTTATTGATCATAAAGTTAATTTTAAACTACTTGAAATTTCAGGTCTAACTTTGTATATGAAACTATCAAATAATGAAGAAAAATTAAATTCATATCATCCAGATTACCATAACTGGGAAACTAAATTACCAAAAGATAAATTAAATTTAAGCAATGATGAAAAATTATTATATCATGTTAACGGAATAAGTAATAATTCAAAAGATAGTTTAGATCACGGTATCATTGAAAATTTTACTTTTTTCTTAAAATATTATAAAAATTATCAAGAAAAAATTAAGGTTGATGATATTTTACAAAATATTATAAATGATAATATTAATTTATTAGACCAATAATTTTATCAATATCTTCATTTTTTATTTTATAATAAATAGGTAAAGATAAAATTTCACCATACACTTTTTCTGCTATAGGACACAATCCTTTAGTATATCCTAATTTAATATAATAAGAAAATAAATACACCGGTTTATAATGTACATTACAATATATATTATTATCCTTTAATTTCTGATATATTTTATCTCTTTCTCCATTTTTAATCTTGACAATAAATAAATGATTTGCTGAATCAAATTTGTAATTCAAACATACAACTTCTTTATTTCCATTTAATTTTTCCAAATAATAATTTTTAATTTCATCTCTTCTTTTCATAAACATATCTATTTTCTTTAACTGAGATATACCTAATGCAGCTTGAATATCAGTCATTCTGTAATTATAACCTAGTATATCAATATCATATTCATGACCTGAAATTGTGTTTTTGCCTTGGCAATTTTCTCTATCTTTAAAATCTCGAGTCATTCCATGAGACCTATATTTTTTTAATAGTTCATAATATTTAACATTATTAGTCATTACCATCCCTCCTTCACCCGTTGTTATATTTTTAACTGGATGAAAACTTAATGTTGTGAAATCTGCAAATGATCCTACTTTAGGACTCTTTGGACATTTTGTTTCTTGTGCACCGATTGAATGTGCCGCATCTTCTATTAATACCAAGTTATGTTTATTGCAAATATCTCTTAATCTATGATAATCACATAATTGCCCGCCCATATCTACAGCAATTATAGCTTTCGTATTTTCTGTAATTAGATCTTCTATAAGATTACAATCAATATTCAATGTATCTTCTTCTATGTCACAAAAAACTGGTTTAGCACCAGTATATAAAACACAATTTGAACTAGCAGCAAAAGTTATAGCAGGAACAATAACTTCATCACCTTCTTTTAAACCCAATGTTAGACAAACAATATGAAGAGCTGCAGTCCCATTTGATACGGCAACCCCATGTTTAGCACATGTATAATCACATACTGCTTTCTCAAATTCTTCTACTTTTGGACCACATGTTAGGAATCCACCTGATTTAAACAAATCTATTATTGCATCTATATCTTCTTGGTCGGTATACTGTGTGTTGTATGGTATAATATTCATTAGAATTATATATTAAGTATTATTTAAAAGAATATCACTATATAAATTTAATGGAATTTTATATTGGCAACAAACTAATTGGAGGGGACCACACATTTATTATAGCGGAATTATCTGCTAATCATAATCAAGATATTAATGTAGCATTAAAATTAATTGAAGAGGCACATATAGCTGGTGCAGATGCTATTAAACTACAAACATATACTGCAGATACAATTACATTAGATTCTGATAAAGAAGAATTTATGATTAAAGGTGGTACTCTATGGGATGGTGGAACATTATATGATTTATATAAAAAAGCCTATACGCCATGGGAATGGACACCAACACTTATGAAAAAAGCAAATGATTTAGGAATGGAACTTTTCTCTAGTCCTTTTGATATAACCGCAGTTGAACATTTAGAATCACATAATTGTCCAGCATATAAAATTGCTTCATGTGAAGTTACCGACCATATATTAATTAAAAGAATAGCAGAAACTGGAAAACCAGTTATTATTTCTAGTGGAGGTGCATCATTAGAAGATTTAGAATCAGCTGTTCATGTATTAAGAAGTAATGGAACGAAACATATTGTAATGTTAAAATGTACTGCAGCATATCCTGCAGATCCAGCTGATGCAAATTTAAGAACAATGGTAAATATGAAAGAAACATATAATGTTATACCTGGTCTATCAGATCATACTCTAGGTCCAACTGTTCCAATTGCATCTGTTGCATTAGGTGGAAAGGTAATTGAAAAACATTTTACTTTATCAAGAGATAGTGGTAGTGTTGATGATGCATTTTCATTAACACCAATAGAGTTTAAGGAAATGGTAGAATATGTTAGAATTGCTGAAAAGTGCACAGGTACCATAAAATATGGAGGTGTTAAAAGCGAGGCAGTTACTAAAACATTTAGAAGATCATTATATGCAGTTTGTGAAATTAAAAAAGGGGACCTTCTATCATCGAGTAATGTAAGATCAGTTAGACCGGGTAATGGATTACATACAAAATATTATGATGATATTTTAGGTAAAAAAGCGAGAGTTGATATTGAGTTTGCTACACCAATTTCATGGGGTTTGATAGAATAAATTTAATGCATATAATTATATGTTAAATAATAGGATGTGTCAGTCGTTTTTTCTTCATTTAGTTTAAAGTTATTTGATATAAATATTTTATAAGAACCAATATTAGTTTTTAATATTTTAGATACGATTGTTTGTTCTTTATTTTTGAAAATATCTAAAAACTTAGATAGTGAAATCTTTCCCAATCCTTTTCCTTGATGTTTTTTAACTATCATAATACCAATATCATTAATATTTCTTTCAGTTGTTTTACATCCAATGAATCCAATAACTTCATTGTCTAAAGTAATAAAATAAGGAGGAATTTCATTTGAAAAATATTTTTGATAAAAAATATTTTTAAAAGTTTCCCAACTAAATTTTTCAGTATTAAAGAAATATTCATTATTTTCATTCCTAATATTAACAATTGTTTGTCCGTCATTATCAGTTTTATTAACAAGTTTTAAATTTAAATATTTCATATAATAATTACATTCTAACCACTCTTTCCATATTCCATTTGGTTTATTAATTAATTGTTCTAACTTTTCATTATTTTCTTTTGTTAAAACAGTCTTGTGTATTTCATTGATTGAGTCTATACTTATAAATTCAAAATTATTTATATTATAAAATAAAAATGTTTTATTAAATAAATATTTTACTCTTTCCATATGCCAATCATTTGTTATAATTTTTATATTTTCGGTAGTATTTTTTAAATAGTCACCAATGTTTATTGCTTCATCTACAGTACTATTATTATTCTTATGCAATAACATATTCTCGTTGTCAAAGTGTGTGATATTCTCTAGAAAATACTTCATACATAAATCTGAGTGTGAAATATTATTTTTCATTTTATTAAACCTGTCATTAAAACCACCTGAAAAATGGACTATACATTTATGTATACATGTATGTATATCTTTAATAAGTTCTATCGCTTTATCACATCGTTTTTTAGTATAGTCATCCAAACAGCCATGTAGATCATTAGTCCCACCTAAAATTAATATATGCATTAATAATATATTAATTTTTCTTTTAATTATATTTATTTCCACATAACAGGATTTACTAATTCTTTTGGTATATCTTTAAATTTATATATAAATTCATTTAATATTTCATCTGTTAATTTATTTGTATTCTTATATAATTCTATATTTTCTTTCAATTGTTCAATATTATCTACACCAAATAATACTGAATCAATCCATTTTACAGACTTAATATAACCAACTACTAATTCTAATTTACTTAACTTATATTTTTTACATAAATTAGTTATATTATCATATATAGGTTCAAAATCATATTCTTTTATTTTTGGCCAATGTTTAAAATCATTTACAAGTATTCCTTGTAAGAATATACTTCTAACATGAATCTCAACATCATGTCTTTTTTGAATTAAAGATTTAAATTCATCATTATTCCATTGATTATCCAAATAATTAAAAGGAATTTGAATAATTGTAAAACGTTCATCTTTTAGAACTTTGATTGCTTCTTCTACTGTATATACTGATACTCCTATATTTTCTATTAAACCCATCTCTTTTATTTTAAACAAATTATCAACTAGTTCTTTGTTTATAAAATCATCAAATCTATGTAGCAATAATGTATATAAATTATTAATTTTTAAACTTTGTAATGAGTTATTAACTTTTTCTAATATTTTTTCAAAATCTTGTGTATCAATATTTTGGTCTTTTGAATGGAAATTTATTTTTGTGATAACATTTATATTCATATTAGTTATATTTGAAATAATTTCCTCGCAGTTACCGTAATCTTGTGCGGTATCGAAAGTATTAATATCATTTTTAATACAATAATTTAATATTTCAAGTGATTGGTCTAAAGTTGGTTTTTGTTTATTTATACCATAATCAACACCTAATTGAACAGTGCCTAATATTAATTTCATATATATAAATTAATTTACTACTATTTAAATAAAAAATATTTATATTATTAATGAGAAAAGTTTTAATTATCCAAGCACGAACTAATTCATCTAGATTACCAAATAAAGTTTTATTAGAATTAACAGATGGTACATGTGTTATTCAACATATGTATAATAGAGCAAAACGATGTAAAAATATTGATGATATTATTATTGCTACAACTAGTAACCCAGAAGACACTAAATTATATGAATACTGTGTCAAAAATAAAATTAAATGTTATCGTGGATCTGAAAATAATGTATTAGAAAGATATTATATGACAGCATTAATTTCAAATGCGGATATTATCATAAGATGCACTGGAGATTGTCCTTTAATTGATCCAGAACAAATTGACAATTTTATTACAGAATCACAAAACAAAGAATATTATGGATTAAATTATATTGGAAATTCAAATATTGAAGGATTTCCAGATGGTTTTGATATGCAATTATTTTCATTTAAATTACTTGAACAAGCTTATAACGAAGCAATAGAACCTTTTGATAAAGAACATGTATCGCCATATATTACTAGGGTATTATTAAATGATAATTATGAAAAATATAATATTCCTATTGATTCTAAAAATTATGATAGTATTGATTTAAATTCCTTACATTTGAGTATTGATACACCCGGTGATTATAGATTAGTAAAAAATATATTTGAAAATATTTATAATAAGAATAATAATTTTACATATCTAGATGTATTAGATTATTTAAATACTAATCCAACTATACTAAAACTACAAGAAAATAAAAATGAGAATCTAGGTGCACAATTATATTTAGAAGCAAAGAAAATTATACCGGGTGGTACACAACTTTTATCAAAAAGACCTGAAATGTTTTTACCGGACCAATGGCCTAGTTATTACCAAAAAGCAAATGGCATTGAAATAACAACTTTGGATGGTGTAAAAATGAAAGATTTTTGTTATATGGCAGTAGGTGCTTCTATTTTAGGATATGCAGACCCGGATGTAAATAATGCAGTTCAACAATCAGTATCAAGAGGTAATATATCAACATTAAATTGCCCTTCGGAAGTTGAATTAACTAAACTTCTATTGGAATTACATCCTTGGGCTGAAATGGCGAGATATACTAGAGCTTCAGGTGAAGCTTGTAGTATGGCAGTAAGAATAGGAAGAGCATCGTCTGGTAAAGATAAAATTGCTTTTTGTGGGTATCATGGATGGCATGATTGGTATTTATCAACTAATCATAATGATGATTCAACACTTGATAATCATCTTATAAAAGGATTGTCCCCCAGTGGAGTTCCAAAAGCTTTAAAGAATACTGCTTTTCCATTCAATTATAATAGATTTGAAGAATTATTAAAAATAACAGATAATCATGATATTGGATGTATTATTATGGAACCCCAAAGATCTGAACCACCAGTAGATAACTTTTTACAAAAAATCAGAAATCTTTGTGATGAGAAAGGTATTATTTTAATATTAGATGAAGTATCTGCAGCATTTAGATTAAATACGGGTGGACTTCATTTAAAATTAGGAATTGAACCAGATTTAGCAGTATTTGGTAAATCATTGGGAAATGGTTATGCATCGGCTGCAGTTATCGGAAGAAGAAAATATATGGAATCAGCACAAGGTTCATTTATTAGTAGTACATTCTTTACAGAAGACATTGGATTTACTTCTGCAATTGCTATGATTAAAAAACATAGAGAATTAAATGTAGGAAAACATATTGAAGAAATAGGTACATACTTTCAAACAGAATTAAAGAAAATAGCTGATAAAGTAGATATTAAATTATCAATATCTGGATTACCATGTTTTAGTGCTTTTAATTTTGAGTATGAAAATGGAAATGCTATAAAAACATTATATGTACAAAAAATGTTAGAAAGAAACATTCTAGCAAAAAATGCTTTCTATCCATCTTATTCACATAAGAAAGAAGATGTAGAATTCTATTTAAAAAATATAGAAGACGTATTCAAAGAATTAAAGGATTTAATTGATAATAATCACACAAGTGCGAATATTGAAAGTCAATTAAAAGGTCCTTTAGCGCATACTGGTTTTCAAAGATTAGCTTAATTATTAAATTTTTCAAAATATGGATTAATTTTATCTGGGATATTTTTAAAAATTAAATTAGGAGACCTTCCAAATACTAAAACATTTTCAAGAACACCTTCGTCTTTTATATAACATCCATTTGATAAGATTACTTGCCCTTTTATAATATTATTTCCAATTAGAGAAGAATTTGCTAGCATAACAAAATCACCATCTATTTCTGGGAATTTCCATTCACCGTTTTTTTGAAAATTACCACCAATTGTACAATTAGTTGTAAATATAAACATTTTTTCACTATTAAATTTTACATGTCTTCCAATGACACTTCCTAAAGGATGATCAATATAAGTCCTCAATGGCAAATCTACTTTGAAAGATAAATCACATGACATTTGTGTTGTATTTAGAAAATATACAATGTTTGCTAAATCTTCTCTATTTAGTTCATATAAAATTTTAGATAATTCAAATAATATAAAAAAGAATTGACAAAAATGACCAGTAATTATTTGTACTTTATTGTCCTTTCTAAAATAATCTGATTTAAATAAAGAAAATCTTTCATATACTTTATTAAAAAGTACTTCGCAATCTTGTCCTATAATATTTTCTAATTCTTTTTGTGTAATATTTACGCTTTCTAACCTTTTATAAAAAAAATTCATAAATGTAGATTTGTCAGGTACAAATGTTATTATTTTATTCATATATAAATAATAATATAATAACATTTTAAATATTAATTTGTTCTAGTAATTCTTCATCTGAAATTAAATCTGCATTTTCACTCGAATATTTAAATATTTCCGTATTTCTTTGTAAATTTAAATTATTAATTACTTCTTCTTTTATTCCAAATCTATCTTGTATCACATAAAAATGGTCTGTTCTCCATACATTTAATGATTCAGCTTCAGAAATCATATCTTCATGTAATTTTTCACCCGGCCTAATTCCAGTTTCAGTTACAATATTATTTGGATTTATTACATTACATAATTGAGGCAATGTATATTTTTTTAATTTTGGAACAAATATTTCACCACCTTTAGATACTGTAACACAATTAACTATAAAATTACATGCTTCTTGAATAGTTAACGTAAATCGGGTCATTCGTCTATCTGTTACCGTAAATTCACCTTTATCTTTTTGATCTATAAATATTGGAACAACCGACCCACGACTACCAACAACATTACCATATCTTAATACACAAGTTTTTAACTTGTATGCAGAATATTCGTATGCAGATATAATTAATTTTTCTAAACATAATTTAGTAGCTCCGTACAGGTTTGCTGGTGCAACACATTTATCGGTTGAAATTCCAATTAGTTGATCAACATTATTATCTATACATGCCATTATAACATTTTGTGTACCTATGATATTTGTTTTAATAGCCTCCATTGGATTATATTCAATTGCATCAACTTGTTTTAATGCGGCCGTATGAAACACAATGTCAATATCTTTACATGCATATTTAATTCGTTCAGCATCTCGAATATCACCAATATAAAACCTAAGTTTTTCATAATTTTTATGATTTTTATATTTTAATTTCATATTATGTTGTTTAAATTCATCTCTTGAGAATATACATACTTTGGTAATAGTTGTTTCATTTAGGAAAAAGTCTGTTAATATATTCCCAAGTGTTCCTGTGCCACCTGTGATTAAAATCTTTTTATTATTATAATATTCTTTATTATAAATTTGTTTTATAATGTCCATTATAAGTATTTATATTTTTTTCTTAATTAGATTTTTATCTAGTAATATCTCTATAATTTTATATATTAGATTTATCTCAATTTTAAGAATATTTGATATACTAATCAAATCATTAATTCCATCCATGTAATATAAAACTCTCCTAAAATGATTTGATTCGATCTTCTCGGATATATTATTATATTTGGTTGATGCACCTATCATATTATACAATCCATGTTTCCCCAGCTGTGGTTCGCATATTTTAGTATTTACATAAATATGATTATTTTCGATTAATTCTATACATTTTAAATAAAAATTATAACTATCCTCAAGACCATTTTGTGTCACAAAAGTTAAATTGTCTGCTGATGTATGATATTCATCGAATTCACCATATTTTGTTTTCATTAAAGAACCAATATTTAGATCAACTCCAGGATAATTATATTGTCTTTCATCACTACCACATGTGTAGAAGTCTCTAACTTTATAATTTAAGCCAGACTCTTCCAATAGATGTAATGTTATTCTATCAATCATCTGATTTTCTTTCCTTGTTTTCAAATAAGTAAAATCACCTTCGTCGCCCAAACAAGTTAACGTATATCCGCCAATTATATTCTTTTTCATAATATCTAAATTCTTTGATACATATACTATAGCACCAATTGTTTCCGGAATAAACACAAATCTATAAGAATAGTAATTTTTTTGTTTCAATAAATATTCAGCTAAATGTAATGCAACTACCGTTCCAGATAATGAGTCATTGCATTGTTGTGGATGACAACAATATGATGAAATTAAAATTTCTTTTTCAGATTCCCCTTTAATAAGTAAATCTCCATAACATAAGTTACCATCTTCTAAAGTTGAATCTATAAATACTTCATACTCTTCATCTTCTAATTTTAAAAAATCAGTATGTTTCATACAAAATCCCCAATTTTCTTGATAATAACTAGTTCTATATGGAATCCAATCAGGGAAATTTTCTAATGTATATAGATGTGTTTTAAGTTCTTCTAATGAAATTTTTTTATTAACAGGAATACTATAATTTAGAACATGTAAATAATGATCTTTTAGGTCTACAATTTTTTCACCTTTCGAATTCTTAATCCACGCATCTTTAATATTCCATTCTTTTGGTACTTTCCAATCAAATGCGTCTGTCCCAGTTCGAGTATATGTTATATTTATTGGTATTCTTTTTTGGATATGTTTTAAAGTATCTTCGATCCCTTTTCCTGTTATACTTCTACACATTGGATATAGATTAATCATATCATTATATAAACTCATTAATATATATAAAAATATATTTTTATATATATTAATAATGTCTGTTTGGGAAAAAGAAATTTACAGTAAAAATAAACAATTAAATAAATATCCATATGATTCTGTTGTAAGTTTTATGTTTAAAAATTTTGGACATTTGTCTACAGAAGAACGAGGTAAAATTAAAGTCTTAGAAGTAGGGTGTGGTACTGGAAATAATATATCTTTCTTAGCACAAGAAGGGTTTGATGCATATGGAATAGATATTTCACTATCAGCAATTAATTTTGCAAAAAAACAATTAGTGAAAAAAAATTTAAATGCAACCTTAGAAGTTACTAGTTTTAGTAATCTTCCATACGAAGAAACATATTTTGATGTTATAATTGACAGATTGGCAGTGACCCATTGCCCCGAATTTATTGAAGAATCATTAATTGAAATAAAAAGAGTGCTTAAAATTAATGGTATTTTTTTCTCAATATTTTTTAATACAGACCATAACGGATATACACAATCAAAAGATATTAAAGATAATGTTATTAATAATTTTGGAATTAAACAAGTTATAAATGATTACTTATCATTAGCACCGACTTATTTCATGGATAATGACAGCATAATTATTAAAAAATTTTTTATAATAAAAGATAAAGTTAAAATAATACGTGAATTTAATAATATAAGTCACAGTGAAACACAGTTTATTCTTACTAAATAATTAAGAGCATTTCAAATACTCTTTTAGTTCTGCTAAAAGATCACTTACAATTTCTGTTGAAATTAAATTTGATAAATAATACAATTTGAAATTTAATACACAACCATTTTTATCATTTGATTTAACATCAAACCAAAAAGTTAGTACATGTCCACAATCTCCTTTCTCACCTATTTTTTCTAAATTCATAATGTCTGAAGTAAAACTTAAATCTCCCATAAAATTAAATAATACTTCAATCTTATTTCTTTCGCCGATTAATTTTCTATTTTCTATAAAATTATATTTTAAAAGTAAATAATTAATTCCATTTTTATATAACTCTTTAAAAGCAATATCAATATCTTCTATATTAGATTTATCTTTTGTTAATATCATTGGAAAATAAGAAGTAAAGAATCCAAATATATCATTAATATTATTAATAAATGTAACATCTTCTCTACCATGTGTTTCAATATTTATTGCAATATTTTCTTTATCAAATGTTTTAAATAAGCATTTCGTTAATTTTGAAAGAATATAATTTCTTAAATTACAATTTAGTTTGCTATTTGAAATTAGTATTTCTTCTTCTACTAATATACAATTCTTTGTCGAATAATTATTATTATTAATTGTAATTAATTTATCAATTGAATTATGAATATTATTCCAATATTTAATCTCGCTTTCCTCAACATAAATGTCTTTTAAACTATTACTCATTAGATCAAATCTATTTCTTTCTTCATAATTATTTTCATTATTCAAACTATTATTTAAATTGTCAATTAATAATCTCCAAGAAATTCCATCAACCATAAAATGATTAATAATTATTATTAATTGTTTGGTTTCTTCTATAAATAAAATAAAAAAATTATTTCCGTTTTTAATATCTAATTTTTTACTATATTTTTCAATTAATCCAGTTAAATTACTATATTTTTCTATTATAACAAATTTTTCTCTAATATTATTTCTTAAATTATAATTTAAATAAAATTTGTTATCATATAGATAATAAAACAATGGACTAAATTCAAATAAAACATTTTCTAAATTATCTAATATTTTTGCAGTATCAAATTCGGATTTCTTTAAATTTAACACAATATATTGATAAAAATCAGTACTAATATTTTCTATATTTCGATTAAATAAGAATTCATTCATAATTGGTGTTAACGGTATATCTATATTCTTAAAATTATAATTTTTATTTGTAGTATAATATTTTATTGTTTCCCTTTTATTTTTAACCAACAAAAAAGGATCATTTATAGCTATATCAAATATCTTTTTCATATCATTCGTATAAATATATTTTATAAATGTATTGCCTAACTTATTATTTATTAACTTTTTACCAAATAAGTTTAAAATTTCGCAATCTGGTAAATTTCCAATTTGTACATCTAAATCACGCACATAATGATTTTGAGATATATCTGAAACTAAATTATGTTCATCAATAAATTTACCAGTAAAATTTTTAAAATATCTATATGGAACATTATTGATTTCTTCATATCTATGAAACTGTGTTAATGCATATGTACTTAATCCAATTATTTTAATATTTAAATCTTCACATATTTCAAATACAGAATCCTTACCTAAAGAAGTTAAAGGTAGTTTTTCAAACTTATCTTTATGTGGTCCTATAATTACAAATGAATAAAATGGACAGTTAGTTCTAATACTTCCTTTCATATTATAAACAATATCGGCTAAAATACCAGTTTCAGTTAAATTTGCAGACTTTTGAAATTTTTTATCTTTTGCAAAACTAGAAGTAGTAAATGAAGGTATTAATACTGTAATATCTTTACTTATCCAGTGATTAATTAAATCATTAAATAATTGTTCCATGTCGGACATGCTAAGATTTAAATCTGGTAAAGATGAATGAATACAAATAAATTTATCTGAACTATTTATTATTGAGTTAATTTCATTAAAATAGTATTTTAAATCATATATTTCATTTGAATTTTGTTTATTTAAATTATTATATATATTTCTAATTGTCTTTAATTCTACTAATTGTTTAATACTTATTGAATAATTATTTTGTCTCATTAAACTCTGTAATTTCATCATTTTTATTGAATCTATACCAAGAAATTCTAAATTTAAATTTGTATCAATTTCGGCAACTGGTATACTTAATAACTCTGAAAATATTTGTAAAAAACTATTATCAATATTATTAATACTCGATAATATTAAATTATATAGATCATTACTTTTATCAGTATTATTAAAATATTTGTTGATTATATCATATAATTCATTTTGATAGATTTCAATTTTATTATTTTCACAATTTTGAAATGATGGTAAAGGCAGTAATGCTTTATCTAATTTGCCATTTTTACTAATTGGTAAATTTTTCATTTTAATTATTTTTTCAGGAATCATTTGGTTTGGTAAGAACTTTGAAATTAAATTTTTTAAATCAGAATCAATTATACTTTCAGGACTTATATATGCTATTAAATAATCTCTATTATTATGATTGTATAATGTGACATGACAGTCAGTAATTCCTTCAAATTTTAAAATATTTTCTTGAATTTCACTTATTTCTATACGCATACCTCTTATTTTAATTTGTGAATCAATTCGTCCTAAATATTCTATATTATTATCCATTAATAATTTTGATAAATCACCTGTTTTATATAATTTACCACTTATATATTTATTATCAATAAATGTTGTAGATGTTAAATCTTCCATATTAATATATCCTTTAGCAACTTGAATACCACCTATATGTAATTCGCCAATTATTCCTTTTGGTAATAGAATTCCATCTCTATTTAATATTAATAAAGGACTATTTGATATTGGTTTGCCAATATGCATTTTAATATTTTTATCATCGGGTGGACAAATATAGTTAGTTACTTCAACCGTTGCTTCAGTAGGACCATACATATTATACAATGTAGCATTCTTAAATTTTTTATAAAATTTTATTCTTAATTGATCAGGCAATGCTTCACCGCTACATACTACATTTTTAATACTATTTAAGTCTTCTATATTGATTATGAATTCCATAAAAATACTTAACATCGATGGTACAAAATGAACAAATGTTGCCTTTTCTTTTTTTATAAGATTTAAAATATATTCGGGATCTTTATGTTTTTCAGGTTCAGTTATAACTACAGTTGCCCCCGACAACAATGGAATAATTAATTCTCTTAAAGATACATCCCATATATAAGGAGTTTTTTGAACTATAATATCATGATTATTCCATTTTAGAGTTTCAATTTGATATAACGAATAATTAATTAATCCTTTTTGTGATAGGTTAACACCTTTTGGTTTTCCGGTTGTACCTGAAGTATATAAAATATATGCCAACCCATTTGAATTATCTATATAATCAACTGTTTCATCTAAATCTTTTAAATTTACATCTTGAATTATAATTTTATTTATTTTTGAATTAAAATCTTTATTATCAGTTATTAACAATTTTGAATTAGAATCTCTGATAATAAAATTAATTCTTTCATATGGATCGTTAATATCTATTGGTACATAACAACATCCTGCATATATAATTGCCCAAATCGTAATTATTACATGTTCACTTTTATCTAATAAAATAGATACTGAATCACCAATATTTGTAGTTGACCTTATTAAAGTAGAAATTTTCATAATTCTTATTAAAAAATCACCATAATTTATTTTAATATTCCCAAATTTAATTGCTACTTTATGTTTATTCTGATTTACAGTATTCTTTAAAATGTCAATTAGAGAAAGATTATTGATATTAAGATTTTTAACTGAATTATATTCTTTAATAAATTTAGATTCATTATTAATTAGCTTATATGAACTATTATTAAATGTTTCATTAAATATATAATAAGATTCAATAATATTATTAACTATATATTCATCTTCTATATCATAATTAAAATAAATATTGTATTGATCATTTTCAAATAATATTCCTATTTTTTTTCCTGATATATATTTTAAATCATCTGTTAAAATAATATATGATTCTATAGTTTCTTTACAAGATTCATTTTTTTTAATAGTAAACTCCTCGATATTTATTATATTGATTGTTATATTGTTATTAATAACTTCAGGTAATATAAATTCAGATTCAGTTAAAAAATCTAATTTACCTAAATAATATAAAAAATGTGTTAAATTATTCAAATTTATAATTTGTTTACTACATTCGCCAAATTTAAAAGGTATGTTTAAATTATTCATTAAATTAATACATATTTAAATATTTAAATATATTATAAAGTATAATGGATAGTGAAACCTTTTTAAATAAAATAATTACCGGAAAGAGAGTTGCAATAATCGGACCTGCTGATTATGTTAATAAAGAATTAGACGAAAAGCATGGTGAATATTTAAATAATAATTTTGATATTGTAATTAGATTAAATAATATGATTGATATTATAGATAAAGATTTAGAAAAATACTATGGTAGTAAGTTTGATGTATTATTTAGTTCTTTTTGGTACACAAATTTTACTATTAATTCAATGAAAAATAAAGTTAAAAATACAGCTATACCTAGATACTTATTTAAAGATACATATGAGAAATTAAAAGATAAAACAATTTTATATGAATGTAATAATCGTAATCTGTTTAATAATATTTATGATATGTATAAGGATACAATTGATAAGAAAAATATATATTATATGAACTCATCTAGAGAAACATATATGAAAGCTTTACAATTTTTAAATAATATTGAAAATATAAGTGCAACACCATCAACAGGTACTTTGGCAATAGCATTAGTTTTAATGAATAACCCAAGAAAATTATATGTATCAGGAATAACATGTTATTTAGACGAAAAATATAACGGATATTTCGATGGATATACAAGAACAATAGACAATATCGGAATTTCGAATGACGAAACATTAGATTTAGATGATGAAAGAACTGATGGAATGAAATATAAAAATAAAGACCAATTTAACGGAAAAACATATAATTATGATCATCCTGCTACAAAAGATCACTCTTTTAAAGCAGAACAGAAAATTCTTAAATATTTAGTAACCAATAAATTAATTAAAGTTGATAAATATTTAAAAGTGTTAGTTAAATCAGTTTAGTAGATTTTTCTTTTTTAATAATTTTTTAAATTTCTTTTTGAGATCAGTATACATTTCTTGTATTATTAATTCACCATCGTTTAAATAAGATGATTGATGATAAAATTCTTTTAATTTATCAGGATTTTCCATTAATTCTTTTACCGTATTATAACATTTTTCCATAGATTCTTTATTTGATGGATCATATCTTATCACCCGATTTTCATTAAAAATCTTAGAATCTTGTTCATCATTTGATCTTCCATAATAAATAGGTATACATCCTGCTGTTATACATTCTCTAATTTTTTCACTTGTGTAACCTTCGTGTCCTTTATGGTTTTCTGGACATATGTTAAAAATAAAATTTTCAAGATATTCCTCTTTTGTTAAACCATCATCATCAAATGATTTAACATTGGTATTTAATTTCCCAGGGCATTCTACTAATTTAATTTTGGATAATATATTTACAACAGGCATCCGGTTACCGTACATATCATGACTTGCAATTAAACTACAGAATTTTAATTTTGTTGGATCTTTTGATAAAACTTTATTATTGCATTGTATCATCATATCTTTATCGGGAATTTTTGGATTTTCAGCATCTATATATAATGGATGTTTGCATATTTTACTAGATTTTAAAGGCGGTAAATTACCAATTACCATATCAAAATAAGTTTTCTCTTGAATCTTTCTGAATATCCCAGTAAATCGATTCATATCTTCAGTTACATATCCTATCTTAATTGCTGGTCCATTATATGTTATTGATCCAAAACTATTTATAAATACAATATCTGGATTTTTTTCGTCCAATACAAATTCATATCCATCTTCTTCTAAAACTTGAATAAATGATCTTTTTAATAAATTAAAGTTTTTCCAAAAGTTATAATACCATACTTTTATTTTCATATAAATATATTTATAGTTTATTTTTATATAGAAATTATATAAGTAAATATTTTTTATTAAGTATAATATATGATTAATTTACATCTTGGTTGTGGAAAATTAAAACTTGATAACTTTATAAACGTAGATATTCAATCTGAAATCGCTGATATGAAATTTGATATCAATGACTTGTCTGTTTTTAATAATAATGTAGTTGATCAAATTTATATGTGTCATACTTTAGAACATATTAGACGACATAAAATTTTAGCCCTATTTTTAGAATGGAATAGAGTTATAAAAATTAATGGTAAGTTAAGGGTTGCTGTTCCAGATTTTGAAAAGGTTGTTAAAATTTATCAAAAAAATCACAATCTATCTGAACTGTTAGGTTTAATTAATGGTGGTCAAACAGATGATTATGATATTCATTTTGTAAACTTTGATTTTGATACTTTAAAAGAACTTTTGGAATCATGTGGATTTACTAATATTGAAAGATATGATCAAGACGAATTCCTTGGAGACAATGATGATTATTCAAAATGTTACTTACCTTATATGGATAAAGAAAATGGTGAATTAATGTCATTAAATGTTTTATGCACAAAATCTAATGATGTTAATATTGATAATGTTAAATTATCTGATAATATGAAAAAATTTCTTAAATTATAAACAATCGGATTCAACCATTTTCTTTACTAATTCTTTAAACCCAATCTTTGGTACCCAACATAACTCTTTCCTAGCTTTACTAGCATCTCCTAATAATTCTTCAACTTCAGCTGGCCTAAAGTATTTTTCTGATACAAAGACTAATTCTTTACCAGTATTTTTATCATAACCTATTTCATCTACCCCTTCGCCTTTCCATTTTATATCAAATCCTTTTAATCCAAATGATTCTTCAACAAATTCTCTAACACTGTGAAATTCATTTGTTGCTAAAACATAATCATCTGGTGTATCTTGTTGTAACATATTATACATTCCTTCAACATAGTCTTTCGCATGACCCCAGTCACGTTTCGCATCTAAATTTCCCAATACTAATTTTTCTTTTTTTCCATTAACTATATCTGATAATGTCATTGTTATTTTCCTAGTTACAAAAGTTTCGCCACGGCGTTCAGATTCATGATTAAATAAAATTCCCGAACAAGCAAACATACCATACGATTCTCTATAATTTTTTGTTATCCAATGTGCATATAATTTAGCTACTCCATATGGTGATCTTGGATAGAATGGGGTTGTTTCTTTTTGTGGAACTTCTTGTACTTTACCAAACATTTCACTGGTTGATGCCTGATAAAATCTAATTTTATCTACATATCCACTTGATTTTATAGATTCTAATATTTTTAATACACCTACCCCGTCAGTCTCTGCAGTATATTCCGGCATTTCAAATGATACTTGTACATGTGATTGAGCTGCTAGGTTATAGACCTCAAGTCTTTCTAGATCTTTATATTTTTCCTTAATCTGAAATAATATATTT
>Ga0233439_10002787_pt1 | contig 19132 bp, 17 predicted proteins | sample SI_123_September_6_FD_182713 | JGI IMG/M metagenome (GOLD analysis project Ga0233439, IMG submission 182713) | Seawater microbial communities from Saanich Inlet, British Columbia, Canada - SI_123_September2016_100_MG | ecosystem: Environmental > Aquatic > Marine > Inlet | place: Canada: British... | reverse complement strand
GGGTTTCTGAAACTATGGCATATATAATGAGCGGCAGACTTGGTGGAAACAGCAGACCGAGACTGCCAGATGTGGTTATAAGGCCCAGAGAAAAAGAATCCGGCATGCGCTGTTGTTGTAATGCGGGTAGCAGCAAGCCGCCCAAAGCGACAATGGTCATGCCCGAAGCCCCGGTTAGGGCGGTAAAAAGAGCGCATACTAAAATGGCCATGATGGCTAAGCCGCCCGGTAACCAGCCGAGTAGAGCCTGTGAAAATTTCACGAGGCGTGCGGGGGCGTTGCTCGCGGCAAGTATGAAGCGCGGCAGGGCAAAGAGCGGGATAGCTGTTAAAGTTGGGGTCTCCGCTATCCGGTACATTTCGATGAAAATGACCGTTAGATCAATTTCGGCAAAAAAGAAGTGCAATAAAGCCAGAGCACCGATAACCGCAAATAATGGTGTACCTGAAAGGGCGGCAAGAATTGCTACGAGACTGCTCATTGCTGCGAGGAAGTCGTGCGTTGGGTGAGATTTTTCCAGGAGATGCAAAAAAAACGCAGAGCCATTAACCCGAAAACTAATGGAAAGCAAAGCTGGGCAAGCCAGGCAGGGACATCGAAAAATGCCGTGCCTCCATATTCTCGCTCATCGATTACGAAGCGCCAAGCGATAAATGATAATAATCCGCATATCATCGCGGTCAGGATGTCGGCGCAAGCAAGGACAAGGGCCCTTACCCGAATGGGCATTAAGCGCAATAGGGCATCAATGCGAATATGCTTGTCCAGGCGGGTTGATAATAATGCCCCGAAGAGGCCGATCCACAAGACAAGATGGCGCACGATATTTTCGGTCCCCAAGAAGGTGATTGAGAACATATTGCGCAAGATAATTTGCCCGCAAGTGAGTACTAACAGGGCAATAACTAAAATAACGAGGAATATTTCCTCAATGCGATGTATAACGTGAGAGCGGTTCAAGGAGGGGAAGGGGTTTTGCGGAATTGGGCTAGGTGGTGTTGGATCTGCTTGTGAGCGTCATTCGAAAAAGCGGTACCCACCAATTCGGTCTGGGCAGAACGGACCAGTTCTCTGAATGTATCAATTTCGATTGGCCCAGAATGCACAATCGATAGGCCGTTGGCCTGTAATACCTCCATCGCTTCTTGGTTTTCTTTCCGGATTTGGTGTCCCAATTGCGCCATATGTTCTTTGGCAATTCTCCGTAAGCGTTCTTGGTCTGCGGATGGTATTTTATCGAAAGCCTTCTTTTGAATGAGCAGTGCGCCAAGAGTATAATTAATAGGTAAATCGGTCACGTGTTTTACGCGGGTAAACCATTGTAGAACGATCGCAGCAGATGGCGAGGCATACACCACATCTATAAGGCTCGTTTGTAGGCCGAGCAAAACATCGGGAATGCTCAACGGGACTGATTGTACCTTGGCCAACCGAAAGAGGACTTCTGAAATCGGCTCGTCGGCTAACTGCCATACTTTCAATGAGCGGATGTCCCCAACGGACTTAACTGGCTGTTTTGAGAATATGTGGACAAAGCCTATGTCGGCCCACCCTAAAAACTCATAGCCACTTTCTTGGTATCCGTTTTGATAAAATTCATCCATCTGATCGAGCACATAATCGACTTCGGCATAACTATTAAAGAGGAAGGGCATTTCTAATGCTAGAATGTCGGGGAAAATCTGGCTGATACCCAACCCCGCAAAACCGCCTCCGTGGAGTTGCCCGATACGTATTTTGCGCAATACGACCTTCTCGTCACCTTGTACGCCGCCTGGGTATATCTTAAAACCGACCCTGCCTTCGGTTGCATCGCGAATGGCGATATCAATCGAGCGCACTGTTTTTACCCAGCTGCTTCCTTCGGGCGCCAACGTTGCGATCTTGAGTAGGTGGTCGGGTTGTGATCTGGCGGGAACAGCGATGAACAGTAAGCTGACTAGAGTGAGGTGGAAATTAAAAAAAGTCATCTGTTTGGCTCAGTAGGACTCGCGCTTGTTGTTGGGCACTTATATTTTGCAGAGTAAGTTCGGCCACTCCGTCAACGGGACTTGTCAAAGTATGATTTAACAATGATTGGTAAAGCTCTCGATCAAATATCTGTCGGGCATAGAATTTGGCCTTGAGTACATAGATCATTAACATCTGTCCCTGGCTGATCGCGAGGGCCCGGTCAAAGTGTTCGGCGGCTTTCACGGGGTTGCCGCCGAGCATCTGTGGGAGGGCGGCGTGGTACACTCCCAGGAAAACGTGCGGGCTCCCGTGCTGGAAGGTCTCGTCCTGCTGTACAACCCACTGCATCATTTTAATGACCTTGGGCAATTCAGCAAGTGCGGCCATGGATTGAGTATTGGAGAAGATCCATCCGGCCCAACTCGTAGCCGTCCAAAAAACGGCAGGTAAGTCCTCGGGTCTTACTTGTGTGAAAATCTGAGAAAACTCTGAGAGTGGAGCTTGTAAACGTTCGGGTTCGTGAATCCGTTGGGACAGTGCCCTTAGGCCATAATCCCTTGCGTGCAAATAGAGACCGCCAGCTCGTTGGGGGTTTTCATGTTCTATTAAGGTGGCGTATGAGGTATAAGCTTCTGCGGCCTTGATGAGAAGTTTACGATCATCTGGGGTAGCCTCGATAAGACCATCTAGGAGCAGTAGAAAGGTCGGCAAGCCGGATAATACCAGTTGCGGATCATTATGCTCTGCCGTCGCCCTGGCGACATCTTCAATTAAAGAGCCCATCATTACTGACTGTAATTGGGCTGCACAGCCAAGAAAATTTCCTGCCGAGATGACCCCCAGCAATACGTGTAATAACCAGGGGAATAACCGAGAACGTTGTTGTCTGGTAGGCGAGTACATAAGGTCTTGAAATATGAAGATACAGGGTATCTTAGTCAAGTTGGCAGGATTGCCCATATTATGGTTCCTCGTTAAGTCTTAGATGTCAATATGGATAGAATCGTTTCGAAGTGCGGTTTAAGGTGAAAAAAATGTCAAAATCGATGGCTGGGATCCCAGGTTATTTACTCGTTTTGCTTGTGGTGTACGTGGCGTATGGATTCAGCTTGAATAATGAATTCACCTATGACGATATAGGGCTTGTCCTGCAAGATCCAAGAGTGCACAATGGAGATTGGCGGGGGATATTGTCTCAGAGTTATTGGGGGGACAAAGGGGACGGATTATATCGACCGATAACTACCGCGAGTCTGGCGTTAAATTGGTGGGTGTGCCAAGATCGGGTATGGGGATATCACCTTGTAAACTTGATACTGCATTCCATTATTGGGATAATGTTGCTCTATATCGGTCGCAGGACCGAGCAGGGGAAAACGGGCTTGGTCGTCGCCTTAATTTATAGCCTTCATCCCGGGCCAAGCGAAGCCGTATTCAGCGTCGTCGGTCGCGCTGAATTATTGGCATGTTGTTGTGGCTTAGCTGCGATTATATGCTGTGTCCGCCAATTGCAAGACTCCGGGCCTGGGGTAGGATGGCGATTGGGGATTTTTATAGCACTTTTGTGTGCTATCTTGGCCAAGGAAAATGGCGTGGTTTTTGCCAGCGGAATCGTTGTCTGGCGTATTTTTCTAAATTCTAAAGTAGATGGTATCGGCGGGATTGCGATTTTAGCGACTGTCGCTGCTCTTGCAGGTAAGTGGTTGGCGATTGGAGTTTTCCAGCCTGAGAGTATTGGCTATTTGGATAACCCCCTTGCCTACGAATCAGTGGATTCGCGCCTGGCCAATGCCTTCTCTCTTTCTATTAGATCGGCATTGAAATTAATATTTCCTTACCCCCTAGTTGTTGATTATTCCCCCCAGCAGATCCCCTTGTTCGCTGAGTTGACTATGCCCGATGTATGGGTGCCAATGCTATTGGTAATCTCGCTGGGGGGATGGGCTGTTGTTCTCATGATTAAAAGACCGGAATATGCAATATGGACCACTTTGAGCGCGGGTGGAATATTGCTTGTTAGTAATATCTTTGTGGTTACCGGTACGATTTTTGCCGAGCGCTTACTCTATATTCCGGCACTGGGGTTCTCTATGGCTTTAGGGCGGCTGCTAAATCGGTTACCTGCAAGGATACAGATTTCCTTTATTGCAAGTTGGATCTGTATTGCGGTAAGTATCTTGTGGAGTCGTGGGGAAGATTGGCGTAGTGATTTAAGCCTATTTACCAGTGCTGTTGAAGTGCATCCGCTCAGCGCACGCAGTCATTATGGCCTTGGGTTAGCCTTGCATCGAGAAAGCAAGCTCAGGCCGGCCTTAAAAGAGTATGATCAGGCTCTAAATATATACCCACGTTACTTTGAAGCCCGTCTAAATCGTGCGGCAGTACTACTTGAATTAGGTAAGTATCCAGATGCTATCGCAGCATATCGAGATATTGTTGATCAGCGGCCTAGGCATTTTCAAGGGCGTTATGCGCTGGCTTTACTGGAGTTCAATTTCGGAGATCGGTCTCTGGCGAAAAGTATGCTTTGGCAATTACACGGCGAATTTCCGAGGCGAATCGATTTATTGTGCGATCTAGTTCGATTGCTTGCTGGGCAAGGGAATCGAACCGAAGCATTGGGATTGCTAGCAAACGGTTTAATTCTTGAGCCCGCGAATGAAGAGCTGCTGCTTCTGCAACAGGCGGTTAACCCTGGGGTAGATTAATCGCTTAAGTAAGCTTTGGGGGATGATGTTGCAGCAGTAAGGCAAGCCCAAGGATCGTCTTGTTCCGCACAAGTTGAAAATACGGATAAAGAGCGAGTGAAATCTTGTTGGTGAATATTGTGGATAGCCAAAAATAGTTCCTGTTTCGAATTGTAACGGCGATAAGAAAGCAAACGGGCGTTATTGGGTTCCCAATTTAAAAATCCATCATAATTGAACCGGGTAAATCTATTCTTGATTGTGGTATAGTCGGATTTACGACGGTCGAATATGCCTATTCTTTGTCTTAGAACCTCTTCAAGTGGCAGGTCGAGATTGTAGAGCGAGTCGAGTGAGGATACCGTTTGCGACATAAACTCGCGGAAAAGTTGAATGTCTTCCCGCTGTTCGATGGCCTCCTGTAAATATGGAGTGTCGGGTCCAAAGTGATGCTTAAGAAAAAGGAGTGATCCCTGGCGGCCAATAAAAGTGGCTAGGCTTTCGTTGAAATCGGTGTGTCCTGAGCTATAGGCCGTTGCGTGCGTTAATTCGTGGATGATTAAATCAGCTAATTGCCCTGGAGAATATTCTAACATGCCGCTGAGTATAGGGTCGGAGAAATAGCCCAAGGTACTATACGCTCCAACTGGGCGGACAATCGCATCATATCCGGCTGCAATCAGGCGATCCCGTTCGGTATCGGCCTTTTCTTTGTAAAAATAACCTTTGTACGGAACGGTCCCAGCGATGGGAAAGTCCCATAGGAAAGGGGCAAAGCGATCTGGTGGCGAAGCGCTGACATTCCAACTGATAGGTTGGCCTTTGGTGTCATAAAAACTTGTATAGCTATCATGGGTTTCTAAACCCAACGTGGCAGCGAAGTTGAGCATCGACCGGATCAATGCAAATTTCTTGCGATGGTCCTCGTTTAAAAGGGGAGAGGCGAGTAGGTCTTCGATTGGCCGACGGTTATAAAGGATTCTCCCCTGCCCAAGTGCGAGATGGGTATAATACTCTATATTGCAGCCAGGTAAATAAAAAAGGCCGAGCCCCACAAAAAGGACTCGGCCAAATCGAAGTAAACGTGAATACACTAAGGCGAAGCTGTCTGTGGAGGTGATGAGGCTTTTTCCATCGCCAGATTGACTTGGCTCATTTGCTCATTCAGCTTGCGTATAAGTTGGTTGGCCTCACGAAGGGTGTTTTCGACTTTGACTACCAATCCAGAGTCTAAAACACCCTGCTGCTCTATATTCCAGTTATTGATGGTAGCCTCGTAGGCATTGAGGCGTAAGACCATTAATTTTTTAATATCGGCATGTAGGGGGGCTAAAAGCAGCGGTGGGGCTATTTTCTCAAATTGGCCAATCGCTGCTTTTAATCGAGGAAGTCCTTTTCCCATGGCCAGAGCGAGGTTGGCCGTTGTTGCTTGACCAGAGGTCCCAACGGCCTTATTAACCTCAAGATGAATCTTACCGACTTCTTGAATGAATGGGTTTATGGAGTTTAGGTAGCCTTGGACTTGACCCAAGTCACCATATGGGGTTTCCACGGTCTGGGCTGATTCAGCCGGTACTGGTTGCGGAATGGGTTGGTCTGCTTCTTGCCCAGAGCTGCATCCCAAAATAAAACAGAGTGCAGGTATTGCTAATCGCTGCATAGTATGCCTTTGGAAACAGGTTTTATAGATTATTCAAGTTGCTCTGTGCTGTGGCGATACCCGAATGAGCGGTTGGGGACCCTGGCTTGATCAACAGGGCTTTTTCAAAATGTTCAATTGCATCAGTCCAGGCACCTTCATCCAAATGTAATTGACCCAATCCCAAATAAGCGCGTGAAGCGTTAATGTTTAGTTCAATAGCTTTAGCAAATGCATCCTTGGCCTTTGCTGAGAGTCCTTGGCTGGCGTATAGCAAACCCAACTGAACAAAGGTGGTCGGATAATTCGGGTTAGCTTCAGCTGCTTGTTCTAGGTGGAGTATTGCTTTATCAAATTGGCCGTGTGCTTGATGTATGTCGGCCAATTTTCCCAAGGCTAGGGGGTGCCCTGAGAAAATATCCAAGGTTTGTTCAAAAAAGGAAATTGCGGTGCTGTCGTCGCCGGCCTCAAGCGATCTGATACCGAGATCATAGGTGATATTCATAGCCCTGTGCAAATAACGATCGGCTACGCCTTGCTTGCCTTGAGCTTTATAAGCCCTAGACAGACTGGCGTAAACTTGTGGGTTGAGGGTATCTATGTGCATAGCCATCCGATAAGATGCGACGGCTTCTGTTATTTCCCCCTGAGCCAATCGCTCATCGCCTTGAGCTAGATGCTCTTCAGTGGTTGACGGAGTATCTGTGCAACCACCTAGTGAAACAGACAGGACGAATAGGAATGAAAAGACCGATTTCATGCGCAATTTAAACCGGGCGTCAATCTTAAGACGATTTAGGAACGATTTTCTCACCATCAAAAATCACGTTGCCTTCTTTGTCGAGGATCTGGCCATCGGTGGTAAATTCATATTTCATCGATTGTCCCAATGTTAAGTGTCGTTGAACCTCAGCCAGATCTTTGTATTTTTCGATCAATTTTTCTATCGGGCCCTCGAAGGATGTTTGTTGCCATTTAGGGCGGTCTTTATTGTGGGCAGCACGTTCTTCGGCCGTCATGATTGGTAGCCGTTCTGCGGCGGGGGGAAACCGGCCTGCCATCGCTTGTTGCCGTCGATATTTTTCGTGGCGTTTCTCAGATTCGGTTAACAATTCATCCGGGACGGCTTCAAAACCCGTGTCTTGGTTGGCCCCTTTGCTCTTGCGCTTTTGCTGTTCTTCTTCGACCTCACGCGTTAGTCTCTCTTGGCGCTCTTGGTCAAGGCTGTCGTCGGTCCCTAATTTTCGTAGGACATTTAATGCAGCTTTATTCATAAAAGAACTGCCTTCCTGATCGAATTTGGGTAATTTGAAGTAGTTTTGACCGCTGAATCTTATCACATAAAGATATAAAAGGGGTTGGGCATTTGGCAAATCCAAATTGCCATGGTTATTATAGTGGTGCAGCAGGGATCAAAGCGGTATTACGAAAATCAACTAACTACAGCTAAGGTCTTGAAAAATAATGGCAAAGAAGAAAGATAAAGCGAGCGAGGGCCCGGATTCCAGGGATGAGAAAATGAAAAAGATCAAATCATTGATTAACAGCAATAGCGAGGATGCGGCCAAAGTTCTTAAAATGTGGCTGAGCAAAGCGGGAACGGACAAAGACAAAAAGTAGTTGTTAACTCGAATATAGGTATGGAGATGCGTATGGGTTTTTTATCGCGTTTTTTTTCAAATGATATTGGCATCGATTTAGGCACAGCGAATACGCTTGTATTTGTCAAAGGTGAGGGGATTGTTCTAAATGAGCCCTCGATTGTAGCAAGGCAGGCCGCTACAAAGAAAGTCATTGCGGTGGGTACGGAAGCCAAAGAGATGGTCGGGCGTGAAAACTCAGAGATCCAGATCATTCGTCCGCTTAAAGACGGAGTGATCGCTGACTTTGAAGTCACTGAAGAAATGATCCGCCATTTCATTCGAAAGGTCCAAAAAAACAAGCTTTTTGTACGTCCTAAAATCGTAGTTTCAGTTCCGTCTGGGAGTACTGAAGTCGAAAAGAGGGCGGTGCGCAACTCTTGTGAGCGGGTTGGGGCTAGGGAGGTTTATCTCGTCAGCGAGCCGATGGCTGCGGCTATCGGCATCGGCCTCCCCGTTGAACAGGCCATTGGTTCTATGGTTATAGACGTTGGCGGTGGGACAACAGAAATAGCCGTCATTGCTTTATCGGGCATTGTCGAGCATGAATCCCTGAGAGTTGCCGGTGATGCAATGGACCAAGCCCTGATTGATTGGATGCGAAAAAAATACAATTTATTGATCGGTGCAAGGGGGGCAGAAATCCTGAAATGGCAAATCGGATCAGCTATGCTTTTGGACTCTGAAGAAGAGGCTCCCGTGCGAGGGCGTGATATGGTTGCTGGTATTCCCAAAACCCTACAAGTTGGTTCGTTGGAAATTCGCGAGGCTTTAAGTGATCCAGTTGCGCAAATAGTCGCCGGGGTCCGCCGTGTTCTCGAACGGACACCACCTGAACTCGCGGCCGACATTCTCGACCGAGGCATGGTTCTAAGCGGCGGCGGCGGTAAAATGCAAGGTTTGAAAGAGCGCTTAATTGAGGGGACGAGCCTTCCGACCTTTGTCGATAGCGAAGACCCGCTCTCCGCCGTTGTTCGAGGCAATGCCAAGATTCTCGAAGAATTTGAGCGCTATCGCAAGGTTTTATTCTGATCAATATGACCAACACCCGTGGGTTACTCGCCATTGGATTTGCCGTTGTGTGCTCCCTGAGCTTAATGGGGTTGCCTCATCCATATAAAACCTATGTCGCCGAACAAAGTCGAGCTGGCCTGCTTGCGGCAAGCCAATGGATGTTTTCGCAAGCAATCCGCTATGCTCGTAACGAGGAAAAAAGTCAATTTCTCCTCACCCAGAACGTTAAACTAGCCCTAGACAATATGCGGCTACGGGAAGCGGCCTGGGAGAATGTCAGGTTGCGAGAAGCACTTGCTTTTCGTGGCAGTGAAGGCGCCAAGGGGGTAATACCTGCAGAGGTAATAGGTCGGGATCCCGACCAGATATACGATACCATTGTGATTAATGCAGGTTATGATCATGGTATTCGCAAGGATATGCCGGTTGTAACAGCGGCGGGGTTGGTGGGACATATTGCACAAGTTGGCGATTCCGACTCCGTAGTACAATTGTTAATGCGTTCGCGGGTAAGTGCACTGGTTCAATCCACACGGGTCCAAGGAATCGTATCGTGGTTGGATGGGCAACGTTTTCGGTTGCGTTTTGTCGAAGCCAGTAGCTTCGTAAGAGAGGGAGATAGAGTAGTATCTTCGGGGTTGGGTGGGCGGTATCCCAAGGGAATTCCAATCGGGACGGTTGTTGAAGTCAGCCAGGTAAAAAGGGATTTGGTTTTTCAACAAGTATTCATCGAATCGAATGTGGATTTTCCGAATCTCGAAGAAGTCTTCGTCATAGTTAAATAGGTCAATGAATACAGGGGCATATAGCATTGTCGCTCTTGACAGAGAATGGGCCGTGCCGTATTCTTAAAACGGCTGTTGGCTAAGTACTTACCACTTTTAAAGTGCCTTTTAGGTCGAGGGAGGAAGGTCTTGACGAAAGCTGATATTGTGCGTCTTATCGCCCAGGGGACTGGGTTAACTAAGACGGATACTGCGGCTGTCGTTGATGGCTTCATCGAGTCTGTAATAGAGGCATTAGAACGTGGGGATCATATAGAAATTCGCGGTTTTGGCACCTTTAAGGTGGTCGAAAGAGCGCCGCGGACGGGCCGAAACCCTAGAACGGGATCCGAAGTAAAAATAGATAGCCGAAAAGCTCCGACTTTTAAGGCATCAAAAGAGTTGCGGGCACGAGTTGAGAATGAAAACTTAAAGGACAAAGGTCCAGGGGAGAAGAAAGATGCCGTGTGGCAAGAAGAGAAAGCGGCATAAGATCGCTACTCACAAGCGTAAGAAGCGACTCCGTAAGAATCGTCATAAGAAGAAGAATATCTAGGCGAGTGGGTTAGTAGCTCAGCTGGATAGAGCACCGGTTTCCGGAACCGGGGGTCCCAGGTTCGAATCCTGGCTAGCTCACCATTGCATCTTCAAATTTTGGTCGGCATTCATAGGTCGGGGTGTGGCGCAGCCCGGCTAGCGCGCTTCATTGGGGTTGAAGAGGTCGCTGGTTCGAATCCAGTCACCCCGACCATTCTTTAAGGGCTATGAGTCCCTAGGGGCTTGTAGCCTTTGCATGTCAAATATGAACGGGGTGTAGCGCAGCCCGGCTAGCGCACCTGCTTCGGGAGCAGGGGGTCGCCGGTTCGAATCCGGCCACCCCGACCATTGATAAGTCCTTGTAAGGGTTAACCTTGCGAGGACTTTTTCATGTGTAAGCCCTTCCGATAACGTTCAATATGCACAAATCGAGCAAGCCATTCGTGGCTTCGCCCAGCAACCCGGTGAGCTCTTTGTCGTCACCGGGCCCGTGCTCGTCGAGTGCTTGCCCAGCATCGTCTCCGTGCCCCAGCACTACGAACAAAGGCGGTGCTGGATATTCAAGGAACCGGAGGTGGGCGGGATCGGCTTTGTGCTGGCGAACGCCAGGCGTATATAGTCGTATAATAATTAATATGTAAAATATTCAAAAAATTAAAACCTCAGTGGGCCCCCCAAAATAAATCTTACCGTCGATGACTCTGTGTGACGTGGTTGCGGACGATGACCGAGGCAAAGCGAGTGGGGGACACTCGCTTCTTCAACGCTGTGAGCACAGCCGTAATAGCTGAGTGAGCTCAATCGTACGTTTACATAGGTTGATGTAGATAGGTGACTAAATTGGCACGTGTTTGTACCCCAATCAGAGCCGGAAGCGCTCTCGCAGCGTTGGCGGCCACTCCTCCTTCCACAGCCCCACCAGTCGCTCGAGCGTGCTGTGCTCCATCGCCACGTGCCGCCGTTGCGGGGCCATCACCTGCCGCAACTCCGCGCTCCGCTGGCGCACGCCGTCGATCCGCCCGCTTTGGTCGTTGAAGCGCATCCCTCCGATACTCACTCCGTCGGCGACCCATGAGATGTGGAATCCCTTGCGCGGCTCGGTGTCCTCCGAGTGCCAACCGGCGTGGAGAAGAGACTGCGAGAAGACTTGGGCGTAGCCGCGGGGGGCGGCCATGGCGGTGGGCTCCAGCGCTGCGAACCAGCGGGCGTCGGGCTCGCCCTCGGCCTCCCAGCGCGGCCCATGTCGCACCGGGAGCGGGGAGTTCGGGTTCGCCTTCCAGCGCTGCTGCATCTCCTGCCAGTGCGCGCCCAGCCGCTTGTGGCTGCCCTTGAGTACTCGCATCGCGGCGCGCTCGGCGGGCACGTCGTTCAGCCAGAACCAGATGGCCAGGTGCTCACGCCGTGGCGTCGCCTCGAAGTCCTCGGTCGTCACCTGCACATCTGTGTGCATGGAATTGGCCCACTCCGACCGGATCCCGTGCTTTTCCGGCCAGTCGTTGCGCTGGGCTATCTCGTTCGTCTCCGCGCGGTCGATCCCTGTTCCCGCGCGCCCCGTCTCGAGGATAAAGACTTTGTCACTGCGCAGCACCTGCTTGGCGATCTCCTCGAACACCGGCGCCGAGATCAACTCCACGTAATCCTGGTCTTCAAGGATGCTGCCCTGCCCAGTATCCCCCTTGGCTTGGCGATTCCACGCGGTCTCAGCCCTGTCCAGCAGGTCCAGGCTGAGGCGCAGGTCCACCAGCACCGCGCCGTCGTCCTCGAAGGCCTGCATCTGCGCGGCATCGAGGGGGGCGGTCATGGCCGGTCGGGTTGCTTCTGCCTGACCGTTGGCGCTCTGAGATTCTGTCTGCATAATACATTACCCTCTCTGGCATCTCTGGCGACCTCTTACATCCGTTGCTGAGGCGGCACACATTATGGAATTGACTGTTGGACAAAAATTGGCAAATATCTTGAGGGCCAACAGACCGATATACATACATGTAGAGTGGTATCAGCACCGAAAAAAATACAATGTATTACATTTGTCCAGTATAAAGTGGTTCCGGGGTTAATGGGGGGCGCCTTTGCCACCTCTGTTCGGAATGGCCGAGTCGCGAGGCCCACCGGCGTGCAGATGGGCAGTGTGGGTTGGCCGGCGCACCTTAGGGGCAAGGGCCTCGGGGTTGGGTGCCTGATAACGCGGTGGCTGCGCAACGGTATCTGGGCTACCGAACAGAATTATGCTGGGGCTCAAATTGAGTGCGCACACGGTGCAGATAACGTTTGACCTGGAAGAGTGTCTTTATGGTTCTGTTGGCGATATTGATGTTAGTCTGGTTCGCGCCATATAGACCTGCGCGCGCAAGCCGAGACGACTTTATAGCTGCTCGATTCCACTAACCACCGACTATTCAAAAGCAATGCCGATGGAAGCTCACTGACTACGCTTATCAATGGCGCTCCATTGAATGGCCCCCACGGAATTGCCGTCGATCCAATCAACGCGCACATTTACGTCGTCAATATCACTTCGGCTGAGGTTTACCGTACGGACCTCGATGGGAATAATCGGGTTGTCTGGTTCACTCAGGACTGAATGAACCTGTCGGTATAGAATTGGATGTCGCAGGCGGCTATTTTTACGTTAGTGATAGAGCTGAAAATAAGATCATTCGCCACGATTTGGATGGCAGTAATGCGACAGATGCTCTGACCATCAGTCTTAACTGGCCGCATAACTTTGCGCTGGACCTTATTAGCCAACAAATTTTATGTTGCGAGTCGTACTGCGGGCGAGATTTTGAGCGCCGACCTTAGCGGTAATACCGGTATTGCGGTACTTGTTTCCAATGGTCTAAGTCAGCCATATGGAGTAGCTCTTGATCTCGCCGCCAATCACGTGTATTTCACTGAATTCACTACTGGAACCATTAACCGCGTCGATTTTGATGGTACGGGGGAGGTGGTCATTGTCGCTGGGCTCAATCGACCCACCGGACTACGATTGGATGCGACGAACGGGTACCTGTATTTTACCGAATGGGCGGGCCAAAAAGTAAGGCGCGTCGATTTAGATGGGAGTAACCTGACGGACATTTTGGTTCCGGGAGACGGATTAGGGAACATGATTGACCTCGAGATATACCGTCGACCTTCTTCTGGGACATCGGAGACTGCAATCCATTATATATCCTTTCGAAGCGAGATTCCGCTGTTGCTTCTACTTGCCCTTACCGGCTTATGGCTAATCAAACCGCCAAGAAAGTGATACTGTCACTAAGCGGAAGGCATGTGCATCATTTGTGCACGGACTGGGCTAAAATGGTCAAAAATAGAATGAATTAAACCGCAAGCATGATCGACGTAGTCGCTTATTTAACAGGCTCTTATGAATTGCTGCTAATTAACCAGAAAAGCCCCGGTTCGAATCCGGCTACCCCGATCACATATCGCTTAAGCAATAGAGGTTTTTTTGCTCGTTTAACTAAGCCCTTCTATTGTCGGACAGTTATTGTCTGGGATAATGGAAGGGCTTTTGTTTTAGATTAAGACAACCGTTCATAACAATAATTGCGTATAAAATAAATTATGAAAACCACAATATTAATAACAGGTGCAACGGCAATAGGAAAAACAGAGATCGCTCTTGATGTTGCTAAATATTTGCCTAAAGCTGAAATACTTTCTGTTGATTCTCGACAAATTTATCGATATATGAATATTGGCACAGCCAAAGTTAATCAAGAACAGAGAGAGCGGTTTCCGCATCATTTTTTAGATATGCTCAATCCTGATCAAAAATACAGCGCGGGAGAATATGCTCGTGCGGCTAGAAACAGAATTCATAAAATATGGGATAAGGGAGGGGTTCCTCTATTGGTGGGAGGTACCGGATTGTATTGGCAAAGCGTTTATGATGGATTTTTTATAGAAGATGAAGATATAGACAGTGCAGATATCAGGAACAATTTGCAACAAAGATTAAAAGACGAAGGAATAGCTCCATTATACAAGGAATTGGGAGATATTGATCCCATAGCACAAAACCGAATAGAAGCTGGAGATATACAACGGATAATGAGGTGTTTAGAAATCGTATTGAAGAATGGCAGGCCTTTAAGTGAATTATGGAGAACTGAAGGTTCAACTACTCTTGGATGCCATTCTTTGATGGTAAACCTCACCATGGACCGAGAAAAATTGTATGGTCGAATTAACGCACGAGTAGATTTAATGTTGGAACAGGGGTTGGTGCAAGAGGTGGAGAGCTTGCTTGAAATGGGCTATGGTCATGCTGCCTATGCAATGGGGACTATGGGATACCAGGAAATAGAGGCCTATATTGCTGGGCGCATTTCAATCGAAGAGGCCATTTCCTTGATAAAGCAGAGAACTCGGAATTTTGCAAAACGTCAATTAACCTGGTGCCGACGGGATCGTCGTTTGTGGGAATTGAATTTTGAAGATTGGGGTAAACGGGGTGTTATTCAACGAATAGTTAATGGGTGGCAATACAGGCAGGGAGGGGATGGGTATGTTGACATGGTATGAGCAGTCTCATATTTTATATGATTGAAAATTGCGGGAGTAGTTCAGTGGTAGAACGCAAGCTTCCCAAGCTTGATGTCGCGGGTTCGATCCCCGTCTCCCGCTCCATAGCATCACATTGTAGTCGTCCGGCCATATATGAGGTCGGGCGATTTTTTTATCATATTTTCGGAGCGCTATATAAATACCGTCCGATACAAGTAGTAAGGGATCGACTACTATTGCGGGTTAAGTTTTAATATTGTAATTTCCATGTAGTACATTCGTAGAGATGGCTTTGTGTGCATTTTTAATGTCATTTAATCCAAGTAATCCCCCAACTCATTGTCCTGCAGTATGATGTGGGTAATTTGTTGTGAGCTATAGTTTGGGGGATATTGCTTAGGTATTTAGATTGAGTATTCCGATGAGAAATATGCCATTAATACTGCTATCGCTCGTACTGGTAGCTTGTGGCCCAGCCAAGGTAGTTCAACAATCTCCCCTTGATACAGCGAGCAATCACTATCAACGTGGTCTGCTGAATTTTGATCGCGGTGATATGATGAGTGCCCAGCGAGAATTCGAAAGGGCAAGGTTATTGGAGGGTGATTTCCCGGGTTCTTATGTTGGTTTTGCCTTGGTCGCAATGCAACGCGGAGATTTTTTTCGCGCTCGGAAAGAAATCGAGATGGCGTTACACAAGGAAAACGAATTTGTCGATGCCCATATTGCCAAGGGGCGGATCGCAACGGCAGAAGGAATTGCGAGGGGGGAAGCTGCCAATAAATGGCTTCCAGAGGCACTCAGGGCTTATAGAAAAGCCCAGGACATTAATCCGGAATATCCTCCAAGCTACTTTTTTGCAGGACAAAGTTACCTGCAGGCTCAAAATTTGCCGTTGGCTCGCGCATCCTATACCCGGCTTATTGAGCTCAATCATGGCCCCTTTGTTGCAAGGGCAATGCACAAAGTCGAACAGATCCAAATGATCGAGCGGGCGGCGCCCGGTACTCGGGTGGGCATAAAAATTGCCTTGGAAGAAGAAATTAGCCGTGGGGAATTGGCTGTTTTATTGTTAGAAGAATTGAAACTCGCAGAATTAGTATTAAAGCGTCGACCTATTAACGATGGGGCTAATTTTCAAACTCCAGACGATCGGGCTAATTTATCAAATCCTTCTGAAGCTGTTGATATAGGTCATTATTGGGCAAAGCCATGGATAGAGGAAATACTGGCCCTCGGTGTTCCGGGGCTAGAACTGTTTCCAGACCATTCGTTTCAACCCGAGCAAGCCTTGACAAGGGCCAATTATGCCCTGGTCAACCAAGGGATATTGGTCTTACTGAGCGGGGATCGCTCACTGGGCATTCGATATGTGGGGGAGTCGTCAAGATTTCCCGATGTTAGAAGTGATTTTTATGCCTATAATGCTATAGCATTGAGCACTGAACGCGGGTTTATGGCCGCGGATAAACGCACGGGCCATTTTTATCCAGAGCGAACTGTTTCAGGCGCTGAAGCGTTGTTAATGGTCAGAGAATTGCAAAATTCGTTCCGTATGGAATTTTGATGTCGTTATATGCTATAGCCATCGCACTGCTCGGCATATTATACATGCCACTACAGGCCGATGTGCTATCTCGGGTAAAAGCTAGTGGTTTAGGGTACATTTCGACCGGAGATCTTGCCGGAGCCTTTGCTCAGGCTAAAAAAGCTGCGATGCGCGAAGCGGTTGAATTGGGGGTTGGTACTTTGATTAGTGCTGAAACCCGAGTGGATAATTTTTCAGTATTAGAAGATTATATTCTGAGTCGAACCGATGGGTATATTCGATCATATGAAATTATCAAACATGGTCTGATTGATCAGGAAACATATCAAGTCGATATCGAAGCTGTCGTAGAGCTTGGGAATTTACACCAGCGATTGGACGCATTGGAACTGTTGATCACCCACGCTGGGAATCCATATATAATGTGTATAGGGCGAGATCTATATACATATGGTGAAGAGGGCACGAGGGATCTATCGGCAACTTTGCTGAGAGGTTACCTGCTGCGCAAAAGTGCTCGGTTTAATCTTTCGGCTCCGATGAGGATCGAAGATGGATCGTTGGATCAGGCCGCCAGTGTTGGTTTCGAGCAAGGTGCTGATATTGTCGTTCGGGTGGAAGCTCTAGTGGGAGAGGTTCCTGATTCCGCAGTGCCCTTTTCTGGGACCTCACTAAAGGGGTTAGGTTTATACTCTGCGACCGCCGAAATAAGGCTTGAAGCCTTATGGACTGATACCGGTGAGGTATTTGCATCGTTGGTGCACAGTGAAAGGGGGGCCGATGTCAATTTGGCATCAGCTGGGGATAAAGCCCTGCGAAACGGCATGGAAAAGATCTCGGGAAAATTGATATCGCGCTTAGCAGAAAATTGGCGTGAGAAAATGTATTCTGGGCGCCTGGTTCGTTTGGTGGTTGCGGGGGAATTCGCCCGCATGGGAGAGTTTGAAAATGCCTTCCCATATCATGTATCCGGTGTCGAGAAAATCTATCGTCGCAGTTATAACAAAGGAGTAGCGGTGTTTGATATTCGCTGCAAGGAAACGGGTTTTACTATCGCCCGGGATATAGCGGCTAAGGGCATAGAGGGCATTGACCTAGATATTGTGCAAGTCTCGCCTAATCGCATTCAACTGCAAATATTAAATTAATGGTCACCGTTAAAGAAATCGAGCCGGGCAGCCTCGGAGATCGATCGGGATTTTGCGTCGGAGATCGTATTTTACGTATTAATGGCGAAGATGTGCGAGATTTAATCGACTTCCAAGTCACTAGCGCGGATGCAGCTCTACTGATTGAGGTTGAGCGGGGTGACGAGGTATATGAAGCCGAAATCGAACGCGAAGCGGGTGAGACCTTTGGTTTGGTTTTTGAAGATTTGCGGTTGCGTAGTTGTAATAACAAATGTGTGTTTTGTTTTATCCACCAAATGCCAAAGGGAATGCGGCGCAGTCTCTATTTTGAGGATGATGATTTTCGGTTATCGTTCCTGCACGGTTCCTATGTGACGCTGACAAATGTCCACGAAAAGGATATCGATCGAATTATCGACCAGGGGCTTACCCCGCAGTATATATCCGTACATGCTACCGACCCCGAGCTTCGACAGATTCTCCTTGGCCGCAATAAAGAGACCGTAGATGTCAACAAACGTCTGGAAAAACTCGCTAAAAACGGCATTGAAATGCATACCCAAGTCGTCGTTTGTCCGGGTTTGAACGATGGTGAGCATCTCGAACGGACCGTTGCTGATTTAGCCGTTTTTTATCCTGCCGTTCGATCTGTAGCGCTCGTTCCCGTGGGGTTGACCGATCACAGGGAAAAACTAGCAACGCTCAAACCTGTGACCCCCGAAATCGCTTTGGAATATGTAGCATTTGCCGAAGACCGAGGCGCCGATTTTAAGCGGCGATTTGGCGAGCGCTTCGTATATGCAGCAGACGAATTGTTTTTATTAACGGGTCGGGACCCACCGCAAACATCGTATTACGATGCATTTCCCCAACTCGAGAATGGTATTGGGATGGTTCGCTCGTTTCTCAATACTTGGTCTGCAAAATTGGGGAATTTGCCGGTGGGGATTCCAAATTTCTCCCGCATCGGCTTGGTGACGGGACGGTTGGCCGCGCGTGTTTTGGATCCGTTAGTTCACAGGCTAAATGAAATTGAAAATTTCCAGGTAGACCTTTTGGTTGTGGACAATGATTTTTTTGGACGAGGTATTACCGTTTCCGGCTTACTTACAGGGCGAGATATTGCAACGAGAATCCAGGATGGAGCGATGAGAGATCTAGTTTTTTTGCCGCCTAATTGTATAAACGGAGATGGGCTTACTTTGGATGATATGACCGTTCCACAGCTAGAGGAGATGGTCGGAACCCCTCTTTCAGTTGGGGACTATGATTTAATTGGCTCGATTGAAGGCTATTGGGCTGATCAGTGCATTGCAGTTCAAGGTGAAGGCCGTCAGTTAAATGAGTTAGGGTATTATATTGGGCGAAAAAATGACAGAAATTAACCCGCCTCCGGGAGACCAAATCCAGTTGATGGGGCGCTTGAGGCCCGTCGTTGCGATCGTTGGGCGTCCCAATGTTGGAAAATCAACTTTATTTAATCGGATATTGGGTACTCGTTGGGCGATCACAGACGATCAGCCTGGCGTTACGCGCGATCAGATCTTCGCTGAGGCAGAGTGGGCGGGGCGCACATTCACTGTCGTCGATACGGGGGGGTATGTTCCTGGCTCGAAAGATGCAATAGAGGTTGCTGTTCGCTCTCAGGCTGAGACGGCAATTGCCGAGGCCGATATATGTTTATTCCTCTGTGATGGCACT
>Ga0233439_10002784_pt1 | contig 19146 bp, 14 predicted proteins | sample SI_123_September_6_FD_182713 | JGI IMG/M metagenome (GOLD analysis project Ga0233439, IMG submission 182713) | Seawater microbial communities from Saanich Inlet, British Columbia, Canada - SI_123_September2016_100_MG | ecosystem: Environmental > Aquatic > Marine > Inlet | place: Canada: British... | reverse complement strand
AAAGTTGGTCTAGAAGGTAAAGTTGGTCCAGAAGGTAAAGTTGGTCCAGAAGGTAAAGTTGGTCCAGAAGGTAAAGTTGGTCCAGAAGGTAAAGTTGGTCCAGAAGGTCCAGAAGGTCCAGAAGGTCCAGAAGGTAAAGTTGGTCCAGAAGGTAAAGTTGGTCCAGAAGGTAAAGTTGGCGAAATGGGTCCACAAGGTATTACTGGTAAAAAAATTATTAATCTAAAAATTGCTCTTATTGCAGATGTTATATTTACAATTGTTGCATTATTAATTATTTACTTTTTACAGAAATAAATATATATAAATCCACTTGTAAAATTCTATCCTATATATGTCTGTTAATAGTAAAGCTAACACAAAAATAAAAATTGATTTATACATTAAATTATTTATATATATAAATAATTTAATGTTCAATATAATTCTAGCAACAGATATTAATGGAGGTATAGGTTTAAATAATGATATACCATGGAATTTTTCTAAAGATATGGAATTTTTTAGAAATATAACTAAAAGCAACAATATATTTGACAAAGCAATTGTTATTATGGGTAGAAAAACGATAGAATCATTACCAAAACAATATTTACCGAATAGAATAAATATTGTTATTTCATCCACGTTAGAAATAAAATTTAATAATAAATATTCATGTGTTAGATCATTTCATGATGCTTTAGAAATGGCGTATCAAATTAATGGTTCACAATATACAAATAATATATGGGTTATTGGTGGAGCACAAGTTTATGAACAAGCTTTTCGGCATCCCGATATAAATCTAATATATCATACTAACATAGATCATGACTTTGCTTGTGATACAAGTGTAGAATTACCTAAAATGACCCCTTGTAAAACTGTACGAGTTACTGATGTTAATAAGAAAAATGATAACGCGTGTAGTTTATATTTTTGCATTAACAAACCTATTTTAAATGCCGAACAACAATATATCAAACTCTTACAAGATGTTTTGATAAATGGAGAAAAAAGAATGACACGTAACGGGTATACTAATTCGGTATTTGGACGAGAATTATCATTTGATGTTTCTGATAGTTTCCCATTACTAACAACAAAAAGAATGTTTTGGAAAGGTATTGTCGAAGAACTATTATTTTTTATTAGAGGAGATACAAATACCTCTAACCTTAGTCAGAACGGTGTAAAGATTTGGAATGGGAATACTACCCGAGAGTTTTTAGATAATTTAGGACCACCATGTAATGATTATCAAATAGGTGATATGGGACCCATGTATGGATATCAATGGCGATTTTTTAATAAACCATATAATACAGCAACAAATATAACAGGTATTGATCAATTAACTAACTTGATAACAGAAATAAAAAATAATCCATCTAGTAGAAGATTATTAATGACAGATTATAATCCTAGTCAAGTAATGGAAGGTGTATTGTATCCATGTCATTCTTTAATTTTACAGTTTTATGTAAATGAATCATACCTGTCTGTTAAAATGTATCAAAGAAGTGCTGATTCGTTTTTAGGGTTACCATTTAATATCGCATCAACTACACTATTATTATATATTATTGCTTCATTAACTAATTTAAAACCAGACAAAGTATCTATATCTTTAGGTGATTGTCATATATATAAAGAACATTATGAGGCAGTTATTAAACAATTATCAAGATTACCATATAAATTACCCAAACTAGAAATTCCCAAGTTTAGTACAATTAAGCAAGTGGAAAATTCAGTCTATGGGGATTATAAGATAATAGATTATGAGTGTCATCCAGGAATTAAAGCACCTATGATAGCATAAAATCAATAAACCCTATGCAATGCTATGCATTGCAGTTATTATAACAAAAACCTAAGGTTTTTGTTATAATAAAAATTGATTTGGGGAAAGAAAAAAACTCTTTTTTTCTTTTCTTTCCAAATTAAAACTTATTAACCATTATTATATTATTACAAGTCAAGCATCGCAATAATATAAATGTGTTAATAAAAAATTGTATCCGGACATTGATTTTATTTATAATAAAGCAATCATGATTGCATAAACCCTATGCAATGCTATGCATTGGAGTTATTATAACAAAAACCTAAGGTTTTTGTTATAATAAAAATTGATATAAACATATATTATAAAAGTATCATTAATATAGTAATGTCACAATTTATTTTAAGCGAAAGCAGTACATTTTTTACTCAACATAATGATAAAATTGTTCGCGAAGAGACATCAGGTGGTTCCGCTCTTTTCCGTGAAAAATATAGTTATAAACTATTAACTAATATTAATCAACTGGATCATATTATTCATCATCTAGTTGTTAAAAAGAACTTTATGATGGATAGTTGTAGTAAAGAAAAGGTTGTGTTTAGTCATAATCAAAATAATTTCCATCATAATACAGAATATGTTTATTGGCCATCTACAATGGAATTCGAAAAAATCGAAAAATCATTTCTTTCTTTGATTTAATTAAAATGGATTAAATAAATCGGTATAATTTTTATCGCATATTTCTTGTTCAATTATATTACCTTTTTTAATTGTATAGGTATTTTTTTCATAATATTTAATTAACTGGTCAATTGTTTTATTATTAACATTATTATTTGTATTTAGAGTTTCAATATGTCCACATGCAGAACAAGATACTTGTACCTGTTTATTTTTTTTATTACCTATTATTTTAGGAATTAATTCGGGTATAGTACATTTAGGACAAATAACAAAAAAATCAATAAATTTATAAATCGAGTCAATTAATTCTAATGTTTGGTAATGCCCAGTAATAGTTTTTTTATCATCATTACAAGAAGAACCTAACGAACGTGCTATAAAATTTAACAAGATAGTAGATGGAGTATTTAAGGTATCACTTATTTCATTAATATTATCAAGAATAGTAAAACTACCATTGCCTCTTCCACATAATCGTGAGATTAATTCAGGCATTTTATATCTATAATATATATCATCAGTATGTTGATTAATATTCATTTAATTTATATATATATTAATCATTTATATATATAAGTTAATAAAAATCAATATTTATCAACATAATAATAAATAAATTTAAGATTCTGATAAAAAGTAATTGCATCTTGTAAACTAATTTGGTCATATGATGGCATGGTTAATTTTTGTATAATAATTATATCATCAACATATTGTTTACTGACACCGTAACGTTGTTCATTAGGATACAAATTACCTTCTATATCAGCAGATGTATAGAAAAAAGTATACCACATTTTGTTAATTTCAAATAGTTTTTTAAAGGATATTATACTATCGCTTTTATTAAAAATATTAATTATAGTATGTAATTTTTCGATATTCATATCAAAATTATTCTTAGCACCGCATATTTCCAACCATGGATTAAATTGATTAAAGTCATCTTGTAGTAAAAAAAGATAAAATTTATTTTCTTTAAAAGGAGTTTTTAAATCATTATTTTTGAGTATTTCGCTAATATATAATCTATATTTTTCAATTCTTGTATAATCATCATTTTTTTTACCATAATGGATTATATATTTCAATGTTCGTAACATTTAATATATGTATTAACTTATATTTTAATTTCCAAAGCGCATCCCTGCAATCAGGATTGCATTGCACTTCGTTTGTATATAGAAAAGCAATCGAGATTGCATTTGTAGTTAGGAAAATACTTGTATTTTCCTAATCTCACAAAATAAAAATTGAAATAAATCAACTTATTACCATTACTACTTAATATAAATGCTACGTATAAATAATATTGTACATAAATGTCATTTTTGTGGAGGCTTACATAATTGTCGTTCTTGTCCACAAGAAGCGAAAATTGCACCTTTTTTGAAAAAGGAGATAGGAACTTTTATGGAACGTTTTATTTCTAATTCTATTCCATGTCAAAAGTGTAAAAAGTATACTCTGGATGTTCTTGGTAATCATACGCCTTCTTTGGATTTAATATGTTCAAATTGTAATGAACCATATGAAGTTAAATCTAAATGTTTGAGTGCTAAAAAGATTCCAATAGATTTAATGATGTCACATGGTAATTATTTTGATTACCTGAATAGACAAAATAATGGTTTGAATTTTTTTGTTCTTATCTACAGTGTAGATAGGAAAAATAAGACAGTTATGATAAGAAAAGTATTGTATATATCTGATGAAATTATAAAATCATCAGATAAATTTAGTGTAGAAAAAAAAAATGATTCGTCTTTATCTACTATATTTATAAGAAATTATCAATTACTTGAAAGTATTAGACTGCATCAAAATTATAAATATAGTTTTAAAGACGCAGTAGAAAAAATAAAAATTGATTTGTAGTTAGGAAAATACTTGTATTTTCCTAATCTCACAAATTAAAACTTATTTTTAATACAAAAATAAAAATTGATAATTTTACTAATTAATTTATTAATACATATGGATTTAATTAATGAATCCCTTTGAAAATGAAGCAAATAATACGAATGATATATTTTTGGAAGAAAAACTTTTAATTACAGTTGAAAAACGCGGACGCAAAACTAATATCTATTTATCTGGTTGGGAGATACCAATAGAAGAACTCAAAGACCATCTTAAAAATTTAAAAAGAAGTTTAGGTTGTAATGGTTCAATTAAGGAAAAAGAAATAAATAATAATATGACTACGGTATTACATTTACAAGGATATCATATGGAGAAATTAAAACAATATTTGATTGAAAAAAATGTTAATGAAGATATTATAACTATAAGGGAATAACTGTTATAATAATGCAAATAACTTGTTATTTGGTAAAGGAACGTCATGTAAACAATATGGTGGATACATTTTACCAATATTTTCAACATTAAATTTACTCTTGTCAAAGTATAATTCTCTTTTTAAATATCCATCACCATAAGTTGTTGTTGGTGGGAAAGAGGTTGTGGTAAAATTATTAGAATAAATAACTTGATGGGTTTCAAATTGTAAATGGAATAAACTTGATACTGTCATTTCTTCAAAATGAACACGTGTAAATTTAGGATGATATACAAAATCTTCAGGATTGAAATAATCATCATTATAATAAACAGGATGTCCTTTAGTTATTATTAATTTATTATTTGGTATATTAGTATCAATAGAATCTTTTTCGAATACAATATATTCATCATTTTTTTTATCAGGAGGTCGTTGAATTAATCTAGCTAGAGGTTCATATCCCGTTAATGTTTTAATCATATCACCACGTTGTAATTTCGTTATTTTTACATAACCTTGATCTGTCATTATCATTGTATCAGGATGATAACAAATTGCTATATCTTGAAATATATAAACACTTGGGTTATCATATATTATATTGGTACTTTCTCCAACGATTATGTTATGATCGCCAATATCAACAGAAATACCAAATGCATTATTTCCAAAACTACTGGCTGTTAGTTTACCATATTCGCTCCATGCTGAATCTTTCCTTCTAAATATATATGCACTACCACCAGATTCATAATCATTATCAGGAGCGTTAGCATATGGTGCACCACCTACTATTACATCGCCTTGTATAGCAACTGATGCTAAAGCATCTCCTTCTGCCATATCGCTTGCTGTTAATTTAGCTTGTTCAGACCAACTTTCTTTATTAGCTTCTAGATCATAAATATAACTTTGGCCTATATAAGTATCACTGTCTATAGTAGAATATGGTGCCCCAATTATTGCTTGATTACTCGATATATCGACCTGCCTCCCAAACATTGATGGAGTTATATCTGAACTATCTAAAGTTTCGCTTGGTGTGATTTTTCTTAGATATTTCCATTGTGTCCCAAATCTTTTAAATATATATGCTACTGAACGAAAATCATCTACAGAGTCTGCTTTACCCATACCCCATATAAGATAACTATCATTTATTGCTATGCTATCATGTCCCGTTGACCATAGTGAATTTGTATCACCAGTAGTTAATTTAGCCTGTAAATACCAAGTATTATTTTCATAAAAGTACACATATGCTGTTTTTGCTACAAGCACATTGTACCCTGCAGAAACTAGAGCAAAATAATTATTATTTATAGATACAAAATTATAATGAACACTACCTAGACTAAATATAATTTGGCCATCATAATCAGATAAGGTTTGGACTAAAGACCATGTTGACACAGAACGATTATATACTTTTATATCCGAAGCACTTGATACTACTATATTATCGCCAGATATTTTAGCATTAAATCCATAATTGCTACCGGTTGATATAGTTTCTTGAACATCCCAATTAGTTCCGTTTTTAACATATACTATTAATTTTGATAAACTTGCACTATATGTCAGAATGGCTGTATCACCATTTATATCAGCTCCTGCTAAGTTATAAGTGAGATAGGTTAATTTTGCTTGTTCTGTCCACGTTGTACCATCTCTGGTGTATATATAAAAACTCTTTGAAATATCACCAAGTACACCAATAATGTTATTTGATATACGAACTAAATAACCAAACCTACCACTACTACTATTACCATATATTGTTTTTTGTACGTACCATCTATCGTTAGAAAAATGATATATAAAAGCGGCCCCATAACTATGATAATAATTTAATGGATTATTATACATTTGTGCACCTACTATAGCATAATCTCCATCTATCGCAACAGACCAACCATAAAAATCAGATGCAGCATAACTTGATAGAGTCGGATTTGTTAACTTGTGTTCTATTTCTGTTATAGTAGATTTAGTAAATACATAAATAGCTCCAGCATCAATATAACCAAAATGATTGGTACCATTACTATTCTCACCTACAATTGCTGTATTAGAACTACTATCAATTGCTACCTGTTGACCAAAATAATTATTATTTACGGGTGTTGTTTCTGTTAATTTTGCGATTTCTTCCCATCCTATATCATAGCTATATATATAAGATGCACCACTATTACTCTCATATTCACTATTTGTATTTGCACCTATTATTATATTTTTTTCATTTATATCTAAATCTATTGATATACCAAAGTTTTCATCTGATATACCAGTTATTTTTTTTATTTCTGTCCATGCTGTATTTATCCTGCTATAAACATATATTGCACCATCTTCAGCACTATTATATTGTGGTTCACCATAACCTTTGGCTCCAACAATTATTATATTTTCTTTAACCACAACTGATGACCCAAATAAATCATTTGTATTACCATCACTTGCTGTTAAAATAGCTTGTTCGGACCAATTTGTTCCATTTCTAACAAATACGTAAACATTACCAATGCTCGTATTACTTGGATATCCACTATTCTCTGATAATTCACAGCCTACAACTAACGTTTTTGTTGAATTGTCAATAGATACATTCAATCCAAAATTTTCATCTATATGAGCTTCGCTTGCTGTTAGTTTAGCTTGTTCAGTCCAATCACTCCCATCTCTTAAAAATACATATACTGAACCATCATTATCATATTTGTTATCTGAACCTATCATTCCAATTACTGCATAATTTCCTGAAATAGCACATGATGCTCCTAAATAATCCGCTTCTGTTGACGTGCTTATAGTTAGTTTGGCTTCTTCTGTCCAACTAGTTCCATTACGTTTAAATATATAGCCTAAACCTTCGTTATTATAAACAAGATCTGCATAAATAGCACCAGCAACAATATATTCACCGTCTATTGCAACAGAGTAACCAAAAGTATCATTATCTGATGCATCACTTGCAGTTAATCGTGCTTGATTTATCCAAGTAGTGTCATCTCTTTTATAAACATTAATTACACCTGCATCAGTATAACTATTTTCATTATAATCTACTATATCACCATTTCTTTCACCAATAACTGCATAATCACCCGATAAACCAAGGGAACACCCAAATTCTGTATTATCTAAATTAGACAAAGTTGATACTATTTTTTGTATAATTGACCAACTACTATTTTCATATTTTGCAATATAAACTGTTCCAGTATCTATATACCCACTAGTATCATAAAGATATGAACCAATTATAGCATAATTTCCATCGATTGCTACTGGATTACCAAATCTATCATTAGCTGATATAGTTTCGTCAGGTGTTAATTTGACAATTGATGTAAAATTTGTTAATTCTTTTTTAAATATAAGAGCCGACCCAGCCTTATCGGTAATGGAATCTTCATATACCCTAACAGAAACAATTCCGTTCGGATTAGATAATACACCAGTATAACCAGGAGCTAATACTATTCTTTTACCATCACCTGATATACTTGTATGATAACCTAAATCTTCATTTGTAATGCTACCAGTTATACCATCCATATATAGTGTCCAATCTCCAATCCATTTGTATATATAAATAATACCTGCATCAGTTGCATACGAATCATCTCCAGGTACACCAATTACTAAAACATTACCATCATCTGATAAAGAAACAGACTTACCAAAATCAGCAACTGCAGTTACTGAATAACTTAAAATGCTACCTCTTTCATCCCATGATGTTCCTGACCACTTGTACACTTGAACTGAGCCATTTGCATTACCTGCATTTGATGGGCCATCATAAGCACCTATTGCTATGATAGTTCCGTCAGAAGATAAACTAACACTATGTCCAAAACGATCACTACTAGTTGCTCCATCAATATCATCTCCTCTTTGGACCCACGCACTTCCATCCCATACAAATATTCTGACATGCCCAGTATTACTAACTGAAGAATCTGCCAAATCTGCACCAATTGCAATAATTAAACCATCACTGGATAAATCAATTGATATACCCGAATTATCACTTGCTTTTTCTCCTTCTATTCTATCACCTAATTGAACCCAAGCAGAACCAGACCAATTATATATAATTACATGTCCAGCATCATTCAAACCATAATCACTAGTATAAGCACTCGCTGCTAATATATCGCCATCGTCAGATAATTTTACATCCCATCCTAATAAACTGGAATCGATTGATGATTCTATATCACTCCCTTTTTGTGACCAGCTATCTCCACTATAAGTATATACTTGAACTTGTCCTTGATTATTATCACTCGCGCCACTACCTATATTATATGGTGAACCAACTGCTAATGTTAATCCATCGTATGATAAACTAACACTTTGACCAAATTGGTCATTATTTGCCGCACCTACAAGAGTATCTCCTATCTGAGACCATGAACCTCCACTGTACCTAAACACATATACTTCCCCTTTATCAGTACCTCCACCATCAGCATAAACATTACCAATCGCTACATATTCACCATCATAACTTAATGCACTACTTGTATCAAACTTACCCCAATGTGTTCCAGTAACTGGTAAATTCTCACCTAATTGAGTATAAGGTTCATTTAAATCATCTCCTGCTTTACCAATAATTATATAATCATCAGATATTTTTGCCATATGTCCAAAGTATCCGAAATCATTTTGCGTAGTTGGTGTTAATTTAGCAATTTCTGTCCAACTATCATCTTTTCTTTCAAATACATATGCGAAACCATTATTGTTATATCCGTTATCCTGTTCAGCATAAACAGCACCACCTACAATATATTTCCCATCTATAGATAAAGCAAAACCCAAGTTATCACCATCATCAGCATCACTTGCTGTTAATTTAGCATGTTCTATCCAATTCCCCCATGTTCCAGTCAATGTATCTTTTTTATATACATATATTGTTCCAGTATTATCATATCCTATATCATCTAATCTTGCCGATACAACAAAATAGTCACCAGAAATATCTAATTTCATTCCATATTCAGCTGTTTCAGGAACAAATAAATCATCAACTGTAATTTTTGCTTGTTCGATCCATCGATTATTACTATCATTATAATAAACATATACTGCACCGACGTTACTGTATCCTCTATTCATTTGTTGATACGCACTAACTATTGCATAATTACCATCAATTGCTACAGTTTCACCATAATTTTCATCTTCAATTTCGTCTTTATCACTAGCAGTTAATTTAACTACTTCTTTTAAACTTGCTGGATAATATAATGTATTTATATGATATATAGAATGTTGACCTAATAGATAATCACATACTAGCAAATGTTCATGATATAAAGCTGCTTCAGTCCAATATTTTCCAGTAGAGGAAGAATTATTATAAATAGTATCTACAATATCCCAACTAATACCATCTCTTTTATATATTGTTAGAGTCCCTCCAGAACTTGTTCCAATTAACATGTGTCCTTTCAAAGATACACTCGTTCCAAAACTACCAGATATATATTGTTCAGTCATTAATGCAGTTAATTTAGCTTGTTCTTCCCATGTTGTTTCTGTTTTTTTATATATATAAATTGAACCTGAATTAGTATAACCAGTTCTATCATCACCAGGGACACCAATGGCTATGTATTCCCCTGATAAAGATACACTAGAACCATATTTATCACCAGATACAGGTGATGTTTTTGTTAAAGTTGTTTGTAAAGACCATGAACTTTCGCTTCTTGTATAGACTTTTGCTGTGCCTCCAGTGCCTACATCTGGAGCACCCAAAAGAATTGTTTCTTCGCATATACTACATGGACTTCCAGCAAAATCAGTTATTGATGCTTGTTGGCTCCAACTAGTACCAGCTAATGTATAGATAAAAAATTTACCAGAAGACCCATCAGCGATTGCACTAACTATTAAAGTATTATTTGTTTCATTTATAGCTACATTGTCTCCGAAACCATTATCACTGCCAGAACTTCCGGTTAATTTTGCATGGATATCCCAATTAGTTCCATTTTTACTATAAACATATATTACACCAGTATCAGAACCATTTACTTCTCCTGGAGAACCAACTATAGCATATTGATTATTTATGGCAACGCTCTCACCGTAATAACTGTTTTCAACAGGATTATCTTGTGTTAATTTCGCTTGTTGATACCAGTCTAAACCAACTTTGTTGTAAATAAAAGCAGCCCCAGCGGTTATCCCACTATCAATATCTAATGTAATATTGTTGCCTCCTATGATAATATAATCTTCATATATTCCAGACCATCTGGACTTGTAATTTGTATCTGCAGTACTATTAGTAAATTCACTTCCTGTCCAGATTGGAGTTAAATTTGTTGTTAATATAGACATTATATATATATTATAATATAAATGTCATAAAAGCAACGTTTTTATGAGTGTTAATAAAAATTGATTTGGGGAAAGAAAAAAAGATTTTTTTTCTTTTCTTTCCAAAGCAATGCAATCAGGATTGCATTGCACTTAGTTTGTATATAGAAAAAGTATTACTTTTTCTATCTCAAAATAAAAATTGATAATTTGATTCTATTAAACATTATTTTATAGTATTAATGGCATCAAACCAACCGAAAAGAACATATCAAAAGAACAATTCCTATCAAAAGAACAATTCCTATCAAAAGGCATTCGCACAAGCCCAATATAACTTGATCGAGGAGTGTCAAATCCCACCAGAAGATGTTGACGACATTGCTACCAATATGCAATATCTAGTTGGATGGCGTGGATATAAACTAGATATTGATGTATCAGATGATACTATTGAAATAGTTGAGAATGGGAAAACTTTTAAGTTTTCCAAATCACGATTTTTACTGAATCGAGTATTTGTTAAGCAGTTAGCAGATGCTTATCAAAATACGATCGGAGATGCATTTATTACAATTAAACAAAATTATAAAGATAATACCCTATATAGGATTTTTATTAATAAACGAAGATATTAGTTCCATTTATTAGATAAATGTTATATTACTCTTTTCTGAAAAGAAAGTTATATTAGTCCTGTCTTTTTTATAAACATTTAATTTAACTGTTGAACGAAAAGATTCGATACAATTCACATTTTTGTGTTTTTTTATTTTCAAATTAACATTTCGGCATTTAGTAAATTCAACACCTATTAATGCATCACTCATAACTATATTAATGTTTTTACAATTTTCTAGAATTAATTTATTGATTTTTGATTTAATTATAATAGTTAAATCACTACAATTTTTCCAAATTATAGTATCTTTCATTGTTAAGAACTGTTTAAAATTTAATGTACAGTTGGTAATAGAATCTATAACAGCATGGTTAAGATTCATTTTTATCTAAGATAAATTAGAAAAAATATTTTTTATAATACAATGTGCTCCAGATTATTGCATATATGGTTAAACAAAAGATTGTTATATATTTTAATATGAAACAGATCGAAACGAATGATTATAAATTATTATTTTCTGAAAAAAGTAATGTATTGCCTGATATTATTTTAGAAACATATAGAGGTAAAATATACTGTAATTTATTAAAAAGTTTTATTATTTCATGTGTATCACGACTAGACGAAAAAATTTTTACAAATAAAAAATCGTTTAATCGAACAGTTACTAATTTATTAGCTTCTTGGTTTTTTACACTTTATTCTGATTACGATTTTAATGATGATGCTTTTTTCCCAACATATCCAACTTGTACCGACTCATTAAAAAATACTCTATTTCATTATTGTTCAATTCATGATATAGAACATCAAGAAGAAAAAATAAATAATATTATAACTGACTTGTTAAATTCATATCAATTAATTCTTGACCAATTAAATACTTATAAAAAATCTGATTTTTATAGTGAAAACAAGAATAATTTTTCCATAAAAAAACATACTATTACTGAAAAACGTGATGGGGAAAACATAACCTTTTATAAATTTAAAGTAGTTTTCAAATGTAAATTATATATTAATAATATAAGACTGGGAAATATATTAGATAATATTATTATACCTGTTGAAGAATATAATAATATGGTTAATCGATATAGTGGACATATAATAAATCTAGATAATTATATTTGGGTTATTTTGTTTAGGTATCAACTACTAGGGTCTAATAATAACCAACTTGCAGTTTTACCCAATGTGCTGGATGAAATGAAAAATGATTTGAATTTGAGCATAGAATGTTTTGCATCAACCATAAACACATCAAGCAGTATATATTGTTCGCTTTATTATGATATGGAGAATTTCTTTGGTTCTATTGGTAGTTTTTTTAATACACAATTAATAAAAGGAACATTTTCATTTAATCCACCATATCAAACTGATATAATTGAAAAAGGAGTTCATAAAATAATAAATAGTTTACAAAACTCAACTGATAACCTAGCTTTTATTATTACTATTCCTATATGGGATGAAAATGGTAAAGAAATAATGGCAAATAATAATATGAAAAATAATAATACTAATATAGATTATGGTGATTTTGAAATAATTAATACTATGAAATCAAGTATATATTTTAGAGGATTAAGAATGATATCCAAAAATGAATTCACTTATTTAGATCATAATTTTCATTTATATAAAAATAAAACTATTCAGAATACATATATTATTATTATGGCAAATTTTGCTAATAATTATATTGATTATATAAACAATTATGATTTTTATAATTATCAAATGTGAAAAATATTGTTTACATTGCTTTGTATTTATGATTGTATCTAAAGAAATATTTAATCTTATTATATAATGGAATCATTTTATGTTATATCTTTATATGTAACATTTATGGCTGGTGTTTTCACCGCCTTTTACAATACTTTAAGTAAATCTGCAACTGCTCAAGATTGCCAAGAAAGTATAGATGAGACATATCAATTGGATTTTACTGATATGGATAGTTATTTGGTTAGAAAGGTAAAAGGCTTTTGTGATACTAATCATTTACTCAATAAAGATATTATAGTTAGTATAACTGGAGACATACAGTCAATGGCTTTAGTATCTATTCTCAAATATTTGTATCAAAATAATACCATTCATGTTGTTTTTGTTAACCATTATCAAGAACAAGAAAACTACTCGGAACTTTCATACTTTTTACAATCCTTTTGTAAGGATAATGAATTAAAATATCATTCATTTCATTACACGGTAGATAAAAATGTATTACAGATTGATACAACTAACAAAATTAGAGAATTTGTATATGAATGTTGTGAAAATGTTAGCAAAAAGGTAGACTGTAATATTATTTTCCAAGCTCATGACATGTCTAATACATATAATAATATTTTTGATAGTATGTTAACTGGAAAAGATTTTAAAGATATCACTATGGCAACATATACTAGTAAGAATAGCAATTCATATTGCAATTACTATCACCCATTTTATAATATAGAAACTAAAAAAATAGAAAGTTTCGTAGAAACACATGATATTCCACATGATTTTACAGATTTACATAAAACTTTTAAACAACTAAAAAAATATACTATTTTTAACGAAATAGCACCACTTTTAGATTATACTTATCCAGAATGGAAAGACCAATTATTATTACTTTGTCATGAAAAGGTTGGTTATGAAAATGCTCTTGAGGTAAAACTTGAACCCCTATACTCGGAATTTAAATATTGTAAATATGGATTTACTTTTAATATGACTAATGATTATATTCCTTTTAAAATTTGGAGAAAATTATTAACCAATGCAATGTCAAATTATCAAGTTAATGTAGATAATATGTTAATTGAAAAAATATATTTTAGTTGTAATACAACTGATACTATTATTCAAGGAGAATTGACTGAAAATTGGAGATTTTATTTTGAAAATATGAAATTAATTGCATATGATTATACTCAATTACAACAAATATTTGAAACGATGGATGAATATGAACATATTGATAGCAATCAGGATAGCAATCAGGATTGCAATCCAGATTGCGATTATGTCAATCCATTAAATAATTTTTTAGATGGTTATTTTCATTATACTAATTCTGAAGGAAATAATGATTCTTTGTATGTAAGCATTAATTATAATATGTTAGTTGAAAATTCTAATATACCATTAGATTTACTAGCTAATTTTAGATTTAAAAATTATAATAAAAAAAATTATAATAAAATGGATACTGAAAAAACCTCAGACTATTTTGATATGGATACCACTATTAGTTTTTAATAATATGTATTAATCAGCGTGATGCATATATAGGAATAAAATAACATATTTATAGATTAATTATATATAATTATTTAATATATAATGAATTTTTGTGTGTCAGATTCTCGTCCGGAAGATAATTTCTATGATTTTGTTAATTATAAATGGTTAAATGTGACAACTATACCAAGTGATCAACAAAGATGGGGAACATTTAATTGTTTACATGATGAAAATTTAAAAAAACTAAATGACTTGATTACAACTAATTTAAATTCTACTGATTTAGAATTTAGTAAAGTAGTTACTTTATATGAACAAGCTATGGATGAAAGTCGAAATTATATTGAACCATGTATACTAGTTACTGATTTTTTAAAACGTATGGAGGCTATTACGACAAAGGAACAACTTGGTGATTTTATTTTAACACAATATAATCTATATGGAATATCCACACCAGTTAATTTTATGGTTTATAATGATTTTGCTGATGCTAATATGAATATTTTACATTTAGGTTCAAGTGGTTTAGGTTTACCTGACAGAGATTATTATTTTCACAAAAATAAAGAATCAATTGTTGAAAAATATAAAAAATTTATGAAAGAATATATGGACTTGTTTGGAAATTATAATACAGATGAAATTTATAAATTAGAAAAGTTATTAGCTGAATTTACTTTTACTAATGTTCAAAAAAGAGACCCATTGATTATGAATAATCTATGTACTATAGATACATTAGATCGATTATTACCCCAATTAAATACAAGAAAATTTTTAGATAAAATAAATGTATTACCTCAAAAAATTAATCTAATTAATCCAACTTTTCTAGAAAAGTATGCATGTTATTGGGACCAATTACCGTTAGAGAATTGGAAACAATACTATACTTGGTTATACTTGAGAAAGATGGGTTGTTATATTAATCTTAAAACTGAATCCAAGTTATTTAATTTCTATTCAAAAGAATTATCTGGAACAGAAATTATGAAACCATTATGGAAAAGGTCATTGAGCACTGTTCAAGAAATGTTAGGTATGGTATTGGGTAAGATGTTTGTAGAAAAATATTTCTCCGAAGAAGCTAAAAATAAAGTTATTGATATGATTACATTTATTAAAACAGAATTAGAATTAAGATTAAAACAAAATGATTGGATGGAAGAATCTACTAAAACAAAAGCATTAGATAAATTAAATAAAATGAATTTTAAAATTGGATATCCAGATAAATGGCGAACTTTTGAAAAAGTTAATGTTGAGAAAGAAAATAGTTATTTACAAAATATTTTAAATAGTATGAAATTTGAAAATGATTTTGATTTGACACAATTATATAATGAAATTGATCGTAGTTTATGGTTTATGAATCCACAAGATGTAAATGCTTATTATTCTCCTTCTTATAATGAAATTGTTTTTCCTGCTGGTATATTACAAGAACCTTTCTTTTCATTGAAATATGATATGGCTGTAAACTTTGGCGGAATTGGCGTAGTGATAGGTCATGAAATGACTCATGGTTTTGATGATCAAGGAAAAAAATATGATGCTAAGGGAAACTTAAATGATTGGTGGACAGCAAATGATACGAATAGATATAAAAGCAAAATAGTTTTATTAAAAGAACAATTTAATTCATTAATGATTGAAGGTGAATTTATAAATGGAGAATTAACTCTAGGTGAAAATATTGCTGACTTGGGCGGTGTGTCAATTGCATTTTCTTCATTGATTAAATATTTAAAAATACACCCAATAGAAAATAAAAGTATTGGTGGATTTAATCAACAACAAAGATTTTTTATGAGTTTTGCTAATATTTGGAGGTGTAAAACACGACGAGAAGAAACTCTTAGAAGATTAGTAACAGACCCTCATTCACCTCCTATTTATCGAGTTAATAGTATTCTATCAAATTTTGACGAATTTTATAAAGCATTTAATGTTAAAACTATATCTAAAATGTGGCTAGACCCCAAAAAACGAACCAATTTATGGTAAAGAGATAAAGCAATCTTGATTCATTTTAATAATGATATTAGATATTATAGCTTATTTTACATTTTTTATACTGTCAGATTATTTACTTAAATTTATAAATATTCAAGGTAGATATTACTGTAATCATTTTATGGCTAATATGATTATGGTATATCAAACTCTACCCGATACTATATATTGTTATACTAACTTTAACTCGATTGGGGAATATCCACAAAATTATAGTGCTATGAATATAGTGTTCGCTTTACACTTTTATCATATGGCAGTCTATTATTATAAATTACGCTATGAAGATTGGCTACATCATATTATTATGATATTTTTTACCTTGCCATTAACCCTTTTTTTTGATTGTGGTGCTATTATGGGTCATGCTATCTTCTTTACTACAGGGCTACCTGGTGGTATAGATTATTTTCTTCTATTCCTAGTACGTAATAGATTAATACATAGATATATTGAAAAGGAAATAAATACTAGACTTAATTTATGGATAAGATGCCCTGGATGTATATCGAATGTTACCATATGTTTGCTCTATTTTTTTAAACAATATGATACCGCTATGATGACCTATTTTAACTATTTTAGCTTCCTTTTTATCATAATATCAGTTTATTGGAATGGAATATATTTCATGGAAAGGGTGGTATCAGATTATGCTAAAATAGCCTACAAGCCAGATTATATGCAATCATGATTGCATAAAAGCAATCGAGATTGCACTTAGTTTGTATGCAATCATGATTGCATAAAAGTATTACTTTTTCTATCTCAAAATAAAAATAAATAAAAAAATTGAAATTATTACATTTAATAGGTTTCTAATAATTTGAATCTTTTTAGTATGAGTACCGCCAGTAATACTGGATATAATGGTCAAACGACCAAAAAGGAGGAAAATGAGGAAAAATGCCCCGAGTGCAATACGACGGACCCCAAGCAGCATCTCCGGGGGTGCACGTACTTTCACACGTACATCCTGGTTAGGTGCCACGAGAAGTGCCCCAAAGGCCCCTTTTGCCCCAACCCTCAGAACTACCCCGGAGGAATCCACCACGGTGGATACACCTCATGCTATCAAAAAGGGTGTGGCGAGTGGTCCATTACTGGGCGGTGCTGGAAGCACCAATACTAACCAATGCCTGCCTCGTCCTCAGGGCCGTCCGCAAGGCAAGTCGGTATTGTTCAACAAACGGATACAGAGCTTGTGAACAAGCGATGGCTCCGTTTGAAATTTATTTTAATACTAGACCGAAAGGCCTATATATCGTATCGATGATGATCATATAGATATTAATGAACAATGTGATCAGTTTACTTTGCTGTTAAATAGGAAATTAATTGATGAACAAAATTCCCTGTTTGAAACTGTATTTACCATAACGCAATATAAAAGGATATGATAATGAGCTAAACTGTGCTGCCAATTAACTGCTTTCAAACTTTCGTAATAATATTTCGCCATCTTAATGTCAGGGTGTTGTGGCATCACGAATAGAAAAAAAAATTGAAATTTTTAGAATTAATAGATTCCTTATAATTTGAATCTTTTGGATGTCGTTTAACGTAGCATCTGAAAATAACGGACGCAAGTTCCCCCAGGCTCAAAAGAGCCAAAAGGGACGCAAGTCCCACCAGGGTCAAACGCCCAAACTCCAGGTGCACCGCAGCATCAGGAAGCTGTTGTTTGATGCTCTGAAGAGTCCGGTGTGGTTCCGCGACGGAAACATCATTTTTACAGAAGGCGGCTCGGAGCGAGAAATGGACCTAGACGGGTTCGTAAGATACATGTATTCACGACCATACCTCCAGGTGTTCCCCGACCACATGGGTGTACTATACTTGGCCCCCCAGAAGTTTCCCCCTGGCGGCTTCGCCAAATTCATCGCTAAAATTGCACAGGGCACTGAAAACCAGGGCAAGAAGTGGACGCCGGAAGGATGGGTCGAATGGCCCGCTTCGACACACGCCGCCGCCGCAGCCGTTGTCAGCGATGACGATGGATGGCATCAGGTGCTGCGCACGCAGCGCCCGCAGCGCAAGCGGGGCGCGCCCATTTGGTTAGAGCAGGAATGCAGTAATAAAAATAACTGTATGTATGGTTGTGGGCACAACCACGGCTGTCTTGGGATGGCACAGTATGCGGACGGCAAG
>Ga0233439_10002781_pt1 | contig 19153 bp, 24 predicted proteins | sample SI_123_September_6_FD_182713 | JGI IMG/M metagenome (GOLD analysis project Ga0233439, IMG submission 182713) | Seawater microbial communities from Saanich Inlet, British Columbia, Canada - SI_123_September2016_100_MG | ecosystem: Environmental > Aquatic > Marine > Inlet | place: Canada: British... | reverse complement strand
TCCCAAGTGTTGCTAAAAAACCAATCGTGTAGAGATTGGAGTAAGTTTGATTTTCAGGCATATGCCCTCTTCATGACTTAAAGCCCAAGGCACAGCAGTCCCCATCTCGTCTCAGAGACTGGGCAAACTTATTGCACTTTGGACAGAATCTAGCTCCAATTTCTTAAAGAATTTATGGAGCCAAGTTTTTGCCTTAATTGACCTATCGGCTGTTTAAAACAAAACTTGAGTCCTTTTTTCGATTGCCTCTCTGGACCTCTTGCTTTAGCACTATTACTTGGCTTATATCTCCCCGGGACGAGCCCGGCAATTCATCAACGACCGAAGTCCACATCAACATGACAGACAAATTTCAGGATAAATCTCAGGTCATTGAAGCTGAGTTAACCCCCCAAGACGAAGAATTTCTTAAAGAAATCAATCTTCAGATTCTAAAATTCCTTGAGAAAGACGAAGAAATTTTAGAATTTGACCCGATGAACTCCTATCAACGTAGGCTCGTACATCAGATGGGCTCGTTATATCAACTCAGCAGTAAATCTGTGGGTAGCCGAGATGAGCGTTATGTCTGTTTGCTCAAATCACAGTCGCTTGGGGAAATTCTGGCTGCACCAGAAAAACCAGAAGAGTCCCAGGATCTAGCTCCCCGAAGCAGAGTAATGATTGATAGAGGCAATGAAATCTTCTATTGCCGCCCCGGTCAGAAGATTGTTTTAAGAGCCGATGGCAGCTTCGGAGTCCCGACTTCGGATAACACTATGAAAGTGTTGGATGAGAGAGAGATGGACAATGGTATGTTTCGAATTCAACGCAACCACTTGATTTGTCCTCGGGATGAGCAGTGGTGAGGACTGGAAGGAGTGGTCAAACTTTGGTTTGGCCTACTTAGGTGACGCTATCTTTGAGCTTTGGTGTCGCAAATATGCTTTGCAGAGAAGTCAAAGTGCCAGCCAGGTGCATCAGTGGGTGGTAGAGTTAGTACGCTGTCAAACACAATCAAAGCTGGTGTCTCTTTGGTACGGAATGCTAAATGAGGAAGAGCTTCAAGTTTTTCAACGTGGGAAGAACCAGAAACCACAAACACGGCCTAAGCATGCAACGGTTGAGGAATATCGAATGGCGACAGGCTTTGAATGTGTTATCGGCTATTGGCACCTTCAACAACGTGATCGGCTAAACGAAATGATGCATCTTCCAGAATCTAGAAAATTGATTGAGGCACACATTGCAGAAATCTAAATGAACGTTTACTTGACTGCATTATTGTTTATTTTGACGATTGGAGTTGTGACTTTTCCCCTTTTTTTTAGCCGAATCCAACGGCATGAACTCCCGAAAGACCAAGCAAATTTAGATACCGGTGAATCTGACGCACTATTGAGTGCACTCAGCGAATTGGAGGATGATTTTCAATTAGGACGGCTAAACAAAGACGAATATCAGCAGCAGAAATTTCGACTGCAGCGTCAATATTTGAAGCTTAAAGAAACCCCAGAAAACGGATAACGAGCCAGCTTCTGAAAAACTTGCGCCGGCCCTCCACTCTGCCAAATTCTAAGCAGAAGCGGGGAAAACAAACACATAATGTCAAGGAACGCGTCCTTTACATCTGGGGTTTGTTTAGCCCCCCCAAACTCTCCGCAGTTCGGGCTAAACAAGCAGACACTGAGATTCGTTCCATCTCAATGACGGGTCTACTAATCGGTTTTCTGCTGATTATGACTTTGGTGGGAGTGGTAGGTGATTACGGCGTGCTAGCCACCTCAAGACTCAATGACCAAGATTTACGCTTGCGTCATGAAATGCAGGAAATGCGAGTTCAGGAGCAAGAATTGCTAGCGGAGGTCCAAGCTCTGCGAACAAGCCCGGAATACATCGATTTTCTAGCTCGGCGTGATTTGGGATTAGTCAAGTTGGATGAATTGATCTACTACTTACCCAAACACATCTCTCTGCCAAGAGAATCCTCCTACTTAGTCTTTCCTTCTAGTAAACATCCTCGTCGTCAAGTTGAGCGAGTTTTAGAGGCCTTACACCCTTTGGAAAATCGATCAGACACTCTGTTATCTACCACTAATACAAACTCTCCCTTGAATGGGGAAGCTTCACAGTGAGCTAGTAATTTTTTCAAATTACCTCTAAGAACTCTCTCGTCTGGGTAACTGAGCCGTACGCAAAGACTTGCAGGTTGCCGACCCCCCAACTCTCCTGAAACGTCCTTCAACAACGGAATCAAGCGGTACGGGGCTTCATAAATCACCAAAGTGGTCTGCAAACGTTTCAGGCTTTGCAGGGCCTTTTGGCGCAACTCTGTCTTCCGGGGAAGAAAACCGACACAATAAAAATCCTGACAAGGCAGCCCACTGACAACTAATGCCGTCATCAGCGAAGAAGGGCCGGGTAAAGATACAATTTCGCCCTGGCTTGCGATGATAGCTTGGATCAAGCGATAACCGGGATCTGCAAAAACTGGAGTTCCTGCATCAGAAATTAATGCGAGCTGTTTGCCATCTTTCAGCAAATTAAGTAAATCCCTGATCTGCTCTGACTCATTGTGTTCGTTGAGGGTTCGTAGATTCTGTTGAATTCCGTGATGCTTGAGAAAACGGCTGCCGACCTTCCGTTCTTCACAAATCACTTCATCGACAGCTTTCAGAACTTCCAGTGCCCGTAAAGTAATATCACCCACATTTCCAATTGGAGTTGGAACGAGAAAGAGTTTGCCCATGGACATAGGACCTAATTCACCAACGGCTTTGATAGTGGGAAACGGAGAGACGCCTTCTCAAACCTTATTGGCTCAATTTTGGGACAAAGTAGAGTTGAGGATCGGAGCGGATGGTGGTGCAAATCGATTATTGTCGTTAGGGCTAACACCTGATTTTGTAATAGGAGATCTGGATTCACTTACTGAAGCAAATCGAAAGCAATTTCAAGCTTCCCAGTTGCATCTGGTAACCGATCAAGAAACCAACGATGTTTCAAAAGTTCTTGAATTTTGTCATCATCAAGGAATCAAGGGCGTTCATCTCTTAGGGATGCAAGGGAACCGGACAGATCATTTCATGGCCTGCCTGGACTCTTGCTTTGGCTTCAGAAATCTGCTGGAAATTAGCATTTGGAGTGAGGCTGAGCGGATAGATCTTTCCACTGGGATATGGTCTGCCTTGCTACCTATAGGCACCACAGTTTCCCTGATCCCAGCTTTTGGACCTGTGACTGAAATTACTAGTTGGGGCCTAGGTTATGCACTTGCTGGTCGAAGTCTGTGTCCTGGTCAGCCACCGTGTGGTGTTTCCAACCTGAGTGTTCAACCAGATGTCAGAATCAAATTTTCTGAGGGCACTTTGCTTGTTGTTACTCAACTAAAGCAAATCGAGTAAAATGGGGTATGCGATTTCAAGGTAAATTCCTAAGAATTTGCTGAGAGTCGCTGCCTTGTTTTGCGAACAAAATCGACTAAAAAGACCAAGAGCACCCCACCAAACAACCCTACAACCAACGAAAATGTTAGAATCAATCTAGAATTGGGCTTACTAGGATTTTCAGGAGGAATGGCACGATCAATAATTCGAACCAAAGGCTGTTGGCCTGACTGCAATAGTTCCAATCGTGATTGGTTCTGAGCAAATTGAATTCTCAACTTAGAAATTCCCCCTGATTCTCTTCCATCTTCAATTAATTTGCTATCTCTTTGGTTATTGAATTCAGCCAGTTTTGCCTCCAATACTCCGATTTCTGCTTTCATGCCCGTTATGCTTGCTGCATTAGGCTGTGTCTTTTCAAGTACACCCAACTCAATTTGACGATCCATCAAGCGCTGCTGAAGATTTTCCAAAACTAAAGGACTGACAGAGAATGAAGTCTCTATTTCTGCTGAAATTACTTCAATAGATTTTTCTGCTCCCAATTGACTTAAGGATTGGCTCAGACTATCTACTTCGCGCTGCAAATCCATAATTTCTTGAGAGACCAAGTAATCATTGGCCCAACGCAATCCATCATTTGCTAGGCTTGTTGCCAGTTCTGGGTTGTGGAATTGGACTGTTAGTAATGTCAGTCCAGAGAATTTTTCAGTTTGAAATTCAAAAGTAGGATTTTTGGTATCTCCAATCAGTGAGGCAGCTGCAAATTCATCTGGGGAGCGCAAATCGTTCGGTAGGTCGTAGATATCTGTCGTAGGATCGTACAGATCTGTTAGAATCACAGGGGTCAAGCCTGTACGATCAAGAAAAAAAGAGAGAAACTCAATTTTTTGGAACAGCCTGATTGTGCGCTGATTGAGGAATTCCTCTTCCAGATCGACTATTCTTCTTTCGTGATTCTTTTGCTGAAGGTTGACCGGATTTAAGGGGATAACTTCGTAAGAAACTCTGGCTACATAGGTTTTCGGAGTCAACTCCAAATAAGACCAAGTACCAAGAAAAGCTATCAGGACGCTGGCTAAAAGTATCCACCCATTTCGCTTCAAACTAATTTGCAGCAATAAGAAATAGAAGTTGGTGCTTTTGGAATCTTGAGGGTTGTATGGGTTAGGAAATTGGGTGACGTTGGAACTGGTATAGAAATCTTTGAACTGATCATTTTCTTGGTGCTCCAAGGACCTATTTAATGACTGAACCTAGACTCTCTACTGAGAAGATCCATCTTGAATAATAATTCGATGGTAGCGCTTTTTTCCAGCCCTCAACAAAACTTCGCCCTCAACAAAATGCTCAACATTCAAAGTAGCCTCTAATTCTTCAATACGTTCCTGATTCAAGTAAAGACCGCCTTGCTGCAGTAACCGTCTGGCTTCACTACGACTTGGGCATATTCCCACTTCCACAAATAAATCCAAAAGTAGGATACCTGCGGTAATTCGTGATTGGGTAATCTCAGTTGCGGGAACTTGGCTCCGATCCCCACCTCCCCCAAAAACTGCTTGAGCACCCCTTTCCACTTTTCGGGCCTCTTCTTCACCATGTGCCAAACTTGTGGTCTCAAAGGCCAACACTGCTTTGGCTTTGCGAATATCTGCCCCCTCCAACTGCTCCAATTCCTGAATCTGTTCTTGTGGCAAATAAGTGAACAGTCTTAAGCACTTAGCCACATCGGCATCATCAAGATTGACCCAGTATTGGTAGTATTCGTAGGGTAAAGTTCTTGTTGGGTCCAACCAGATAGCACCAGATTCAGTCTTACCCATCTTCTTACCACTGGCAGTAGTCAACAATGGATATGTAAAACCGTAAGCTTCGTGCTGGTCAACTCTTCGAATCAGGTCCACCCCAGAAATAATATTCGCCCATTGATCATCACCCCCGAGTTGTAGGGAGCAGCCGTACCGTCGCTTCAATTCTAGAAAGTCATAAGCCTGCAGTAGTTGGTAGTTGAACTCTAGAAAAGAGAGGCCTGTTTCCAGACGAGCCTTGTAGGTTTCAAACGAAAGCATCCGATTTACTGAAAAATGACGACCAATTTCTCTTAGAAAATCCAAATAGTTTAGGTCCCGCAGCCATTCTGAATTATTAATCTGTAAGTTTTCTTCGTCAAATCTGAGAAAGCGTCTAAATTGAGGATGAATGGCTTCGATATTTTTCTGAAGTTGCTCTTCAGTGAGCATCTTGCGCATTTCAGTTTTCCCGCTCGGATCTCCTACCATCGCAGTTCCACCACCCATCAGAGTAATGATCCGGTGTCCGTGGCGTTGTAAGTGGGCTAATCCCATGATCGGAATGAGGTGACCCACATGTAGCGAATCAGCGGTGGGATCAAATCCACAGTAGGCACAGATGGATTGTTGATCCATCCGAGATGCCAATTCCTCTGGATGGGTTTGCTGCTGGCAGAAACCCCGCCATTCAAATTCTTTCAGGACGCTCAAGGCTGGAACTCGCTAGATACTGCGGAAATTAGGGGGATCAAAAATGTAGGAATTTTCAGAAGCTCGCTGTACCCGAACAGACTTCGTTACAGGTTACAGATTCATGGCCACATTCGGCCACAAAAAACTGACCGTTGTAGCATTCACATTGTCCACTCCAGCGGAAATCGATCTTCACGTCACCAGAGGCCGTTTCGTAAGGGAAATTGTAGACGTTGTCTTCACAAATTGAGCGTTGTCGCCATTGATTGGCAGTCTGAGTTGGAGGTGGTATGAAGCGAGAGGGAGCGCTGGTCATTTGACAATTCTGCAAACAATCATTGTAGACTTCAAAGCAGGTATCACCCTGAAGGAATCCCCCAAGTTCTCGGCATTGAGGAAATCCGTATTGAGGATGCTCCACCACGCAACGTTCCAAGCAAGAACTTTCTACCGCGCTTACAGTTGGTGCAGCCAAGCTCATCAATCCGATTGCCACGGTTAGGATTCCCCACAATAACTTAGTCATGCCAACCTCTCCTTCCGGAAAATGCTTCTTGCAAGGTGATTTCGTCCACATATTCTAAGTCTCCTCCTGCTGGCAAGCCTCGAGCTAGTCTCGTGATCTGAGGGACTAAATCTACTAGCTCGGACTGCAAAAATCCAGCCGTAGCTTCTCCCTGTACAGTAGGGTTAGTTGCCAGAATCAGCTCGTCTGCTCCATCTTTTTCCAGCCGTTTGCGTAAGCTGCGAATTTGCAGTTGGTCAGGCCCAATGCCTTCCAACGGGGACAAGGCACCAAGCAGCACATGGTAAACACCCTGATAGACCCTGCTTCGTTCGATTTGGAAGACGTTGTTGGGCTGCTCTACCACACAGATCAGCCGCTGATTTCTCATTTGATTAATGCAGACCGAGCAAGTTCCAAGGTCCGTGAAACCATGACAGATATTACAGTGATGTATCCTTTCCTTCACCTGTCGAATAGCTTCCGCGAGATTTGCGGCTTCTTCTGGCGTGTATCTGAGTATCCCAAAAGCAAGCCGTAACGCCGTCTTCTTGCCGATCCCGGGTAATCGAGATAACTCACGGGATAAACGATCCAAAGACTCTGGATACTGCATGCTCACTTCTTATCAGTGAACAGCTGATGGCCCTGCCGAGCCGCTGTGATTTCTAGTCCAAGGGGCTCACTAACTGTGATTTCGACGCCCTGAGCTTTTGGATTCCATTGCTCTGGGTAGTTGTTCAAGCGTTCTGAAGTCATGTTCTGCAAGCGTTGTTGATACTCTTCTTCACGAGCTCGAAGTTGCTTGATCATCGACTTCATGCCTCCACCAACAAACTTCATCACCTTCGATGACTTTTGTTTCTCTTCAAGTTCGTCCAGCTTGTCGAGGTTTCTTTGGGAGATGGTGAACTCAGCACGAATATCAATTGGGATTTCTTCCTCCTCGACAAGTGTCCCACACTTATGTACGCGCCCTCCGGGCATCCGTAATTCGGTATACTCTACAGTGTTGCACTTTGGACAATGTAGCCATATCAACCACCCCTCAATTTGGCGACTTTCCTCCTTTGCTTTTCGATCCGCCAACCGTTCAGCGAAATTGATAATCTTGCTCATTCAAACCCCATCAACGTCTTGGAGAGAGTCCCTGCATCAAAAGGTTTGAGAATGTGACTACTAATCCCCGCTGCTTTTCCCATGGCAAGCTGATCGTCCAGTGGGTCCATCAGCATAAGGAGAATTGGCAGAGATTTTTTTGAATGAGTTTCACGGATCTGCTTGACGAGGTCCACACCTCGTGCTCCATCCATATACCAATCAACCAGTACCAAGTGATATTTATAGCGCTCCAGCAACTTGTTCGCCTCTTCAGGGTCTTTGGCTTCATTGCAAAGCTCTGTTCCCAGATCTCTCAGCGTCTGGCGAATCATCCTGCGAGAAGTGTTGAAGTCATCCACGATCAAAACACGTGTTTCTTCTCCGATTTCCATCAGCGAACCTCATCGAACAGGGAGGGAGAGAGAATTTTGTTCAGGGAAAGGTAAAAATTTTGAAAGCAGGATTGGGACCGTGACGGCAACTCAATCGTTTGCGAGAGAGAGAATTAGCTGAAATTCTTCTTTAGTAACAGGTTGAACGGAGAGACGCATCCCCTTGCGCAAGAGGAACATTTCTTTCAGTTCAGGAATACTTCGCAATTCTTTCAAAGTCACAGGACGTAGAAATTCCTTCTCAAACTGAACATCTACCATCAGCCAGCGAGGATTTTCTGGCGAGCTTTTCTCATCGAAGTATTTACTCGTAAGATTCCAGGAAGTGTGATCTGGGTAAGCTTCACGAACGACTTTTACTGTACCGACAATCGCAGGCTCAGCTTGACGACTGTGATAGAAGAAAGCTCGATCACCCACTTGCATCTCATCACGCATCAGATTGCGAGCTTGGTAGTTACGGATCCCGTCCCAGTTCTCAGTCTGATTAGGACAGTTTTTCAGGTCTTCCAGTGAAAAAACATCAGGCTCAGTCTTAAGTAACCAGTACTTCATCTTGCCTTCTCTTCAGTTAGATGTTCATCCACTCGCAGTGGCTGCATTTTGACCGCAGGACTACCCCGCCGAACCCAGAGACGAACACGTTCTACAGTCACCCCATTCTCTCGACTGATACTAGCCAACTGCTCCACATAAAGGATGTCACCCACACGAAATTCGAACAAGGTGCTGTTGGACTCTAGTGGATTCAGGAGCAATAGCACCAAGCCAGGATTATAATGAAGCCTCAGGGAGCCTTCGAAAGCTACCGCCTCCTCCAGCAAATCAGTCGGACGCTGATCCGAAATTTGCAGTTCGTAAAAGATTCCAGAGTCCAACAGCGGAAGATTCATTGTTCCATATTTAACGAATTACTGATTTTCCGGGCGTAGCGGACGCAGCACTTGTCCTGCTTGCCACATTTCCTGGTTGCGAACGATTTCCAGTTCCTGCTCCAACTTGTCTCGATAGTCAGGCTGGGAGTTGGTATCAATGGATCTCTTGGCTTCATCTCCCCGAATCACGCTCTGGTAGCATTCTTCGACAACGGGCTTAATCGCCGCATGGAACTTGGGAGCCCAATCAAGCGCACCACGTTGAGCCGTCGTGGAGCAGTTTGCATACATCCAATCCATCCCACGCTGAGAAACTAGAGGATAGAGACTCTCAAGAGCTTCTTCGATGGTCTCGTTGTAAGCTTCTGATGGAGAATGTCCGTGCTCACGGAGCACCTCATATTGAGCTAGGAAAGCCCCTTGAAGCATTCCCATCAAGACACTGCGCTCTCCGGTCAGATCGCTGTGAACTTCTCGCTCAAATGTGGTCTCAAAAAGATGCCCGGAACCAATCGCAAATGCCGTTGCAATACAGCGATCTCTCGCCTTGCCCGTGTAATCTTGATGAATGGCGAATGAAGAGTTGATTCCACGTCCTTCGAGGAAGTGAGTGCGAACTGTCAGTCCACTACCCTTGGGAGCACAGAGAATCACATCAACATTGGTTTGAGGCACAATACTAGTGTGATCTTTAAAAACAATGCCGAAACCATGTGAGAAGTAGAGTGCATCTCCATCCTTCAGAGAATCCTTAACCATTGGCCACAGCGCGATCTGCGCAGCGTCTGAAACCAGGTACTGAAGAATGGACCCTTTTTGAGCAGCTTCTTCCATCTCAAAAAGGTTTTTTCTAGCAACCCAACCGTCTGCAAGCGCTTTGTCCCAGCTACGCCCTGGGCGCACACCTAAGACAACGTTGAAGCCTTGATCTCTCATGTTCAAACCTTGCCCACGACCTTGTGGGCCATAGCCAAGAATGGCCGTTGTTTCCTTGTCGAGGATATCCTTGCAGCGCTCGGGTGGATAATCACTGCGCTCGATGATGGTTTCTCGGAAGCCGTTGATGTTGATTTCCTTCATGTCCGTCACGTCCCTGAAAAAGTTTTTGATTGGCTATTGGGAAACCAACAACCATAGAAATCCACTTAAAAATGTCAATCTTTTCGCAGGTAAAAACTGGGCTGAAGAACCAAAAACTGCTTGCACTTCCGAAACAGTCAGATATATTTATGAGCTTTCGATGAGTTCCCCAATAGCTCAGCTGGTAGAGCAAATGACTGTTAATCATTGGGTCGCTGGTTCGAGTCCAGCTTGGGGAGCCAGTCGAAAGCCCACCTCACTCATGCCTAATCAAAACTCCACTTTCTCGCTGATCGTTTTCATCTGATCTATCCTGTAATCTCAGTCTTTATTGCCATTCCACTTTCTACTGCGCTACTTCTTCGAGGCTTTGAATCCAATCCCAGAGTTGAAGTCCACCCATCTCAATGATTGCCACTAAAGCTAGTACAATCCCGATGACAACCGCACTTGTGATCAAGGGTTGATGATTTTCAATCTCATTATTTTCCTCTTCGGTCTCATTTTGTCTAACTGGTTCCATTAGTTAATTGCTCTCTGTGGTTTGAAATTGTAAACCCAATATGATTTAGAATCGCTAACTCTGAAGATTTGATCAAATAATCCCACTCTATTGAGTATGCTTGCTTTGGATAGAAAAAAGTCCCGAATGAACCTCACCGATACCGAATAGCGATTAATCTACCTTGATCGATTTGTAGAAATTTAATTTTTTGAGAAAGCTCGTTAATCATGGCACTTGCACATCTTGGCAGTTCTCAGGAAATTTATTAGCTTTTCGTTTTTTCCCAACCTCGCAGCAAACGTTCAGAATGTCATCGCCCGAACCTGTCCGCTCCACTCACTTCATTCGCAATATCATCCAGGAAGACCTCCAATCGGGCAAGCATCAAGAAATCGTCACCCGATTTCCTCCCGAACCAAATGGCTATCTCCACATCGGGCACGCCAAGTCGATTTTTCTGAATTTTGGCCTAGTGCAGGAATTCCCCGGACACTGCTTCATGCGTTTTGATGACACGAATCCCATCAATGAGGATGAAGAGTATGTGCAAGCAATTCTCGAAGACGTGCACTGGCTAGGCTTTGACTGGCAAGATCGATTGACCCATGCCTCTGACTACTTCCAAAGATTGTATGACTTTGCTGAGGATTTAATCCAGCAGGGTAAGGCCTATGTGGATAGCCAATCGCAGGAAAGCATTCGGGAACAGCGTGGAACTCTCACTGAACCGGGAACGGCGAGCCCTTTTCGCGAGCGCTCCACAGCAGAGAATTTAGAATTATTTCGTAGGATGAAATCAGGTGAATTTGAAGACGGGGCCCATGTCCTTCGTGCCAAGATCGATATGGTTTCCCCGAACATCAACCTGCGTGATCCAGTAATTTATCGAATCCGCAAGGTGACTCATCAGCGAACAGGTAACAAATGGTGCCTCTACCCGATGTACGATTACACGCATTGCCTCTCTGATGCTCTTGAAGGCATCACCCATTCTCTATGCACTCTCGAGTTTGAGGATCATCGGCCTCTCTATGACTGGGTGTTGGGCCAACTGGACGTGCCTTGTCACCCTCGTCAGATCGAATTCAGTCGCCTAAACCTACAATATACTGTGCTCAGCAAACGGCGATTGATTCAGCTCGTTGAAGAAGGTCACGTCTCTGATTGGGATGACCCACGCATGCCCACCATCTCAGGCTTGCGACGACGTGGATACACCCCTGAAAGTCTGAAACTGTTTGCCGAACGTATTGGCATTTCCAAGGCTGAAAACAACATCTACATGAGCGTCTTGGAAGACTGTATCCGTGAAGATCTGCACGCCAAGGCCCCCAGAGCCATGGCGGTCCTGCGCCCGCTGAAGGTTGTTCTCCTTAACTGTCCGGAAGATCAGGAAGAGGAGTTGGATGCCCCAGTTCATCAGCAATTTCCGGATCGTGGACGACGGCCTATCCCTTTGAGTCGTGAAATTTTTATCGAAGAGGATGATTTCGACGAAGATCCACCGGAGGGCTTCCATCGGTTGGTTCCAGGTGGAGAAGTGCGTCTGCGAAACGCCTACGTCATTCGTTGTGAAGAAGTCATCAAGGATGCTTCCGGGAAGGTCATCGAGCTTCGTTGCATCTACGACCCCAACACCAGCCGAGGACGGAAACCAGGGGGACGCAAGGTTAAGGGGATTATTCACTGGGTCTCTGCTGCCCATGCCGTCCAAGCTGAGATCCGACTTTATGATCGTTTATTCTCCCAACCCACACCGGGAAGTGATTACCCAGACAAGAACTTCCTGCTCGACCTCAATCCCAACTCGATGGAGATCCTCTCGCAAGCCTGGCTGGAACCCAATTTGATAAACGCTGAAGTAGGAATTGCCTATCAATTCGAACGGCTTGGCTACTTCTGTCTCGATTCTCGGGACTCCAAAACAGATTCCTTGGTTTTCAATCGCATCGTCACTTTGCGTGATTCTTGGGGAGGTAAGTGAGTTGAGCTTTGGTTTTATGCTAACACTTCCTTGAAAATCCGACCTCTTGTTGCTGACGATCTGCCTCAGATTCAGCAGATTTACGCCCACCATGTATTGCATGGAACCGGATCTTGGGAATGGGAACCCCCCAGCCTTGCGGAGATAACCGACCGGGCCCAATCTGTTCAAGAAAAGGGTCTGCCCTACCTTGTTGCGGAAGTCGCAGAACAAATTGCGGGTTATGCCTACGCGAGCCCCTATCGTCCTCGGGCAGGTTATCGCTTCACCCTAGAAGATTCAGTTTATCTTCATCCTGAATTCAGCAAACAGGGTATTGGGCTGCAGCTCCTGAAGAAGCTACAGGCGCAGTGTGGAGCCTTGGGCTATCGGGAGATGATCGCCGTGATCGGAGACTCGGCCAACTACGCTTCCATTCGGTTGCATGAGCGGGCTGGCTTCATTGAGGTGGGGGTGTTTCACAACATCGGTTTCAAGTTTGGATACTTCCTGGATTCCGTTTATATGCAGGCTCAGCTGAAAGCATCGGGAATCACTCCATTGCACCCATCCATTATCCCCTGATTTATTTCCCCTCAAAGGATTTGTCTGAGTTGGTCTAAAAACCTCGTTCATTTGCAAATAAATTTGGATTCAATGCAGTCTGAAAACCCCCGCCCAACTAAGATTGGAGGGACTACGTCAGTGGTGGGTGACTGATTTGCAGACGACTCAACAATTGGACAGCGTCTGCAATTCTCCGGCACTGAGCTCAACGACAGGCAGAATTTCCTTGAGTTGCTCAAGGTTACGAGCCGAGGCAATCGGAGCAGCGACTGTAGGCTGAGCGCGCAACCAGGCCAAGGCCACTGCCGAAACCGTAGTTTGATGTTGCTGGGCTAGTTCATCCAGCTTAGTTAATAGGTTCCAGCCACGAGTATTTTGGTAGCCAGCCACTCCACCAGAGCGTACAGAATTGACTTTTTGCCCAGGCCGATACTTGCCTGTCAAAAAGCCACGAGCCAAGCCAAAGTAAGGCAGCTGACTAAGTAAATTTTTGGATAGTGTGGGACGAAGGAAGGTTTCATAGTCTCGCTCCAGCAGGTTGTAGTGATCCTGGGCAGCCACATAGCTAACCAGCCCTGCTTTTTTGGCAATGTCTAGTGATTCCTGTAGGCGAGGAGCCATAAAGTTGGAAGCCGCGATGAAGCGCACCTTTCCCTCCCGAACCAGCGAATCAAAGGCCCCCAGGGTCTCTTCAATCGGGGTCTTCGGGTCATCCTCGTGAGCATAGTACAAGTCGATGTAATCTGTTTGAAGTCGCTGCAGCGACTCTTCACAAGCGGCACAGATGTTATGCGCAGACAACCCACGGCGTTTGTCCATTTTGGCAACCTTGGTAGCAATCACCAAGGAGCTGCGGTCTCCTCTCGTCTTGAGCCAGTTGCCAATGATACTCTCTGATTCTCCACCCACGTGTCCGTTGCCCCATTGTGAGTACATATCAGCTGTATCAATGAAGTTTCCCCCATTATCAACGAAGTGACTGAGCACAGCCTCTGAATTGGTAACATCAGCGGTCCAGCCAAAGACGTTTCCACCAAGACAGAGTGGTGATATTTGTAAATCGGTGTTTGCAAGATTGATCATGATTGAAACTTTCTGATGGAGAGACCTGCCTTCTGATCCTGGAAGCCAAGTGAGAACAAGAGACAACGGAACTTGTCCCAGGTGAATTTTCAATGCCCAGCTTCCTAGCCCAGCCCTTAAAAATCTGCCAGTGCAAGCTTCAACATTGCACAATCGAAGATTTTTCACGTCCAGCAGCACGGCTACCTTCACTGCAAAAGGGGAAGCAGCCAATTTCCATCTCTATCTATCCCTTGCGGAAACACCCTGAGTTGGATGATTCTCAAGCCAAGGATTCGCAAATGTGGGGTCAGTAAGAAATCCTTGATCCGTCAAACCTTCCAAAAACGCAATCACAGCAGAAGTTTTCTGCTGGTTGGCCCGTAAAGGTCGCATCAGCTCAGACTTGAGCGGACTCTCTCTGCCATCCCCAGCATCCTACGTAACGATACCTTCATTGACAATCAAAGGGAGCATTGCCGACAACCAGGCATGATTTGTTGAACCAACCGTTTTTTTACAAAGACCAAGATTGCGTTTGCTCTCAGACTTCCTTACAACCATCAACTCTACAGCAAACCAACTCTCACTTGGAGTAAGAACTGGCGCAGAGGAACCGGGTACAAACTCACCATTTTGAGAAGACTGGGTTTAGTATGTGTTTCCTGAATGCAAAGTGGAAAGTTGTTGTTTTAGAAACTGGCTGGCCATCAGAAATCGGAGTAGATAGCAAAAAGCAACCTGAAAATTCGCAATGGATGTGAAGTGGCCACCGTGTCAAGCTTTGAAGTACCAGGGAATCAGAAACTACATTAATGATTTAGGGAGTTTGCAGCTCCACGTGCTCAAGGATGTTTTCTCCAGAAATCTCTGAACTGACCCAACCTGTAAAAGGAATGATCATGAAGAACACACTGAAACTAGCAACTGGCCTGATGCTGGGAGCCGTCTTTGCAGGCTCCGTCTCTGCAAAGACGCTGGTCTATTGCTCCGAAGGATCCCCAGAAGGTTTTGATCCAGCTCTTTACACTGCTGGAACGACTTTTGATGCTTCATCGCATCCAATCTACAATCGACTGGCCGAATTTGAAGTCGGTACCACAAACGTCATTCCTGGATTGGCAGAACGCTGGGAAGCCTCAAACGATGGCCTTTCCTACACTTTTTATCTAAGAAAGGGAGTAGAATTCCATTCAAATAAGAACTTCACACCATCAAGAAATTTCAATGCAGACGATGTGATTTTCTCCTTTGAGCGCCAGCGATTGGAAAGCCATCCCTACCATAAGGTATCTGGCGGAACCTGGGAATACTTTGGCGGGATGGATATGCCTTCGCTGATCAAGTCAGTCGAAAAGGTGAATGACTATACCGTCCGGTTCAACCTGAACCGACCCGAAGCTCCCTTCATTGCCAACATGGCGATGGACTTTGCCTCCATTCTCTCAGCAGAGTATGGCGATAAAATGATGTCAGCTGGCACGCCAGAGATGCTGAACCAGGCCCCAATTGGAACAGGTCCTTTCCGGTTTGTAGGATACCAAAAAGATGCTGTAATCCGTTACAAGACAAACAAAGACTACTGGCGAGGAGCTTCCAGACTAGACAACCTGGTTTTTGCGATTACTCCGGACAACTCAGTGCGCTACCAGAAGCTAAAAGCTGGGGAATGTCACATAATGCCCTATCCAAACCCAGCGGACATTGATGCAATGAAAGCTGATCCATCCATCACAATGATGGAGCAGGAAGGCCTGAACGTTGGTTATCTTGCCTATAACTCGACCCAAAAGCCATTTGACAATCCAAAAGTCCGCAAGGCTTTGAACATGGCGATCGACAAGAAAGCAATCATCGACGTGGTCTTCCAGGGGTCTGGTCAAGCAGCTAAGAATCCGATTCCCCCAACCATGTGGTCCTACAATAATTCGATTCAGGATGACCCCTACGATCCAGACGGAGCGAAGAAGATGTTGGCCGCCGAAGGAGTCAGCGATCTGAGTATGAAGGTTTGGGCGATGCCGGTGCAACGTCCCTACAATCCCAATGCACGGCGAATGGCTGAGTTAATCCAGGCAGACTTTGCCAAAATTGGGGTGAACGTGGAGATCATTAGCTACGAGTGGGGTGAGTATCTCAGCCGTTCAAGGGCATTGGATCGTGATGGCGCAATTCTATTGGGCTGGACCGGAGACAACGGGGATCCTGATAACTTCCTTGCTGTCTTATTGGGTTGTGCTGGAGTGGAAAAATCTAATCGGGCGCAGTGGTGTCACAAGCCTTTTGATGATCTGATCCAGAAGGCCAAGGTAATTACGGACGTAAACGAGCGCACTCGTCTATACCAGGAAGCTCAGGTGATCTTCAAGGACCAGGCACCCTGGGCGACGATCGCACATTCTGTAGTTTTCATGCCGATGCGCAGTGAAGTGAAGGGCTACACGGTTCATCCCTTAGGTGGCCACATCTTCTATGGCGTCGACATCGCCAACTAATCCACAAAACTGCAGAGCTTTTGGGCTCTGCCCCTCCCCATCAAGGAGATCCCTTGACCGATCGATACCTACCCTTTCGCCAGGTTGCCAAAGATCTTGGCGTCGAAGCTTTGGCGCTGGTGCCTGGCTGTAATTTTGAGCGTCTTTATCGCAAGAGCTTCTCCAGTCACGAACGTCCACTGGTTGTGTTCATTCCAGCACAGGGAGATCCTGCTGCGTTGGTGCCCAACCTAGAGCTGCGTTCCTTTGATCTGCTCAACTTTGAGGGAGCAGTGTTTGACTGGCGAGATCAAACAGGCTATCAAGGTGCTTTTGAAGCCTTAGCCGCTCACCTGCCGATGCAATCTGTGGCCGTGGAAGGCCAGGTGATGAGAGTGTTCGTTCACCATGCGATGGCCAAAGCATGGCCTCAACTGACCATCGTGGATGCTGAAAAACAAATCTCTGGTTTGCGGCTTCGCAAAAATGCTGAAGAAATCGAAGCCCTTGAGCAGGCCATCCGAATTTCACAGAATGCTCTGGCAGATGTCATCAAAAAGGTCCGTCCCGGATTAACTGAGACCGAAGTGGAGACTCAATTGGTGCAAGCACTTTTTGCAAATGGTGCCAAGGAGCAGTCCTTTCGGCCAATTGTAGCCGCTGGTGAGAATTCAGCTCGACCTCATGCCCACGCCCGACCTGACTACCAGATCCAAGCTGGTGATGCTTTGCTGATTGACTTTGGGGCTCGTTGGAGTGGTCTCTGCGCTGACATCACGCGGACTTTTTTTGTAGGACACGCCAGTGACGAAGCGCAGGAAGTCTACCAGACCGTTCTGAATGCGAACCAAGCTGGTCATGCCCTCGCTTCTCCAAAAGTGACCGCACACCAAGTCGATGATGAGGTCACCTCTTTATTGGAAGCTTCCTCGTATGCAGACCGAATTCGCACCAAGACTGGTCATGGATTAGGTCGCGCAGTTCATGAAGATCCCTATATCATGCGTGGTAATCACCAGCAGTTGGATACTGGAATGGTCTTCACGATTGAACCTGGTCTGTACCGAGTGGCTCCCGACGGCTTTGGTGTCCGTATCGAGGATGATGTTTTGGTCACCGAAGATGGTTGCCGATCCTTGACCACCTTCTCCCGAAGCCTGAACGTGATTGGCTGATGCTCCGCTACCTGCTCTCCAAGCTGCTAACCTTCCTGCCGACTTTTTTTGGGGTAACCCTGATCTCCTTCTCCTTCATTCGTGTGCTTCCCGGCGATCCGATCATCGTGATGGCTGGTGAGCGAGGGTTGAGTGACGAACGCTACCAGGAGTTGCTCAAGCAGTTCGGCTTTGACCGTCCCTTAATGGAGCAATACTTCGATTATCTCTCCGGAGTACTGCAAGGCGATCTTGGTCAAAGCTTTGTTACCAAGCGTCCAGTCTGGGATGAATTTTTCTCATTGTTTCCCGCCACGCTGGAGCTTTCTCTTTGTGCCATGATCTTTGCGTTATTGCTGGGCTTACCAGCCGGAATCATCGCAGCTGTCAATCGGGGAAAACTGTTTGATCGTGTATTGATGTCATCAGCCCTGATTGGCTATTCGATGCCAATCTTCTGGTGGGCCTTGCTGCTGATCATCCTGATGTCCGGCTGGTTGGGGCTGACACCGGTTTCCGGACGAATCAGCCTGCTTTACTTCTTTGATGATCCAACCGGCTTCATGATCTGGGATGCACTACAGTCTGAAGAATCAGGAGCCCTAGGTTCAGCGCTGCATCACTTGATTCTGCCAACCATCGTACTAGGAACGATCCCACTGGCGGTGATTGCCAGGCAGACCCGATCTGCAATGCTGGAAGTGCTTTCTGAAGACTACATCCGAACCGCCAAAGCCAAGGGACTGGCTCCCTTTCGGATCAATGGAATTCATGCGCTACGAAATGCAATGATTCCGGTGATCACGGTGATTGGGCTCTCTGTCGGAACATTGCTGGCTGGAGCCATCCTCACTGAGACCATCTTCAGCTGGCCAGGCATTGGTAAGTGGATGGTCGATTCCATCTTCCGTCGAGATTATCCAGTAGTCCAGGGAGGCTTGTTACTGATTGCCGTGATGGTGATTATCGTCAACCTGTCGGTCGATGTGCTTTATGGCCTGATCAACCCAAAAATCCGGAAGCGCTGATGAATACGGTCGCCCAAGCCGCAGAGCGTCCCGGACGGTTTCAAGAATTTTGGTATTACTTCCAAGAAAACCGAGGTGCTGTCTTTGGGCTCTGGATTTTTGGGCTATTTGTTGTCGTTGCATTATTGGCTGATTGGATCGCCCCCTATGACCCAACCGTTCAGTATCGAGAGCATCTGCTCCAACCTCCATTCTGGCAAGCAGGGGGTAGTCTGGCTTTTCCATTGGGAACAGACGCAGTGGGAAGGGATATGCTCTCAAGACTACTGTATGGAGCACGCTACTCCTTTTACGTTGGAATCGTGGTCGTAATGGTATCGGCAGCTGGAGGCATTGTAGTGGGGTTGCTCTCCGGTTTTGCTCCCAAATGGCTAGACACGATCCTGATGCGGGTGATGGATATCATTCTCGCTTTTCCATCCCTGCTGCTAGCGTTGGTGCTGGTCGCAATTCTAGGCCCCTCACTGACCAATGCAATGATCGCAATTGCGATTGTTCTGCAACCCCACTACGTCAGGCTAACCCGTTCCTCAGTACTTGCAGAGCGTTCCAAGGACTACGTGACTGCTGCCAAGGTCACTGGTGCCAAGCTGCCACGG
>Ga0233439_10002779_pt1 | contig 19170 bp, 18 predicted proteins | sample SI_123_September_6_FD_182713 | JGI IMG/M metagenome (GOLD analysis project Ga0233439, IMG submission 182713) | Seawater microbial communities from Saanich Inlet, British Columbia, Canada - SI_123_September2016_100_MG | ecosystem: Environmental > Aquatic > Marine > Inlet | place: Canada: British... | reverse complement strand
TCGGTGTATCGATATCAGCCCAATACCGCACGAGATGATGCCGTTATTGCCGGTTTGCAACAAGCCGTTGAGAAATATCCAGCCTATGGCTTTAGCAAGTTATTCAAGATCCTCCGTCGCTGGGGCCATCGATGGAATCACAAACGGGTCCATCGAATTTATTGCCGGCTGAATTTAAATAAGCGGCGCCGTGGTAAAAAGCGACTTCCGAATCGCTATCCGATTCAACTGGCCGTGCCCGATACGATGAATGGCTGCTGGTCTATCGATTTTATGTGTGACCGTTTGTTCTGCGGGCGGCATTTTAGGACGTTCAATGTCATCGATGACTTTAGTCGGGAAGTATTGGCCAAAGAAATAGACGTGGGCTTGTCAGGCTGAGCGAGTAACGCGTGTCTTAGATCGAGTCGTGGCCTGGCGAGGGTATCCGAGTAAGCTGCGCATGGACAATGGGCCCGAATTTATCTCAAACACCTTGGCCGACTGGGCGGAAGAGCATGCGATCGATTTGGAATTTATTCAGCCCGGCAAGCCCATGCAAAATTCCTATGTGGAACGATTCAATCGTACCTATCGAGATGAGATCCTGAATAGGTACGTCTTTAAAACCTTATCCGAGGTGCGCGCTATCACCGAAGAATCGATGGATGAATACAACGAAGAGCGGCCTCATGATGCACTCGAAGACTTCACGCCATTCGAATATAGGATGGCTCATCAACAGTAGGAAAACTCTACTTTAGACTGCCCCTAAAAAGGGGATGGTTACACGCGACCACCATTTAATGGCCCTTCAAAGACAAAGCCAGCACCGGCCATACCCATATTTATTTCACCGTCAAATTCGCTATGATTTCCCTCTCTCAGATCAATGGCAAGTACAGAGGACAGGCGATCCCCATAGCGTGCAGAAAAACCACCGGCATAGAAGTTAGCAGCGGCAATCAAATCTGTATTGAGTAACCCAATAGCACCACCTGATGCACCCTGCGTCGGAAAGTGGTTGATATTAGGCATGGCAAAACCATCAACGAGTGTAAGATTTTCCATCGGACTACCACCACGCACAATTAAGTCATTGCGCTGATCGTTATGCATATTAACCGCAGGCATCGCTTGTAGTAGGCGACTAATGTCCTGAGCCGACCCCGGTGAGCGACGAATTTCCTCATAGCTAAAATTAACGGCACTCACCGCTTCTTCTATGGCTGAAAAATAGTCAGCTTTAACGGTGGTATTTTCCATATCTAAGACGGCTTCTGCCAACGGAATCTTAATCATGGTAATGCGTTTTGAACGTACTACTATATCCGGTTGAATAAGCGTATGATAACCTATCATCGAAACTTGTAATTGATAACGTCCCACCGGCAAATCATCAAAAACAAAACGCCCCTCACTATCGCTAGTAGTACCTAATTCACGATGCAAGAGAACAATATTAGCTCCTAAAATAGGCTGTTGGGTATTACTATCAACCAGTTGACCATTGATCAAACCATGTTGTGACTGAGCCTCAAGCAGAGAGCCCCAAAAAAGCGTACCGAGTAGTAAAAAATAAAGCCGCATAATTTAATCCGACGTTAAAAAATAGCGTTTGATTATAGTAAACTTCAATATACCTGCTTTTTTTACTGTCGCAATATCTTGTCTAGATCACTTAGAGCCAACAAACTATAGTAACGCAGAGCACTACTTGCTAAGCCTTATAAAAAAGCGTTTTATACCTCTTCGAACCTTGGTTAACTCAACACTTTTCTTGCAAGCAGATTTTTAGTATGGAGACAACCATGTCCAACCATCAACTTTGCGTCGGCGCCGCCATGGTCGACATCACCCCACCCATGGAAGCTCACCTGTGCGGTGATGGTACTGGGCAGCATCGCCCCGCCCATACCGTGCTCGAATCACTCTATGCCAAAGCGCTGGTATTCGATGCGGGGGGACAGCGAGTGTGCATGCTTGCGCTCGATCTGACTGTCGTTGGAAAACCTTATACGGACCAGATCCGGCAAACGGTAGCCGAGGCACTTAATACTACTCCTGCAGCAGTTATCGTCTGCGCTACCCAGACCCACTCAGCTCCCAGTCTAGGGACATTTATGCTCGATCCCAACTTCCCGCTTGAAATGGGACCCGACACCCAATATATTCGTGGCTCCGAGGATGCCTATATCGACTTTGTCATACCGCAAGCCATTGCCGCAGCAATTCAAGCGGGCAAGAATCTAGCGCCGACACAGATGGGCTGTGGCCGTGGCCTGCTTGGCGATTTTTCTTTTAACCGCCGCGGCATCACCCGTAAGGGTACAATAGTAATGCCCAAACCCTTTGGCGTTCCCAAACAACCCCTCGGTCCAAAAGATCTGTGTTATTTAGAAGGCCCAATAGATCCCGAAGTTGGCGTGCTCGCTTTCCGTGGCGACAGCACTATGCTGGGACTACTACTGCATCATACCTGTCATCCGGTCATTAACTTTGGCAAGCCTGAGCACTACCATGCAGTCTCTGCAGATTGGCCTGGCAGCTGGTCAGCTGCCATGCAGACTAAGCTCGGGACAAACTGCGTACCGTTAGTGGTCAACGGTTGTTGCGGCAATATCAATCCCTGGCACCCCTTTGATGCCAACTTTACCCCTGATCATCACCGTATGGGCACCGCGCTAGCTACCATGACCAATCAGATTATGGCATCCATGACGTACACTAGCGAAGCATGTATCAAGTTTACCTCCTGCAGCATTCCACTGTCGTTCCGCACCATTCCCCCAGCTCGCAGTGCCGCCGTTGAGACCATTCTATCGGCGCATCCATATCCTCCTTTTCGCAACGATGGTAGTGGCGTTGATCCTACCTGGTTTCGCGCTGCATCTACTAGAAGCGTTGAACTACAGCAACAACGTCAACCATACTTTGACTACGAGATTCAGGTTTTCCGCATTGGCGATGCCGCCCTTGTTGCTTTACCTGGTGAACCCTTCGTTGAAGGACAATTAGCAATCAAGCTGGACTCGCCCGCCGCTTTTGTCCAAATTGCCCACATGGCTTCGCACTATGTCGGTTACCTACCGACGCGCGAAGCCTGTAACCGTGACGGCCACGAAAGTAATATAGATGTAACCTATTGGGCCAAGTTCGCGCCAGGTTCTTTAGAGCAAGTAGTGCAGAAAACCAGGGAGATGATCAGCGCCCTATTTTCCTAAGCATACTATTTGTCTTCAGGAAGTGTGGGTGAAAAAACCGATAATAGCCCAAGCACATTTGAACCAAGGGCTTAGGTAAAAAAAGCTTCATTTAGTATTCAAAGAAACACCCCGAATTGAGCGCAGAGCCAGACGCTCAAACGGGGTGCTTTTTTATGAATATTGCTCGTTGTTATGAACTCTTTCTAACCGATAGAAAAATCACTGGATGCAGTGATTCCACCTTATCATTCTACGAGTATGTGGTCGGAAAGTTTGTTCGGTTTGTAGAAGACAATAATCTTGATCCATCGGTAGAATCGACTCACCAACACATCCTACCTTTCTTTCTTCATCTTCAACAGCAAGCCTGCCACCGGCATCTACGTCTTCGCACCGCCGTTATAACAACCACGAAATACAGCTCGGGCCGGTCGAGCCTAAAAGAGGGGCCGCGTAAAGGCGCACAACCGGCTGCAAAAAGGGCGATAGACGCCCATATGGCTTGACTCGACCCCCTAAAAGACCCTTTATATTCTCCTATACATGGCACACGCTCCGCCCTGCCCTGCCCTGCCCTGCCCTGCCCTGCCGCTGAGCGGATAAGGAATATAGGGGGCTTATCGTGAGTCTGGTGTAGGTTTGGAAAGCAATTTTGTGGTGCCGGAACCTGATGAAAAGTCTTTTGGGGGAGAATCGCGACTCGTGTCGACACGCCAGGGCGATAGGGGCGCTGCAGGATTTTTATTGGTTTAATAGATTCGCTATCACTTATAGGTAAGTAGTTCACCTTAAATTGCACGGAGAGATTCTCATGAAGAAACTGATTCTTGGCATGGCTGTTGCGCTAGCAACATTGGTCAATGCCGAGGCAAATGAATATGTTGAAAAAAAAGGGGAATGAAACCGCGATCGATTCATATGGCCGGTAGGCTCCCATGGAGCCATTTCTGCTCCAACGCACTCGAGTTTTATGGACCCGAGTTGGACTGGTGCTTCTGGGCACACTTATCCAGGCCATACTGGAATGGACGTGGGCTATTTCTACGTTACATCCGAGAATGAATACAATAACTATCGGGACAAACTCCCTTCCGTTTTAGCAGCAGCAAGCGGCAAAGTTATTTTCGTAAAGTCAGACGAAGGTGATGGGTGTGGTAAGTGGCTGTTAACGGATCAACAACAAAAAGACATGAACAACAAACCTACTGCTGCCAGGTTTCCTAAATCGGATGATTGCGGTGGTGGGTGCAACTACCCTAACGGAAACTGTGCCGGCAACTACGTTGTCATTGACCATGACCCAGAAGAAGACAAAGGGCTTCTGGACCGAGTAGGTTACAGGTATTCGGCGTACTATCATCTACAGAAGGGTTCGAGTATGACACCGAGCGTTGGGGATTGGGTGGACAGTGGGGATGAAATCGGAAAGATGGGAAGTAGTGGGCAGTCTTTAACTCCGCATCTACACTTTGAAGTACACAAAGAGGCCATTGACGTCGGCAACCCCTCCGCCTGGAACTGGGAGGAATTTCAGGCTTCCATGGTCGATCCATTTTACTCACTACACGACGGAAGCAACAACAGGGGATCAGGCGGTTCTTCGATGTGGCAAGATCAATGTTCCGAGGAGCATACGGCTAAGTATGGGCGGGTAATACAAGGGCACGCTTTGAGCGCTTTTGAATATGAACTTGATTCAGGAAGTATTAATCCGCGTTATCTTGTAACCGGCAAAGAAAACCACAACGGGCCCGATCCCAGCGAGGCGTCGGGTCGTGCAGGTATTGCGTCCGGGGATGTAGACTACGACGAAAGTGAGAGCTGGCGGGCTTGTGGCAGGGACATTACTCCGTCTCCGTGCCCGGACGGTCAGCTTTTGGTAGACGGGGAATGTAAGTAAAGAGCAGAAATTTACAGTTGGGAGTTAAAACGTTGGTGGCCGCAGCCGACGCGGGCGCGGGTTGCTAGGCGGGGGTCATATGCTTCTGCGGCTGCCAGGTGCAGGTCTGAGCATCGTAATACGACAATTGGGAACCCCACGATACCCAGCATTCTCAATTGTCGTATTACGACCCTTCGCAATCCTCCTTTAAGCGACACCAATCCGTCCAGTCCAGCCCTCCGCCAGCGACACCAATGCTCCGCATAAGCAAAGGCCGGCCCGCGACCCCGCCTGCGGGCACCGCGCAGCGGGAGGCCACCCTAACCACACCTACACCGCTTGACCCGATCCCATAAAAGGCCCTTTATTTTTCCTATACACTGTCGCCTCGCGCTTTATCACACGCATCACAGCAGCAATCTGCGAAGAGCCGGTTCGATGATTACCGTATCGAACATCTCTGCGGCGTTTTTGAAAAGTTTTTCCGCGTATTCTCCTGCAGCACGGTCGGTCAAACACGACATATCAGGCCACCCTGTAGATTGCTTTCCAATATGGCTTGTGCATATGGTGGTTTCAACTTTGAAGTGCACAATGATGTTTCAGGATCTTTCCGGTTGAAAGATCTGTTGTGGAGTTAAAAATTCCAATCCTTTTCTTGGTCTTTGATTAAGTCGCTTTTGAATCTGATCGAGTTTGGCTTGACGGATGATTTTAAAATTGGTGCCCTTTGGAAAATACTGTCTCAATAAGCCGTTGGTATTTTCGCTGAGGCCGCGCTGCCAAGCACAATACGGATGCGCAAAATAGACCGACGCCTGGAGGGCTTTGCTGACGTTGACATGCTGAGCAAACTCGTTGCCGTTATCCAGCGTCACGATTTTGACCTGTTTTTTATACGGGCGTAGTAAGTTGATCAAGGCCTCGGCGACAACCTCGCTCTGCTTGGAGGACAATCGAGCCATGCAGGTCCAACGACTCTTGCGCTCGACGACGGTCAACAAGGCACCGCCGCCCTGACCGCCCAACATCAGATCGGCCTCCCAAGCGCCGATTCGACTTTTGTCGACGACGATGGAAGGGCGTTGATCGATCGAAACGCGCTGGGTTATTTTGCCTTTATAGGCGGTGGATCGTCGGGCTCGACGCAAACCTAACCGTCGCCGAAGTTGTGCATGCCAGTTTCCACCGGCCAGTCGATCCGCACGCAGATACTGATAGATCCGCTCATGAGAAAACCGAACGCGTTGCGTCTGTTTCAGCCGATCGGCGATCTGCTCGGGGCTTCATTGCTGCCGTAATTTACGTTCGACCAGTCGCTGAGAGCGCCGAGTCCACTTGGTCCGGACCACGCGATTGAAGACGGCGCTGCTGAGCGTGTCGATGAGCAGCCTGAGCATAGTAACCGGTCGGACTTTTATTCCGACGAAGCTCACGAGAAACTGTGGAGGCATGCACCCCAACCAAACCGGCGATGGCGACTTGGCTATGCCCCGCTTTTTTCAACGCGAATATTTCATATCGTTGAGGCACGGTCAACTGGCGATCTCCCTTCATATGCTCCTCCTCGTGGGGCTGTGGATGACAAAGGAAATATAACCAGTTGGCCCTTTGTTATTTCACAACCTACAGGAATTGCACTTTCAAGTTGAATTCACCTACTTTCAGACATCAATAGCTGGCACTCCCAAACGCTCCAACTGTTTCATGAGGCTACTCCTTAACGAGTAAGCAATAATCTCACCTCACTTGGAGCAAATCAGGGAGGTCATCTCCCCCCCGACAAGCGCATTAGCGAAAGGCGGCTCATCTTTTCGGAGTCGGATGTTTTGCATTGGTTTGACAGTCTGCCCGATGGCAACTTGCCCGATGAAGTAATAACCGAAGTTGAAGCATAGGAAGCAGTCGAGATAGTCGAAGAAGTAGCAAAAAAGCAGAGACGGTGAGCGAAGCCGTCGAGCAGCCGCCGCTACGGACTACTGAGATTAGCCACCGCTCTCTACCGCTCTCCCGACCAATGGCGCAGAATGTGCCAGGCTCGGCGGCGTTGAGGACGTGGACACCGGGTTGCAGAGGCGCTCCGGCCGGTTGTAGAATAGAACATCTACTTAGCTGACAAGTGTGTACGAACGATCTCTTGCCCAAGGAATCATGGTTATGCCGATGGTAGTAGACACCCACACTCATATCGGCGCCCCATCCACGCCGCAGCCCCTGCTTTTCCGCACCGAACAACTCGAAACCTACAAAACCCTGGCCGTGCCCGAGGGCGTGACCGGCACGGTGGTGGTGGAGTCTAGTGGGAATGTCGAAGACAACCAGTGGATGCTCGACCGAGCCGCCGAAGATCCCTTTATCGTGGGTATCGTGGGGCATCTCGACCCTTTCGCGGAGACCTTTACCCACGACCTTGAGCGCAACGCTGCCGATCCGCTCTTCAAGGGTTTCCGACTCCACATGGACTGCTGCCACGACTATGTCGATCATCCCCGACAGGCCATGGACAGTATATCCCCTCGACTGATCGCAAGCCTCGAACGGCTCGCCGCCCGCGACCTGGCGCTCGACTTCCACGGCGATTATACCGCCCTCGGCTACGTCGCCGAACTTATGCGCCGAGTACCCGGGCTGCGCGTGGTGCTCAACCATCTCGCCGAAGGCCGCCCCATCGACGGCCGGGCGCCCAATCCCGAGTGGGTGCGCAGCCTGCACGAGATCTCCGCCTGGCCTCAAGTTTACTGCAAAGTTTCGGCCCTGGTGCAGATGACCGAAGTCACCCCGGCACCCGCCGATGTCGAATACTACCGGCCCGCGCTCGACGCGGTGTGGGACGCCTTCGGCCAGGACCGACTGATCTACGCGAGCAACTGGCCACAGATCGAGCGCGTCAGCGATTTTGCCACTGCCCACCAAATAGTTGCTCGCTACTTTGAGGGCAAGGGCAGAGGGTCGGCGGAAAAATACTTCTGGCGAAACGCCAGCATCGCATACAACTTGATTGCCCCCGGTGATTAATCTACCTCCACTAGTGCTCAACAGGGAGCAACCAGTCGGCGATGGAGACGACGTTCACGTTGTTCACAGAACAGGAACGATCTTCTACCAGAAGAGAGCCCACGATGGTGACTGGAGTCCGCCGTTCATCGCCGACTCCAACGGCCTCCGGTCACACCTCTATCACTCGGTGTACGTCCGGACCACGTGATACGTCACCTGGCTCGGCCTGTCGAGTGATTCCCGTGCAGTTTCAGGGAGTTGGGCTGAAGGGGACCTAGGGCAACGCCGTGCTGCTGGTAGGTGAATCCGCGGACCGGCGGCCGCCCCCGGGCAACGGCATCAACATCAACACGCTGGTCAACTCATCAGAGCATTTCATACACGCGGTGGCTTACGCTACCGGCGACGCATCGCCCTTCAGGATCAAATTCGCGGCCGTGACGGATTCCGGGCGCGCCGGCGGCCCGGAGACCGCGCGAGACTGGCAAAGGAATGGCGTCCGGCCGGGGGGCCACACCGTGGCACTGGGATGGCCGAGACGATCTGGGACGGGAGTTGGCGAGTGGCGTGTACCTCTACAGAATGGAGCCGGAGTCGCGTTGGACGGGGACGGTGGAAACTGCTGTTGCTGCGATGATCCTCGACTCCGCCGAGGGCGCGTCTGGTTGGTTGGGCCTGGCCAACAAGCTGCTCCCAGGCCAGCCGGGGCACGGCCAGCAAAGTCCGACACACCCGCCCAAGCTATGAATGAGCAGCCGTATTCCTTGGCGTCGGTATCTTGGACTTGTGAGGTGATTGGTCCGTATTCGGTGGCAGCCGGCTAGGTAGAGTTAGATAATCATACCTGCGGCAACCGTCTCATTCGTCTGATCATCAATCAACACAAAACTGCCGGTAATGCGATTGCTTTTATAGCTGTCGGCGATTATTGGTGCTGAGGTACGCAGTGATATACGGCCGATATCATTGAGCGTAAATTCCAGATCTGCTTCAATTTTGTGCAAGGTATTAATATTTACCTTGTAGCGCACTTCTTTGATGATGGCTTTTACTTCTTTGGTCGTATGACGGAGGATAAATTTCCCTCGGGCCATAAGCGTCTTATCTGCGGAAAACCAACAGATCATTGCTTCAACATCCTGGCGGGGTACAGGTGGGTTGTTCCGCTTGACCAACATGTCGCCGCGCGAAATATCTATTTCATCAACCAGAGTTACGGCGACTGACATAGGGGCGTATGCTTCTGCTAATTCGCCGTTCAAAGTATGTATGGCCTTTACTTTACTTTGAAATCCGGAGGGTAGAACCGTCACTTCATCTCCGGGTTTAAATACACCGCCGGCAATACGACCGGCAAAACCACGAAAATCATGCCACGCATCCGAATGCGGCCGGATAACCCATTGTACCGGCAGGCGGGCGTCAACGTGGTTTACATCAGCGCCGATGTATACGGTCTCGAGATAGTAAAGTAGCGTCGGTCCCTCGTACCAGTTCATGTGCTCGGATGGATCGACAATATTATCGCCCAGCAGTGCGCTAACCGGTATAAAGGTTATGTCTATGATGTTATTAAGACGCGAAGCAAACTTTTTTACATCGTCGACGATGTTATCAAAAATTTCCTGCGACCAATCGACCAAGTCCATTTTATTTACGCAGACGACAATGTGCTGGATACGTAATAAATCGGCGATAAAAGCATGGCGACAGGTCTGCTCAATTACCCCCTTGCGTGCATCCACTAGCACAATGGCCAGGTTTGCTGTAGAAGCACCGGTTACCATATTGCGGGTATATTGAATATGCCCTGGGGTATCGGCAATGATGAACTTGCGCTTGGGTGTTGCAAAATAGCGGTAGGCTACATCAATGGTGATGCCCTGCTCGCGTTCCGCACGCAACCCGTCGGTCAATAAGGCGAGATTAATATTCTCATCGCCGCGAGCCTTAGAGTTTTGTTCTATGGCCTCAAGCTGGTCCTCAAATATGGCTTTACTATCATATAATAAGCGCCCAATTAGCGTACTCTTGCCATCGTCAACAGAACCGGCAGTAGTAAACCGTAAAAGATCCATATTGAGATAACCTGCGGTCGTATTTTCGCTCATTTTATCAACTTGAAGAGGGATTGAAGATCTATTTGTGGGAACGGTGGATGCCTAATGTGACTGCTTTTGTACGCCAACAGAGCGAGGGCTAAAAATACCCTTCTTTTTTGCGATCTTCCATGGCGGTTTCTGAGCGTTTATCGTCGGTGCGGGTACCGCGTTCAGTTTCTCGAGCCGCAGCCACTTCGGCAATAATAGCCTCTAGGCTACTAGCGGTCGATAGTGCAGCCCCAGTACATGTTGCATCACCAATGGTGCGGAAGCGAACCGTCATATTCTCTATTTCTTCATCGGCCTGCACCTCGATAAAATCGGTCACTGCCATGATGACCCCCTGCCGCACAATGCAGTCGCGCTGGTGCGAAAAGTAGAGATTGGGCAACTCAAGATCTTCGGCTTTGACATATTGCCAAATATCCATTTCGGTCCAATTGCTGAGCGGAAAGATACGGAAGTGCTCACCGTGGTGCTTGCGCCCGTTAAAGATATTCCACAGTTCAGGTCGCTGATTTTTGGGATCCCATTGGCCAAAGGCATCACGATGAGAGAAAAAACGTTCTTTTGCTCGCGCTTTTTCTTCATCGCGACGGCCGCCACCAAGTGCGGCATCATACTGACCCGCTTCTAACGCTTCGAGCAGCGCCACCGTCTGTAGGCTATTGCGACTTGCATAAGGTCCTTTTTCTTCGATAACCTTGCCTGTATCAATTGCTTCCTGAACCGATGCCACGACTAAGTCTACTCCAAGTGTTGCAATAAAGGCATCGCGATACTCCATCGTTTCCGGAAAATTATGTCCGGTATCGACGTGCATCAGGGGGAATGGCACCTTTGCCGGCCAAAATGCTTTTTTGGCCAAATACGCCATGACAATAGAATCTTTGCCGCCGGAAAATAACAAGACGGGTTTTTCAAACTGAGCTGCAGTTTCACGTAGAATATAAATCGCTTCAGATTCGAGTTGTCTGAGGTGCGTAATGGTATAGTCTTGATACATGGTTTTTATATAATATGGGTTAGTTGTCGGCTTGCCAGATGTCCGCTTGAGGGGACATAAAGACCTATTGCGCATCGTAAATTTTACGCCAGATAATAGCAGTAATATACTGCTACTTCACAATGTAAGTCAAATAGTTTGCGGTGCTTATAACGGCAAAGAAAGCACTTGAGCGAGCTATTTAGATCGCTTATTTCGACTCTTGGAGATTACGCTAAAGATAGAAAGCAATAGTACGGTTGCTTTTATTGCTGTAGCTGTGAATAAATGGTTTGTACACATCCCCCTTTAGTGGGCGTCTAAATTAGTTTTTTCTCGCTACTGATCGACGCATCCATATTCGAATGGTGTGAGATCACCGCCGTTTCTGTTGATTGAATGAAATTCGTAGGTAGTTCGATATCCGTCTGCGCACACCCAGATCAGGCTATGGTTGCGCGTCGCAAAACTTAAAAAACCCTTCAGACGGGCCAGTACCTGACTGAGGGCGTAACCGCGAAAACGCCGTGGCCCGCTTTTATAGAGCGGATCATTCTCGACCTGCACATTGCGTTGAGCAACATCTGCGAATGCGCCAGCAAGTTCGAGAGCGACCAACTGAAACATAGCGGATCAGATATATCTATGCCTCAGGCATGAATGCGCGCAGAAAATTCTTCTAATTGCTTCGTATAGCGCGCGAACACCTCTTTTAAATTTCCCAGCTTTTCCTCGGCAGCAGGTAACTCGTTATTGTACCCTGCGTGTTCGACCGCTTCGGCGGCGTCAAAACAGGGGCTGGTGCCCAGAACGCCGACGGTGCTTTTTAGCCTGTGGGCGATCTGTTCTATTTGTTCAGCATCTTGTGCCTCTACGGCTCGTTCTATCTGTGTTAGGAGGTCGGGACCGCTATCGAGTACACGGCCAATTAACTCTGCTAAGAGTTCCTCGTCCTCTCCCATCTGCTCTAACATAGTGTGATACAAATCGGTATCCCTCTCGCCGCTAGCAGTACGTTCATCCGTATCTGCCGTCGTTGGCAAGGGCGTCGACGGTTCAGAGCGCACCGTTTCCTGCAGGATGTCCAACAAATCCTTAATGCGCATAGGTTTGGTCAGATAGGCATCCATTCCGGCTTTTCGGCAACGCTCTTCATCGCCTTCCATTGTGCGGGCTGTCATCGCGATGATGGGAACGTGTGTATTCGTTTGCGCTTCGCGCCGGCGGATTTCTTCCGTGGCTGTGAGACCGTCCATAACGGGCATTTGCACATCCATGAGCACTACGTCATACGCGTGTTGTGCAAATAAGGCTAGGCATTCGCGGCCGTTGTTGGCGATGGTAATCGCGTGTCCATTTTTTTCTAATAAAACAGAGACCAAGCGTTGGTTTGCCGGTGTGTCCTCGACGAGTAAGATATCGAGTGGCCGCTGTTTTTCGGCGGCGCCTGTGTTGTTGTTGCCCATTTTTCGCAACTCGTCTAGATACGATCCGTCGACTGCGGCCAGCAGTTCGGCATAGGCCACTGGTTTGAAGATGCGCAGGTCAATATCGAGACTATTGTACTGAATGCCGGTGCGTAAGAGTAAGGCGATCGTCGTCGTTGATCGCCGTGCGCGCAAGAGGCGGGTCATTGAATCTATCCATTCTAAAGGCCCCAAGTGATAGTCCAATAATACGAGCGAGAATGGTTCGTCCGCGCTTTCGATAGCCTGTTGGGCGGCTTCGGTGGTCAGGGCTAAGGTCGTTAGCGCCCCCCAGGCGCGTAACTGGTCTACTACGTGACGGTGTTCGTTTTCGTTTGGCATGATTACGAGTACGCGTTGTGCCGAACTCACCGCGCTGGCGGGGCGGGGTTCTGGAGCGATCCCAAAACGTGCGGTAAATTGGAATGTGCTGCCGATGCCGGGTTGGCTCTCGACCCAGATAGCCCCTTGCATCAGTGCGGCGAGCTGCGTAGAAATAACCAATCCTAAGCCAGTGCCCCCATATTGGCGCGTGATCGAGCCGTCGGCTTGGGTGAAGGTTTCAAATATCTGTTGTTGTTGTTCTTTAGGGATCCCTATACCCGTATCGTGGACCCAGCCGTGTAGCAAGATCGAATCGCCGTCGACGTGCTCGGTCTCGATATAGAGCTCAACTCCCCCGCGTTCGGTGAATTTGATGGCGTTGCCGACCAAGTTGACGATAATCTGGCGCAGGCGCCCCTCATCTCCGATTAGGCTAGTCGGCATCTCTGGATTGACGCCGAAGGCTAGGTCGAGGTCTTTGCTGTGCGCGCTAACAGCCAGCCCTTTGATTATCCCCACCATGCTGTCTCGCAGGTTGAAAGGGACGGACTCAAGTTCGATCTTGCCCGCCTCGGCTTTGGAAAAGTCGAGGATGTCATTGAGCAGTTGCAAGAGCATGTCGGCTGAGTCCTGCGCCGTGCCCAAATAGGAGCGCTGGTCCTCGCTGAGCTTGGTTTCCATGACCAACTGGTTCATCCCGAGAATGGCATTCATCGGCGTGCGAATTTCGTGGCTCATATTGGCCATAAACTCGCTCTTATGGCGGCTGGCCGCCTCAGCCGCGTCCTTGGCCTGCTGGTATTCGGCCGTACGCTCTTCGATACGGTCTTCCAATTCTTCGTTGAGTCGGCGCAGGGATTCTTCTGCTTGGCGGCGCACGTTGTTCTCTCGTTCGAGATCGGCACGGCTCGATTCGATTTGTTCGAGCATTTTATTAAAGTCGTTGACGAGTAAGCCGACTTCGTCCTTGCCACGTGGTGTCGCCGCGCGCACGCTGTAGTCTTTAGCTTCAGAGATGAAACGCGCCGACTCCGCTAGGTTGAGAATGGGGCCGGAGATTACTTTTTGCAGCGAAGATGTCATTAAAATAATGAAAATAATAGAGACGAGAACAACTACGGAAACCAGGACCACATAGCCGCTTGCTGTTTTGAGCGAGACTAGGTCTGAAACTACGTAGAGTGTGCCAACCTGCTCGCCGTCGAAGCTTATGGGGTGGAAAATTTCGAGATGGGAATCGCTAAAAAGTGCACCAAAGCGGTCGATCGCCGGCGCCTCGAAATCAATTCCATCTCTGTGGTAGAGGGCCAGGGGTTTGCCCAGTACACTATAGAGACTCGCGCGGACGATATTGCTCTGAGGCTTGAGGGCCGCTAGGGTCTTTTCGGCCGATTCCTTATCGCTGAAGATGAGCGCTGCGCTGCTGTTTTCCCCCGTAATTTCAGCCAATGTCTGGATCTGTGACACGAGGTTGTCGCGCGCTGAAGACCTGTCGTAGACGATGATGGCCGAGCAGGCCAAAACCAGAGTCGACGTGCCGGTTAGCGAGATTATGAGGATCATCTTCCAGCGTATGGATAGATCGTGAAGATTGAGCACGGTCATGGATCCTTTGGCTGGTCTTATGGCTTGTATATACGAGCCATCTTTAGGATACGCGAGCTGATAAAGATGCCGGCTCGATGGGCGGCAGTGCGGTTTATTTCGATCTTAATGGTCTGGCTTTTAGAGAGAAAGAAGCGGACCTGGCCCCCTTCTTTTGTGAAATCGGGTGATTCGCCAATGGTGACTACATTTGAATCTGCTAGTGCTCTGAACAATTCACTCTGCTGCTTGGCTTCGGAACGACTGACAAAGAGCAGGTGGCAATGGCCGATATCTGCCAGGTTGTGGTAGCGCTCAACGCGCAAGGGGCGACCCTGTGCTCGGCGCTGGCTTATAGCTTCGTCTAATAGACTGCCAAAAGGGTCTTCGCCGGCAATGCCGATAACGATGGCCTCTGTCGTATCTGTGAAAGTGCCTTCGGGCCACTGGATAAATTTGGCAAAATTGTAGAGATAGGCCGTCTTGACTTGGTATTCGGATGAGATGGGAGCCGAAGCCGTGCGATCCGGTACAAAGGCGACAATAAGCGCGCTAAATGCGAGGATGCGGGCTGTACTTCGCACTTAGAATTCCCGCACTAAGGTTAGTGTAAAGGCGCGCTGTGCCTGCATGAGAGGCACTGTCAGAAGTCTAGTACTGTACTCGGCGTGGCTCGAGTGGAGCATATTTTGTAGAGAAAGGGATATACTCGTTTGGTCTGCGACTAGACGATTTACGTACAGGTCAAGCTCACTATAGGCTGGGATATTTGTTGTATTTACAAGTACAGGGCCGACGCGGCGGAGTGTAGCATTGAGGTCCGTACCCAAAATATTGAGCCCCTGTAGAGCCAGGGTGAATATATGTCTCGGGGTATTCTTTTCCTGGTCACCGTGGAGACCCGAACTGGCTTCAGGTGACTTGAGTTTTAGGTGAAAAAAGGCGTAAGCCGTATTGAGAGACCAGGAGTTGGACCACTTGTAATTTCCTGAGATTTCCACACCGTATGAGCGTCCCGATATCTGATTTTGGGGGGTAACTGCTCGTAGAACATGGTCGTCGAAGCGCATGAGCGGGGTACCCTCTACTGCGAACAAGTCGGTGTAGTCATTGGCGAAGGTCGCCACATCTAGGGATAGTAAGCCCCCATAGCGGTAGCGGTAGCCCGCCTCGAACGCGTGCATCGTTTCAGCGCGGAAGTCGGGGTTGCCAACCAAACCAAGGAAGACAGGGAGAGCCCCCTCCACCGGTGGTAGGACGCCCAGCAAGAGGCGAACATCATTTTCGCCGCTCGAGGAACTGCGCACGGCACGGGAAGTAGCCGCCCACAGAGCGTGCCGGGCAGTCGGCGTCCAGGCCAGGCGCGCATTGGGCTGAAATTCCAAGCCGGTGAATTCGTTGTGCTCTAGTTTGGCGCCCAAGATCAGACGCAAACGATTTGTTACCAGGGAGATGTCGTCTTGCGCAAAACCTCCAAAGAGCGACAGTTGGCGGGTGCGGGGGGAAAAGGATGCAGTGAAAGTCTGGTTCATGCGTTCAATAGCGGTGAGTCGATATTGCAATCCCCAGAGCAACTCGTGGCGGTTGCCGAGACTTATGCGGTGTTGGAATTCGCTATTCCATATGTCGGACAACTCACCTGCCGGTGGGCCCCGTCGCTCTAAGTTTTCGTAATATGAGAATAGACTAAAATCGGAACGGTCCGAGACTTCGCGCTGCCAACGCCAAGAGGTGCTGATGCTGGAGAATTGTATGCGGTGTTGGTCGAAGTCCGAATAGGGCGCCTCGGGGGAAAAGAGCAACGCAGTTTGCGCCATATCGCCCTGCTGTAGGTCGGCGATCAGAGTGATGTGATCGCGCACGGCGGGACGCCAATCGAGACGAGTACCCATTTTCCAGGAATCCCAGCTGTCGTTGGCCGCTATGTCACTTTTACTTTTCAGGTCGTCACGGCGGCCGAAGTGCCCGTAGGCGCGGTAATAGGTCTGCTCGTTGATGCGGCCTCCGTAGCGACCTTGGAGCAGTTGGTCCTCGGTGCCGATGCCGAGGCGCAGGTGACCTCCCTGCGTTGCAATGGCTTCTTTGCTGACGAGGTTTACGACCCCATTGACTGCATTGGCACCCCACAGCGATGCGCCGGGACCGCGGATAACTTCTACGCGATCTAGGTCGGCGAGCAGGATGTCCTGCATTTCCCAGAAGACCCCTGCGGCCGTAGCGGTAGTGTAGATGCTGCGACCATCAATCAGACCGAGCACTTTGTTGGCGTAGCGCCCGTTGAAACCGCGGGCAGAGACGGCCCATTTATTGGCATCGATACGACCGACGTGGAAGCCGGGCACTAAGCGCAGGGCTTCGGCTAGGTTGAAGGTGCTCGAATGATACAGCTCTTTTGCAGTGATTACGGAGACTGCTGCGGGCAACCCGAACGGGGCTTCGGCCTTGCGCGATACCAAAGAAACGGGAGTTTGCGCCAAGTCTTCCAGACTTAGATCGAGTAAGCCATTCACATCGGCAGTGGCCCCGGATATATACAACCCCAGCATGAACAGACTGACAAAAGCGATCAGTCGCCGTGTTTTATGCAATAGATTGGGTGTCCTGAAAGAGGTGAGCATGGATGCTTTATTTCAGCGAATCGCGCAGCTTTTGGATGAATGCTTAGTCGCCCTCCTCCAACGCTGTGCTTGGATATCGAACAGCCGTTCATTGACTATGCTCCAGGCCTGCTCGCCATCCTCCGCCAGCGTTACGTCGTAACCCCATTTGTTCAAGGATCTTGAGCATCGGGATACCAATTGTATCTTCTATGAGAAGAACTTTTATCGGGGCCATGGCTATCGTCGTTAAAGGAAATACAGTGGGCATTTTCCGACAAGAAAATGCCGTCGTCTCAGATTGGACTATTCAATCGCCAAACCAAAGAAACCTACACCCGAGACAAGACCGCACCATGGGGCTGGCCCCAAGATACCCAATCAGTAGTCGATGACCAACCCCCAACGAAAGTCTCTCCTGATGTTATTCACGACGTTTTTAGCTCTGCGTGGCAAAGCCAATTGGCGAAATACGTTGCGATGCCAAACAATTTACCGGCTTGGCCGAGGCCCAAACGCGCGATTCGAGACGCTTCGCGTGGCCAGGGCTTCGCAGTGGACGCGGAAGCCGTTGGGCGACTTGTCAATCCTTACGCTATTAGAACTTTTTTAAGGAAAACTTTCAATGAGTTTGATCCCCACCGCTGGGGGCTGATCCGTGCGCAAGTGCTTCGTCCGGCAGAGAAATACTCACCCGACTGCAAACCCAGCGCCACGACGTGATCGGTAGCGACGTGTTCCGCATCGATCTCCTTCGGTCCTGCGGCGCAAATGCCACTCAACATCATCTATCGAAGGCCAAGAAGACCACACAGAGTCAGTAACGCTCAGAGCATAAAAGCCCAGAGAAAGGCATCGTTAAAAAGCAGCGGCGACGGCACGATCACCGCGATCAAACCGTAGATTCGGCGCAGTACGGGGCGGTGACGGATGAGCTTCGGCTCAAGTATAAGCGCCAGCCCCTGTAGTAGAAAAAATAGCGTCATCGAGCCAAATATGGGTGAATGTCCAGCCAAGTAGTAGGGCAGTCCCAGCACAATTTCATGCCAAAGACCCGAAATGACGAACACCGCGAAGGCCGCTCGGTAGGGCGTGCGCAGCAGTGGTGCAAAAATCAAATGGCGCAGCCAATCGCTAACCCAGCGATTCCAGTAGCGGCCCCAGAACTTGGAGAGCGAAGGCGCCAACAAGGGCCGCGCGTGCACGGGGCACAACACCCGACCGGCCGGCAGAAAAAACATGCGTAGCACCGCCGCGAAGGTCTCCGAGAAAGCGTAGAAAGGCAAGAGAGCCATATAAGAGCGCTGCAGGGGCGAGGGCTCGAAACTTATTACCAGATACCAGTACACACTGTAGGCTACCGCGCAATGAACCCCCCAAAACAACAGCGAGCGCACCGCTGGCCAGATCAACTCGGGAGAGAAGTTAGGACTGCGATCCCATGTGGTGGGAGAATAGCAGGGAACTCCGAGATAGAACACGGCGCCATAGGTTTTCCCCAAACGGTGCGATCCAGCAAATTTAATCGGAATACCGACCAGCAGATAAGCCACCATGAAAGCGACAAGACCGAAAGCAACATCCAAAGAATCAAACAGTGCTACCATAAACGAATTACCTGCGAGCAGTAATGCTCCGTGAAGAGGCCAATTGGACTGAACCGCTGAGATAATATACCGCACTCAACCTTGTTGTCCAGCAACGCAATACTGCGCGGATCGGGCTAAAAAACTAACCGCCCTCATCCCACCGTCTCCGACTCAGTCTGGTGCGTTGGCAACCAATGCCTGCGACCGGAGCAAGATCGTGCCTAGTTCGCCCACCGCCGCACCTGGCGCCTGACGTCTCGCCCGCGCCGACCCTACGTCGATTCGGCGTTATCTACAAGGGCTCGGTCTGCCGACCGAGCCGCCGCCGAGTACACTTGATCAGCCTGCAATCCCCCGCACTTCATCTGCCCGCAAAGCGCCACGATAGATCTGTACATCGGCAATACGCCCAGTAAAATAATCGTGTTGACCGCAACCAATGCGCAGTGGCTGGCTATT
>Ga0233439_10002778_pt1 | contig 19175 bp, 20 predicted proteins | sample SI_123_September_6_FD_182713 | JGI IMG/M metagenome (GOLD analysis project Ga0233439, IMG submission 182713) | Seawater microbial communities from Saanich Inlet, British Columbia, Canada - SI_123_September2016_100_MG | ecosystem: Environmental > Aquatic > Marine > Inlet | place: Canada: British... | reverse complement strand
CGAATCCAACCATCTAACATTCCAAAAACCTTAGGTGGAAGAAGATCACACTTGTCAGAATCAAGATCCAATATACCAGAATAATTTTCATGTTCCACACGATATACCAAAGCTAAAACAACATTATCAGGAGTAGGATGCTCAAGGATTTCACGTGAACGCTCTCCAGTCTTTCCTTGTTCTAACTTGTTTTTTAGACCAACAGGATTTACAATTACGCCAGTGATACCTACTTTTTTACCATCAATTCCAGTAACTGCTGCAAAAATAAAGTCATTAAAATCACCATTCTGTTTTACAGAGAAAACATAAGATCCTTCTTTGAGTTCTGGTTTCTTGCCAAACATGAATAGACTCAGATGAACAGTGTATTTAATGTATTATTTTAGAATCAAAACAAGAGTTAAGGTTTTAGAAAGACTTTGAGAGTATCTGGCTTTTTTGCATGCTCTATTGCTTTAGAGAATTCATTTAATAGAAAAGTAGAATCAATCATAGAATCAACTATAATCATCTTAGTTGCCAAAGCATCAATTGCAGGCTTGAACAAGCCACATCTAGAACCAACCAAAGTGATTTCATTGATTATAGTTGGAGTCAAATCAAGATTTTCTCTTGATGCAATTGTTGATTTTAGTATAACAGTTCCACGTGGTTTTACCAATTTCATAGTGTCTGTAAATCCAGAATTACTTCCAGTTGCTTCTACCACTAAATCATAGAATTGTTCATCAGGAGAATTAATTCCAATCTTTGTTGTAATACCAAATGGTTCTAACAGTGAAAGTTTGTTTTGGTGTCTTCCAAAACAAGTGACATTAGAACAAGACAGTTTTAGAACTTGACAAATCATTTGTGCCAATCTCCCATCACCTACAACTGCAACTTGCCAATCAGGATTCAATGAAATTTGTTCTTTTATTTCAAATGCAGCAGCTAGTGGCTCTACAAATACTGCTTGCTGGTCACTAATGGAGTTAGGAATAACATGTAGATTTTCTTCAGGTAGCGAGAGAAATTCTGCAAATGCACCATCTCTTTTTAAAATTCCAAGTACAGTTCTGTTTGGACAGTGTCTGTTCATTCCTTTTTTGCAATAATCACAATTGTTACATCCAGCATTAATCTCACCTACAACTCTTTTTCCAATCATGTCAGGATTGGATGATTTTTCTACCACTCCAACAAACTCATGACCCAATACTCCTTGATATGCCATGTATCCATCTAAAATTTCCAAATCAGTTCCACAAATTCCAGCTAGACTTACTCTAACCAATGACTCGCCAGGTTTTGGGTCGGGATAATTCTCATCGAATTTCATTTGGGTTCCATCAAAACAAGTGGCTTTCATGAGATTGGTAATAATTAATGGCATTTTAAAATATAGAAATTATACATTGAAAAAATAATTCAAACTAACAACGCTAATTCTTAATATCAGGAAAAATGCAGATTCATCGTTGGATAAAAGTCAGATTCTAAAGGAATTCTCAGCAGATCCGGACAAATACTATAACGTCAAATTATTCTCAGAGCAAGGATTTGTTAGAAAAGCATGTGCCAAATGTGGCAGATTCTTTTGGACATTAAATGCAGACAGAACTCTGTGCCCTGATGATGGAACAGACACCTATTCATTCATTGGAGAGCCGCCAACTACAAAGAGATTTGATTATACGCAAGCTTGGAAACAAGTGGAAGAATTCTTTGTAAAAAACAACCACACATCAGTGAGCAGATACCCTGTTGTGTGCAGATGGCGTGATGACTTGTTCTTTACAATTGCATCAGTTGTTGACTTTCAGAGAGTAATGGGAAGCAAGGTAGTCTTTGAGTTTCCTGCAAACCCACTTGTAGTTCCACAGACTTGTTTGAGATTCAAAGATTTAGAAAATGTTGGAGTAACAGGACGACACTTTTCGAGTTTCTGCATGATTGGACAGCACAGTGTTCCTGATTTGGGAGGATACTGGAAGGATGAATGTGTTGATTTGGATTTTAGATTGTTAACTGATCAATTTGGAATTAAAAAAGAGGAAGTTGTTTTTGTTGAAGATGTATGGTCAGGCGGAGGTTCATTTGGTCCGTCATTGGAATACTTTGTCAGAGGACTAGAGCTTGGTAATGCAGTGTTTACTGAATTCCAAGGAGAATTAGGCCAGCACAGCACACTAGACCAGAGAGTAATTGACATGGGTGCAGGGTTGGAAAGATTTGCATGGATTACAAATGGTACACCAACAGCTTACGATTGCTGCTTTGGCCCAATCAATGAGAAATTATTTAACACTATAGGAATTGATTCTGATTCAGAAGTTCTAAAAAAATACTTTACAGAAATTGCAAAAGAAATTGATCATTACGATGATCTAAATGATGTTAGACGTCTTGCAGTAAAAAATGCAGGAATTGCAGATGACCAGTTAAAGAAAATGATAACACCACTTGAAGGAATTTATCTAATTGCAGATCATCTTAGGACTTTGATATTTGCAATAACTGATGGTGCACTGCCAAGTAATGTTGGGGGAGGATACAACTTGAGAATGATGTTGAGAAGAATTAATGGAACAATCAACAGATTAAATCTAAAACTAGACATTGATGATTTGATTGACACCCACATTGACTATCTCAAAGACACCTATCCAGAATTAGATGAGAAAAGAGAAGACGTCAAGACAATACTAAAGTTGGAATCATCTCGCTATGAAGAATCAAAAATCCACATGAAGAAAAAGGCAGAAAAGATTCGAGAAAAGGGTGCACCAAGTGTAGATGAACTCATCACACTATACGAATCAGATGGAATTACACCTGAATACCTCAGAGAAGTGGATGCAATTACAGAAATCCCATCACAATTTTACTCTAAACTATCTGATTTGCACCAATCAGAAAAGAAAAAAGCAATCACAGCACTTCCACTAGAAGATTTACCTGAAACTGAAACTCTCTTTTACAAAGATGACCCAATGGAGTTTGATGCACAAGTCATCAAGGTCTTTGATGACCAAGTTGTGCTAGATAGAACATCATTTTATGCGAGAGGCGGAGGACAAGAGCCAGACCTAGGAAGTATTGCAGGATTCAAAGTGATCAACGTAGACAAACATGCAAACACTATTGTTCATCAGCTTGAAGGTGGAGTTCCATCTGAAGGCGATACAGTATCATGTAAAGTAGATGTTACAAGACGTTCCAACATTACAAAGAATCACACCAGTACTCACATTATCAATGCATCATCTCGCAAAGTTCTGGGTTCATGGATTTGGCAGCACTCTGCATTCAAAGACGATGACCACGCAAGACTAGACATCACACATCACTCCTCACTAAGTGATGGTGAGGTACAACAAATCGAAGATGAAGCTAATGATATGATTAAACAAAACTATCCAGTAAACATTGACTATTACGACAGAGGAACTGCAGAGCAAAAATACGGATTTAGAATTTATCAGGGCGGTGTTGTTCCAGTAAAGTCAGTGAGGATCGTCTCTATTGAGGATAAAGATATTGAAGCTTGTGGTGGAACACACGTAAAGAAGACAGGAGATATTGAACTAATCAAAATTACAAAGACTAAACGAATTCAAGACGGAGTAGTTCGTGTAGAGTTTGTTTCAGGCCCTACAGCTTTCCAGTATGTAAAAGACCAGGAAGAGGAATCAAAACAAAAAGCACAAGATGACATTGCAAAGCAAGCACTAGAAAAACAAAGAGCAGAAAATAAAGATAAAGCTCGTGAACAAATCCCAGTACTATTAGAAAAAGTTCTAGCAGGTGAATCAGGTGACCTTGATGGAATTACTGTTAAAAACAAAATCTGTTTTACTAGTAGTGATAGTTACGATGATTATTTCCATCAAAACTTTGGCAAGAAATTAACATCAAAAGATGATGCAGCAGCATATTGTGGAATCTTTGAGGCAGGTCCAACAATTCGAGTTATGGTGTTCTCAGGGGAGAAATCAGGCGTGAATGCAGGTGAAATTGCCAAGGAAATATCAATTATTTTGGGCGGTTCTGGTGGCGGTGATGCAAAATTTGCCCAAGGTGGAGGAAAAGACACATCTAAAAAAGAGCAGGCAATAGCCAAAGCAAAATCAATGATTTTAGGATAGAAGTGAAGATAATGACAATTAACTGGAATGAAATAGAAACTAAATGGCGAAACAAGTGGCAAGAATCCAAAGATTTTGAAACAAACCCAAATGATAAACCAAAAAAATTCATTACAGTAGCTTATCCGTATCCAAACTCTCCACAACACATCGGACACGGTAGAACATACACATTAGCTGATGTGCATGCAAGGTTTTATCGAATGCAAGGATACAATGTATTGTTTCCAATGGGATTCCATTACACTGGAACTCCTGTACTTGGAATGGCACGACGAATTCAAAATGGTGAAAAGGAGATTCTTGATGGATTGAGAAATGTTTACAAGGTTCCAGAAGAGGCAATCAAAACATTTGTTGAGCCAATAAAAATTGCAGACTATTTTCATGAAGAGATAAAGTCTGGAATGATTGAGATGGGTTATTCCATTGATTGGAGACGAGAGTTTACAACTATAGTTCCAGGTTATCAGAAATTTATTGAATGGCAAATTACAACACTCAAAGAAAATGGAAAAATAATTCAAGGTAGTCATCCAGTTGGATGGTGTCCAAAGGATCAAAATCCAGTATCACAGCACGATACGATGGGAGACGTTGAACCAAAGATTGATGATAAGAATTTCTTGGTGAAATTTGCCTTTGGCGAATATATTTTCCCAGTTACAACTTTACGTCCTGAAACAATATTTGGAATCACAAACCTTTGGGTTAATCCAAATACAATTTACAAAAAATTAACAGTTGATGGTGAAAAATGGATTGTATCAGAAGAATGTGCACACAAGTTGGAATTTTTTGAGAAAGAAATTACAATTGATGGTGACATTGCAGGGTCTGAAATAATTGGTAAAAATGCAAAGACCCATGATGGGCGAGACATTCCTATTTTATCTGCAGACTTTGTAGAGCCTGGAATGGGAACAGGACTTGTAATGTCAGTACCTGGCCATGCACCAAAAGATTATCAAGCATTAATGGATTTGAAGGCTAAAAATCATGAACTAGCCGTGAAAATTGAGCCTATTTCCATTATATCCACTGAAGGATATGGAAAATTCCCAGCACAAGAGATTTGTGAGAAATTGGGAGTATCTAACCAATCAGATGAAAAGTTAGAAGAAGCTACCAAGGAATTGTACCTCAAAGAGTTTACTGATGGAAAGTTAAATGAGAAATGTTCTCAATTTAATAATGAAAAGGTACAGTTTGGCAGAGAAAAAGTACGATCTTGGTTAGCAGAGAACAATCATCTAGAAAAATTCCCAGTCCTTGAGAATGCACCAGTACATTGTCGTTGTGGTGCTGAATGTGTTGTTAAAATTTTGAATAATCAATGGTTTCTCAATTATGGAGATGAAGAATGGAAAGAACAAGCAAGAAATTGTTTTGATGAGATGAACATTCTACCAAGTAATATCAAAACGGAATTCAAAGAAGTAATTGATTGGTTGCATGAGCGAGCATGTGCAAGACAACAAGGGTTGGGGACAAAACTACCATGGGATAAAGATTGGATTGTAGAATCATTATCAGATAGTGTCATTTACATGGCATACTATACCATTTCACGATTTGTAAATGATGGGACTGTAACACCTGAGAATTTAACACATGAATTATTTGATTATATTTTGTTAAACAAGGGAGATGTGAATAAAGCTGTTAGTACATCCAAGTTATCTGAGGACATAATTGAAACATTGAAAAAAGAATTCAATTACTTTTATCCAGTTGATTCAAGACATTCTGGACGAGATTTAGTTCAAAACCACTTATCATTTTTTGTCTTAAATCACGTTGCAGTCTTTGAGAAAAAATTATGGCCACAAGAAATTGTTGTCAATGGTTCAGTAATGATGGATGGAGCTAAAATGTCAAAGAGTATGGGAAATATTATTCCACTACGTACAGCAATCAGAGAACATGGTGCTGACCCAATTAGATTAGCAATCATATCATCTGCAGAACTACTACAAGATGCCGATTTTAACATGGAATCAGTTATTGGAATTCAAAGCAAGCTTGAATCTTTGTTAGAAGAATGCTCTAGGCTCAAAAAAGACTCTTTTTCAGGCACAGAAGCTGAAGATGTATGGATTTTATCTAAAACTCAAAACATGATTGCACAAGTTACAGAAGCTGTTGAAAAAATGAGATTACGTGAAGCACTGCATGATATTTTATTTTCATTTGAATCTGATTTGAGTTGGTACAACAAACGTGTGCAAGCTAAAAGTAGAGAAGACACTGCGGGAATATTACACCAGATAAACTCAGTTCGTGTTGCAATGTTATCCCCATTTGCACCACATGTAGCTGAAGAAATGTGGCAAAACCTCGGATACGATAATGCAGTATCAAAATCAGATTGGCCTGAATATTCTAAAGAGAGTGTAAATGCTACATCAATTCAATCTGAGAATTTACTAAAAAGTACAATAGAGGATATTGCAAATATTCTCAAAGTTACAAAGATTATTCCAAAGAAAATTGTACTCTATGTAAATTCTGATGAGATGAAATCAAAAGTGTATCGTAAAGTGTTAGGGATAATGGTTGGAGGACAAAACAACATGGGTGTTGTCATGAAAGAATTAATTGCAGATCCTGAAACTACAGAGGCCAAAAAAATGCCTGATTACATTCAAAAGGTGATAAAAGATCTGCATTCAGAATCAGAAGAAATCAAAGTAATGAAGCTTGAAGCTAATTCATTTAATGAGAAGGAATTCCTTTCTGCAGAACTAGCTAGCATAGGTAAGAAAGAATTTGGTGTAGAGATTACAGTTTATTCAGAAAGTGATGCTGACATTTATGATCCTAAAGGTAAGGCAAGACATGCAAGACCGTTTAAACCTGCAATATTGATTGAATAATACCAGTGGGTTCGAATCCGACCGGACTAGTAGAGTAAGTTGGGTCTAAAAAAGTTCCAATGTAACATCAACCATGGGTGGTTCAAATATCCCACATTTTGAGCATTTTTCAATATCTGTTATTTTTTATCCTCTTTTTTAATCCCAAAAAAACTCATCCAGACCAGTAGATTTCGCTTTCTCTTTTGCTAATTGTGGATGAACGATATCCTCAACATACTCTGGGTATTCAATAAACTCAAGATTGTCAATTTTCTTGAAAGTATCTTTAAGTTCTTTAACTGAACAATTTTTCACATTTAATTCTTTTAGGAGATTGTAAAACTTTACACGTTTTTTTGATGGTAGAATTCTTTCAACACCTTGAGCAGTTCTGTATATTCTTCTTGCTGTTTTTTTATCTGTCCAAATAAAATCAGATACTTCGGGCTTGAATGTTCTCATTGCATCTCTTAGAGTTTTTTCATCACGTTTGGCAAATAATGCAGTTGCAGGATCAACATTATTGAATCCCTTAATGCATTCACTACCGATGATTGTTTTTGCTTTTCTTGACACGTTCTTTATTTTGTAAATATCAATAATCCCATGTCCACAAAATTGACACTAGCTCAACACTAAATCAATAATTAAAAATCAAAAATGGTATAGTTTGGCATAGTTATGAAACAAGCAAACAATTCAAAATCATATCAACTAAAAATTAAACAAACAACAATAATTAACTCACATATTTTTTTGGTCTTTTCTTCTTTTTGTTTTCTTGCTGCTTGCTCTTGTATTTCTGAACCCGCTGGTTTTGTTCTGCTGCCTTTTGCCCCTTTTGTTTTCTGCTGTCTTTTTTCTTTTCTTTTGCCAACGCTAACTCGCCTTACAGTCCTTCCTCATTTACATCAGCTTCTGGAGTCACACTATCAAAACTCATCTCCTTTTTTTGACAGGACTCGCATTTTTCCCATATGCCAAACTGGTTTCGATACTTTCCTTTCCCATCACATCTAAAACAGTTCAATGTCACATACACTAGGGAAAATAAAGCATTAAAGTTTCCCTGGGCACATGATTTTCAAGACAATGCAGGTTTCACTGTACGCTTTGAACACGGCCAACCAGGCCGCCATCCAGTTCAACTTTGATCCCATGAGGATGAAAGTTGCTAGAGGTAAGGATTCTCTTGACAGTCCCTGAAGTGAGTTTTCCTGAACGCTGGTCCTGCTTTTGCACAATTTGTACAGTGAGGCCAGGGGCAATCTTGTCTCGTGTGATACTCATCATACATTAGCAATTGTCAGATTATTTCTACTGTACTGTGATGATGTGGCATTGTAAAACAATCTAAGATTTCTGATTCAACAGTTTATACGATAATTATCATAAAGATATTACTCATGTCTGTAAAACGCGATTATTATGAGGTTTTAGGCATCACAAGATCATCAACAACTGATGAGCTAAAAAGACAGTATAGAAAACTGGCACTAAAGTTTCACCCTGACAGAAACCAGCATGCAGATACTGCAGAGCATTTCAAGGAAATTTCTGAAGCATACGCTGTACTCTCTGATGCTGGAAAAAGACAGCGCTATGATCAGTATGGTCATGCAGGGATTAATGAACAGTATTCCAGAGCAGATATTTTTCAGGGCGCACAAGGTGGAGGATTTGATGGCAATGATGCATGGGGGTGGCGCAACAAAGGCGGTTCACTGTACTCTCTTGGCAGATACGATGAAGCTGTGACATGCTATAACGAATCAATCAGAATTGATCCTGACAATCCGGTTGTATGGAATAACAAGGGTCTTGCACAGTATCATCTTGGCAAGTATGATGAAGCCATACTGTCCTACGAGCAGGTAATCAAAATTGACCCCAGTGATGCAGAAGCGTGGAATAACAAGGGTGATGCACTGGATTCTCTTGGTAAAAAAGACGAGGCAAAAAAATGCCATGACAAATCCAAGGAATTGGAATCAGACGATGAGTAAGGGTTTAGCAAAAGGTATTTTTTAAAATCAATGAATCGTATCGTATGCCTTTTTTAAGAGACTTTTAAGACTCGACAAGTCCTGTTCTGAATTTACTGAAATAATATTTGCAGGTTCCTTTCTGTCTTTTTGAATTTTTATTACAACTGTATCTTTTTCAGGTGCAACATCTGCAAACCATCTAAACGTCATTGATTTTCCAAAGACAATTCTGTGCATTCTGATATCTTCAACTACATTTTCTCCCAAAGAAAAACAATAGTCTCGAAGGGCATCATACAAAGGCAATACTGGAGCAGGAATCTGTTTTTTAAAATCATCATAAGTTCTGCCAGTGCCAAATGATGCCATCTTCATTACATCATAGAGGGATTTGGGATAGGATTTGTACCTTTTGTGTTTTAGTGAGATTAGAATTGCCCAGTTATTTTTTCATTATACTTTTGTGCAAAGTGTCTCACAACGGTAAGTGTGATTACAGTATTGATAAAAAACGATATGGCATATACAAAATACAACGGAATGAAAACAGCATCAGATATCAAACCCAATGCAAAGCCTGCTAGGAAATTAATCCCTACTAGAATCCAGAACTTTTGGATTCTCCAGCCAGCATAAATTGAGAGCAGTGGGATTAGCGAGTAGATCATCATTCGTCTGATGTTTACTTTTTCAGGAGTAGGATCCAAAACCATGCTAATTTATTAAAATTTAATCAACATAACTCTATGGAATCAATTCAGCTTAGGTTTATTTACGATTTTGAGGCCCGATAAATCATGGATAGTTGTGACAGACGTGTTAGGACATACAAGAATGGGAAAACCTTTGATCAATGCAGAGACATTGCAGAATCTATGAATTCTGATTTTAAAAAACAAATTGATGAGAAATCCAAAGTGACATGGACTGAGATATTACAGCAAGTAGACAATGATGAGTTAATCTACAAGCTTACACTAAAATTTCTAAGACGAGACGGGTACGATATAGGAAATAATAAAATTCCTGAAGTTAAAAAATTTCTAAATTAATTTACTTGTACCCAACATTTTTTGGTATTACACTGGCTGCACTTTGCTTTGTCATTCCATTTCTCAAAAGTTTTGTTTGAAGGGATTTTCACTACTGTAACTCTGTCACACCCAGTACATTGTACTTTGACTGAAGTATTTCCAGTATTTTCATCTACAAACCAGTCTTTGAATCCCATTATTTCTCATCTCTGACTAGTTTAGATTTTTCTTTACGTCTTTTAGTAATCAATTGAATCAGTTTATACCCCAACAACACAGGTACAAGTACCTTCTTTCCCTCATAGAGTACTTTAAGTAATGACTTTAGCATCTTTATGGATTTGAGTTGAGATGCAAATTGGAGAATCTTCAAAGCTCGCAGTCCTGCAAAGAGTGGAATTAAAATGAAAAATGAAATATCAATCCAATTCTTTTTGAGAAACACTTTCCAATTGTCTGCTTTGAAATATTTTGTTATCAAATCAGGAATCATTACAACAAAAATGCTCCATAAAACAAGATCAAAATAAAAATTAAAGTTTTCAAATTTTGGTAAAATATCATCAAATCCTATCGAATGCGTATCATACACGATAAAGAGAACAAAATACACCATAGACAAACCCAAAATGGTATATTCAACTGATTTTTCAAATTTCTTGTTTAAAAAAAGCTGTTTGATTTCAGATTTATTCATAATTATTTACAACCGTGTTTTTGTGCCCATTTTAATTCTGCAAATTCAGATGAATCACAAAATCTATCCTCCAAGTATCCCAAAGTAGAATCAAGTAATTCTGAACTGAGATTAACACCATTACAGTGAACCAACCCAACTATTCTCCCATAACTGCCAATTACGTATCCATCATCTTCATCAACAGTTACTGTAGAGCCAACAGGACAAATTGTTTCAATGAAATTCTTTGAATCAACACCGCCATACCCTTTGAGTTCAGGCGCTGATGCTAGTGAGAATCTAATTGATTCACCATTAACTTTGAGAGTATCACCATCAATAACTTCAGTTACAATCCCTGCAAAGCATTTTGCAGTTCCCATACAATCAAGACCCTCCATATCACCATCAAATATTGGAACATCGTCAATAACTTCTGCAACAGGCATTACATTATCAATACGTTCAGAGTCTCCACCTAATTGACTAGATGCTATTGCTAAAATTACAACAGCTACAACAATGCCAATAATCATTTTAGATTTCATTAGGATGTAATCAAAACTTTGTAAGCTTGCATTCTTTACCTTCTGCACGACATTCAGCGCAGTACAACAAAGGAATTCTAGCTTCACCGATATTTTTGAAGTTCAAATGTGAATCCATAATATGACCGCATTCAGCGTTTTGACATTTTGTATCTTTATTATCATAAAGTGTTTGAATTGAAGATTCTCCCATAACTTTTTGATTTTTTTGATAGATAAATTACTATCTAATGGGATGATGCAACCACCATCTAGTAATGAAATTCTTAAATCAAAATTCAACTAATACAATATGTGGCAACAATTGAGGATCTCAGAGACGATATTCTAAAGGCAACTGGCCAGCAGCAAGAACTAATGGAGTTGAGAAAAAAATTCCTGGGTTCTAAAGACAATGAAGATCAAATGAATGCATTCAAGCTGACAACTCAAATCATGAAGTATGAGGATTTTATCAGAGATACTGAAAAGCAAATCAGAGTAATGAAGTAATATTACGCCAGAGTATCACCTGAGAAAATAGAATCTACGTTTAATATCCATAAATTCAGAAATTCATCATGAAAAGTATTCTAGTACTAGCTGCACTAATTGTAATTTCTGGTGCAGGCACAGCATATGCTCAAACTTCAGGAGGAGTAGATGTTGATGGTACTTGGTATTTGGGTGAGGGTCTCAAAAAAGGAGACTATTTTGAATATACTTTGTGTGAGATTGATTTGAATGGATGCTCACCAGTTGAATTAAAAATTTGGATTAAAGGTGATACGATAAATGTCAGTGAGGTACTGTGGGATGCGCAAATTCTAGTAATAGATGGAGAAAAAACAATCAAAGGTTCATGGGGATTGGGAAAAACTGTTCCAACTCCAATTCTATTTGATGATGATTTATCAGACTATGCAGTTGCATTCAAGTCATCAATTGCATGGCTTTCAGCTTATGCCACATCAAATGAGAAAGACAGAATTCATGGACCACAAGAGTTCAAGAGTTCATCATGGGGTGCATTGGGTCCAGTTGGTGGAGGACTAGAGTCATATCTAATTCCAAGTAGAGTAGAATCTATCACATTACCTGATAGGACAACTGACAGTGTAGTAGTTGGATGGTACAATGACAATGATAATGAAATATGGTTAGTAGATGACTTTCCATTTCCAGTTAAAGCATTAGCATATGCTGGAATTAATTCAGACACTCCACCTGTAATGTTTGAGTTTGATTTAACAGATTACAAACAAAGTGTTACTGAAGATCCATTTGGTACCATTACAGAAACTATACAACAATCAGATTTGTTAAATTGTAGCAAGGAATTTTTAGATTACACAAGTGATAGAGTATCTACAAACACATATTCAATGACGATTCAATACAACTTTTCTCCAGGTTTCCCAATTGAAGGATGTGAGATTGATTGGAAGATTAATTTTTACAACAAATACAATGACATGGAAATTCTAGACCAAGTAAATTATGATATCTGGGTAGTAGATGAGGATGACAGTATACTATACTCTTATGCAGAATCCGTTAACAAGGAAAAACTATACAGTGATTTTGGCCAAGTAGACCATAGACTGCCAGTAGAGCATTCAGGATTGGTAAGATATGCGATATTTGTGCACGGATTGGGCCCTGAAGACAATGTAAATGGAGAGAAAAGTGGGTATTCAATAATTGAGATTGAAGTAGAAGAGAATCCGTTACTAAAGAAGACCAATGCAGATACTACAGAAACTATACCATCAGTAATTCCTGCATGGATTAAAAATAATGCAGGATGGTGGGCAGATGGTTCGATAAATGATGAGGCATTTATTCAAGGAATAGGATTTTTAATCAAAGAAGGAACAATATCAGTTGAATCAACATCTCAAAGTGATACAGATGCAAAAGAAATTCCTGCATGGATTAAAAATAATGCAGGATGGTGGGCAGATGGTTCGATAAATGATGAGGCATTTATTCAAGGAATAGAGTTCCTAGTTAAAGAAGGAATTATTCCAGTATAACATAAAGAATCTATTTTTCAGGTAAACCGTTTGGGAAATTTGTAATACTAAATGTATCAGGAATGTTTCCTGCAATGTCCTTAAAGTAACAACTAGCTTTTGTAGGATTATCATCTTCATAAAATGTACAAAACAATGCACCAGGACTTGCATCTTGGTTTGATGAATAGATACTTGCCCATTCTCCATTGCAGCCATACGGATAGGTATCAGGTAGACAACGATTTTGATCACGAATGCCTGCACCACCAAGACCGGAGACAAATACAAAAGTTGTACCAGGTGTTACCACCAAATTATTTTGATCAGCGTAATCAGGATGTACAATTTGATTTTGTATATCAGATAGAGATTTTGTTCTAGTATAGCTGTGCTCATGTCCTGTTGCAATAATTGCACCACCCATTTTGCATTGCTCATAAACATTCCATCCAGTTGAATCATTTTTCTTACCTAATTGCATTGATTTCATATTTTTGTGCCATGAGCATATTTTCCATATAGAATCAGTTTGAGATAGTTCGTTTTCAATAAATGATGTATGGTTATTCCCCATAGTTCCAACACCAGATAGAATAAAGAATAATCCCATATAGTTACAACTAGAATTAACGCCCAAATCACCTGAACAATCAGCACCAGTGACTCTAGATAATCGCTCAGATAATTTCTGCTGATATCCATCCCAAGATGTTACATCATGGTTTCCAATTGATGCAAAGTATGGATAGTTCTCACCTAGAATCAAGCTGATTTTATCATCCCACAGATCAGGATTATCTGAATAATCAAAATCACCTTGATGCAACACCATATCTGCACCCTCATCAGATATCAAATGTAAAACAAAATCAGCATCATTTCCTGAACCTTGATCACCGATGAATGCTACTTTGAGGTTTTCAGTTGTGGGTACAGTTGATACAGTGGATACAACATTAGTAGATGATTCATCAATTACATTAGTTGGTAATGGTGTCTTTTCAAAACTTAGAGTTGTAACAAAAATGACAGAAACAGCTAGAGCAATTATCAAAATAGCAATTAAAACAAGATTCACAGTACCATACAGGTTTTACAACTAGTTTTTTATGGTTTTGCTCAGGATACGCTAGAGAATTAGAGAACCATTATGTATGAAAGAAAAAAGTACAACTTGTGCAAAGCAGTAATGAAATATCACCATTAGAGTGGCTAACACTAAATCAGTTTTTACTTGAAATAAAAAAAGTCAAATTCTCATGTGTGTCAGTTTATTATCCATATGGAAAGGGCGCTCAAACAATATCACTACTACAAGAAACAAAGAGAAGCGAGTCATTTGAAAAAATTGAATTAAAAATTCAAACCAGAATTACAGAATTAAAGAAAAATCCACCAACTGCAGGAAAGTTTGCAAAGACTCTGTGTATTTTTGGATGGATTAGTAATGGTAAGGTAACTATCAAGGAAGTTGGAACATCAAAGAAATTACCATACATCTACATGGCAAGCAAAAAGCCATACATAAAGCCATTTGAGGATGTTCTCAAAACAAATTATGATGTATTACTAATTACACTAGACCAAAAGACTGCAAGGATTCAAAAGTTTCATGGAAACCAAATAGTTCAAGAGTCAAAGTTGAGAATCGACTTGCAGGGAAGGCACAAAAAAGGCGGACAAAGTCAAGGGAGGTTCCTCAGAGCAAGACAGACAAAAATTCATGTTTTCTTTAAAAAAGTTGCAAACAAGGTCAGAGAGATGGATGGTAATTCAGAATTAATTTTACTAGGAGGGGCAGGTGTTGCAAAGACAGAGTTCTTTGATGAACTAAACTCAGAGTTGAGGGAGAAATGCAGGTTTGTAGAGAATTTGTCATTTTCTACACCAATTAACGATGTGTATTCTAAAATGATCAGCAGACTGTACGAGTATAGAAAAAGACACGTTGCAGAAATTATTGCAAAATATGAAAAATTATTCAAAGAAGGGTTAACTGCAAAAAGAAATGATGTTATTTACAAAGCACTAGAAATTGGAGCAGTAGACACTCTAATTGTTTCAGTAAACTATCACACCAATGTACAGTTTAAAAAAATACTAAAGATGCTAGAGATTGCAAAAAACACATCATGTAAGATTGAATTTGCAGTGAGTCCAAAAATTATTAAAAAATTAGAAATTGATAATGCAGTACTAGCTATATTGAGATATAAAATAAAATAGAAAGGCGATTTGAGATTAAGACCAAACTTGTGAAAGTTTGATGACATCTCTTCGCTTAAGATCAAAAAACGAAAACGCTTTTTTGATGACAGCGATGTCTTAAGGTCTGAAACGATTGTTTTCAGACGACAGACGTCCTTTCTAATTACTATAGGTGATTTTGATATTTAACTAACACTATCATTTCCTACTATTGGAACTTTCAATAAAACCAGATAGTGTTTTTATTAGGAAGAAAAAATTTGGAGAATATCTTGAAGATTGCAGTAATGGGCATGGGAGTAGCAGGATCATATCTAATGGCCAGATTAAAAGACTCTGAACATGATGTTACAGGATATGAGAGAAGTGCAGAAGAGAGACATGATTCTATTTGTGCGTGGGGAACGATCAAACCAATACTAAGAGAATTTTGTAAAAAGACTGATAGAAATTTTGATGATTTTCTAATTCATGATGGAAAAAAGATGCATGTGAAAATGAATGATGATATCAAATTTGATATTGGATTACATGGAATGTGCACATACAACAAGCTAGCACTAATCAAAGATTTCATTAAAGACTCCAAAGTAATTTACGGAGAAGCACCAAAGTTAGAAGAATTAGAAAAAGAGTATGATTTGATAGTTGATTGTACTGGGTTTGGTAGAGCATATCTGCCAAAGATGGAAGAGGATTTCTTTTTACCAACTTATGAATACAAAGTTGAATACGAAAACGGAGTTCCATATGATGACTTTTACATTGAACCATTTCCAGGAATGTCGGGATACTTTTGGTATTTCCCACTAGGAGAAAAATGGGCTCACATTGGTGCAGGAGATTACAATAAACAACACATCAAAGCAACTGATGCATTTCTAAAAAAACACGGCGGTAAAGTGCTTCAAACTAAAGGAAGACCAATCAGATTAGCAACTCCAAACAAGTGTAAGCCATTTTACAAAGGCAAAGTTGTAGGAGTTGGAGAATCAATTGGTACAGTTTATGCATTGTTAGGTGAAGGAATCATTCCATCGATGCAGTGTGTTGATATTTTTATGGATAACATTGGCGACATGCAAGCATATGAGAAAGCAGTGGATAAACATTACAAGATATACAGCAAGGTCTTTAATTTTGTTCGAGCAAAAATTCACAAGGACTTTAGTTTCATCAAAGCGCTACCAGACTTTATCTCAATATTTCTATACATGAAAAGAAATGAAGATAGGTTTGGAATGGATATTAGAATTTCTGATTTGATGAAAGTAGCTAAAGCCTAAAACTAGGATATAGCCATTAATCCTTCCTTAATCAAGAATTGTAATCCTTGGATAAAGGAATCATCATCAACTGAGCCTTCTGCCCACCATCCAGCAGTAGTCTTAATCCATGTTGGAACTTCATTACTACTGCCTGTAGAACCTTGTTGAGTTGTAGGAATTTCCATTAATCCTTCCTTAATCAAGAATTGTAATCCTTGGATAAAGGAATCATCATCAACTGAGCCTTCTGCCCACCATCCAGCACTATTTTTTACCCATTCAGGTATTGCACCAGATGTATCAGCACCAGAAGTTACTTCAAATGAGATTATTGCAACAGTAGCTTTTGTAGAACCATACTGTGCTTTTACAACATGTTTTCCATCAGAGAATTTTTCACCCAACTCTACAGTATGAGTAAAAGTATAATCAGGATTTACAATGGTTTTTTGTGTAACAACTAGATTAGATGAAGAATCAAAAACAGAGATTCTCAAAGAACGTTTCTCATCATATTTACCCACGGTTCCAGAAAATACTACAGAATCTCCAAGGGAATATGTTTGATTATCAGAAGTAATCTCAACTGTAAAATTATTAGCACTACTTTGTTCAGGTGTACCACCATAAGCAAATGCTTCTCCAAGTGAGGATACCACAAACAATGACATCATACCAACTAGGAGAATTTTATTTAATTTCATAAACAACACAGTACATTTCTTTCTTCATTTAAACGGTGAGTGTGTAAATTGTATTATTACAACATTTAGGAGAAACTAACAGAACCAAATCCTTCTCTGTTTGTCCTATTTGATGCCATATTGTAATCGTAAATTGTTTTAGAATATGCTTGAAGTTCTTCTTTCATTTTATCTAAATTATCAGCCAGATAAAATCCAGGACAATCCCCTGTAAATTGATATGTTGCATGTACACGTGCTAATCCTTTTTCATTTTCAAGCCAAGATGCAAATGGATACAAGTAACATACTCCAGGTCTGTCAGGGTGCATACTGCATCCCCCCTTATCATCAAGGAACCTGCAAGAGATGTGAGTTCCATCATCAGCTTCTGTTTCATCAGTTTTTCTTTTTAGATTAACAGTAGTCATTGTAGTCATTTGTCCAGATGAGCCTGGCTCAGTATACGTGGCAGTAAGTGTTTCATTTTTTATAAAATCAGATGTGTTTTGATATTTTAGTCCCTTGCCAATGGTGATTAAATCATCAGATGTTAGTGGTAACCTACCTTGTCTGTCACAACAATTATGACAATCAGGCCAAAAGCATGTCCATAAAATGTATTTTTTCTCAGTGATAAGATAGGGTACATGAAATACCACATTTTTTACCTTAACTGCATAATCAGAGACTTGAGTAATTTTTCCCAACATAAAATCACGAATGATTGGATCCACATCCCAATCTTTTTGCAACAAAGTAAGTGATTCTTCAATTTCTTTTTGAGACAACTATCAAGTTATAACATCTGAAACTGTTATTATTAATGTTGAGTGAAAAAGGCAAATATGCATCAGCAACAGAGCATAGGAGATTTGTGTGGTCAGAAATTATTTGGCCACTAGTTTTAGAACTAAACGAGGTTGTGTTTACATTAAAACAATTTCAAAATAAAAGACAAAGGGTCTGTGAAGAAAAAAATGTTTCAATAAATATTCCATCCAGAGGATTAGCATCATTACTTCAAAAAGGAATTTTACTAAAAGAAAATAGCATCTATTCAATTCATTTTAAATTAATTCCGTACATGAGATTAAAAGCTACATGCGATTATGCAACTGCAATCCATGAAGTCAGAGTAAAGTGATACAGCAAATCATTATATTCTAAAACACCAGAATTTGTTTTAGTAGCCCGATAGTCTAGCGGTCAAGGATTCTGCCCTCTGGATCTCAGGAATGGATAGGCGGGGACGGCAGTTCGAATCTGCCTCGGGCTACTTGAAAAAATTTCTAAAATGAATAAAATAGAATTACTATCTTGATGCTTGGGCTATACGCTCTAATTCATTTTTCTTCTTTACAGAAGGAGCGTTAGTGTCATTATTTGCTGCAAGCATTAGTTGTTCTGCCATGTGTTCTTCAATTGGTTTTGGATTCGAAAATGTTGCCTCTTTGACTGCATCAGCGATGAATTTCAAAGCCATGTCAACTCTTCTAATTGGTGCAACATCAACTGATACATGGTATGTAGTACCACCATAAACAATTCTAGTTGTATCCTCATTTGGTGCAGAGAATTCAACTGCTCTAACTAAAACTTCAACTGGGTTTTGTCCAGTTTTTAATGCAATAATATCAAATGCTGCTTTTACAGTGTTTAGAACTTTGGTTTTCTTTCCAGTCATTCTACCAGTGTTCTTTGCATATTTTTTACCAAAGTGCATTGTCTTGTTGATTAATCTCTCAACAATGTTAACATCTGCTTTGTTGA
>Ga0233439_10002776_pt1 | contig 19199 bp, 12 predicted proteins | sample SI_123_September_6_FD_182713 | JGI IMG/M metagenome (GOLD analysis project Ga0233439, IMG submission 182713) | Seawater microbial communities from Saanich Inlet, British Columbia, Canada - SI_123_September2016_100_MG | ecosystem: Environmental > Aquatic > Marine > Inlet | place: Canada: British... | reverse complement strand
GTGTTAAGAGTTCGGCGATGAAGTCAGCGAACTCGTCTTGAGATTTACTAACGCCATGGGCTTTCAGGCCATCAATCATCTGGTCTTTGACCCGCATGACAGGGTTGAGCGAATTGAGTGCGCCTTGCGGAACCATCGCAATCTCACTCAGCCGCTTACGCCTAACTTCGTTATCGTTCAGAGTCAGCATGTCAGTGCCGTTCAAGAAGATCTTTCCACCTTCGATCTTGGCCGGTTCCTTGTGGGCGACCATGAGACTGAGGGCAATCGTAGATTTACCTGACCCTGATTCTCCAACAAGCCCTAATCGTTCACCCTTTTGAAGCTCAAAACTCACACCGTCTACCGCCTTAACCGGTCCTTTGCGCGTGTGATAGTGGACTTCGAGATTTTCGACTCGCAGCGGGACATCTTTAGTAGTTGTCATACCGATGTCCTCAGACGTGGGTTCGAAACTTGATCAAGCCCCGCTGTCATTAAGAAGAGCCCGATAAACAACATGACGATCACAACGATCGGCGGTCCAAACCACCACCACATTTCTCTGATCAATGCACCGTAAGTGACCGACCAATAAATCGTGAGACCGAGAGACGGTTCGTTTTGTGGCCCTAGTCCAAGTGCGGACAGGCCGATAGAGGCCAGAATTGCCGCAGCAACCGTTCCAACGAAACTTGCTGCAATGTACGGCATCAACGTTGGCACCAGTTCACGCCAAATAATTTCAATATCTCGAACACCATTGAACTTGGCAACGTCAACGTACGAGCGGTCTCTCAGGCTTAGTACCTGGGAACGAATGGTTCGGGCAGGTCCCATCCATGCAAAGAAACCGATCAATAAGCCCATCGCTTCGATCGATAACACCGTGGTCATCGATGCAATCACGACAAGCACAAGCAGCGCGGGAATTGTTAAGAAAACGTCCGTCGTCAGGCTGATAAACGTATCCCAATAGCCTCTGTAATATCCGGCCAAGAACCCGAGCGCTGTCCCGATCCCAACACCGATCACACCAGCGATGAGGCCAATGATCAGCGATGCAGGTGTGCCGTATGCCAGATCAGCGAACACATCACGCCCCTGCTGGTCAGTGCCGAGTAAGTGTTCTGAAGAAGGTGATTGCGCTGGCTTTCCAGCTCCGACTTCCGTCCTCTCGGGATCGATCAACAATGTCCCAAAAAGGCTGAATAAACCGATCAATAAGATCAACGAGAATCCCGCAACTAACGTTTTATTACGCCCAATCATTACGAGTATGGCTGAAAATACTCCGATCTGTTCATCCTCAGTGATGCTGTCAGATGGTGCAATTTGTGGTGAAGCTGTGCTCATGCTTTTCGGTACCTAATTCGTGGGTCAATTAATGGATACAGCAGGTCAATTACAAGCAACGAAATTCCTATCGCCACAATCACGAACATGAGAATGCCCTGCATCAAAAGGAAGTCATTTGCTGAGATGGCTTCAAACAACAGGAATCCAACGCCAGGGTAGGCGAATATCACTTCCACCAGCACCGAGCCAGAAACGATGAATGCCATCTGAATGGCGAGTCCCGTAATTTGCGGAAGCATCGCATTACGAACTGCGTAACGGAGGAAAATACGTTTGTCGCTAAGTCCCTTGTACTCGGCGAGTTTCATGTAATCCTCGCCCATCGTAGTAATCATCATTCCGCGCATGCCCAGCCCCCAGAAACCAATACTGGCTAGAACGAGCGAGAATGCCGGCAGAATAGCGTGTCTGAGAATATCGACGATAGCTTCGTAATTGAAAGCCGGAGTGATGTTGTAAGAAACAGCACCTCCGGCAGGCAATATCGGCCAGAATATTGCGAACCCGAAAATCATCAAAATGCCGAGTAGATAATAAGGAATCGCCGTTAACGTCATCAGTATTGGAACTAGAGCTTTTACGACGCGCGGCGCACGCGGCCACGCTAACCAGGCGCCAAACAGTGAACCTACAAGGAACGCCATTATGGTCGCCACCGTTAACAACCCAACGGTCCAGGGGAGCGCTCTAAGAATTTCCGCCTTTACATCGGCAGGGAAGAATGCAATCGATTTTCCGAAATCCAATCGCGCAAGGTCAGCCCAGTAGCTTAGGTACTGTTTCCATAGCGGTTGGTCGAGCCCAAATTTCTTTGAGTAGTTCTCAACCATTTCATCCATGTGTGCAACATTCAATCCACCCTGTGCAGCGAACTCATAAAGCCGCTGCTCGATTGGATTAGTATCACGAAGGCGCGGTACAAGGAAATTTATTGTTCCGGCCACCACAATGATCAACAAAAACAGGCCGAACCGTTTCAGTACGAATTCAATCGTCATTAAGCGAATAACCTTTTAGGATTTGGTTCTTAGTTTGCAAGGGATCATTAATTGCGTGACCGAGACTTGGAGCACACGATATCAAGTCATCGATGCGAAGGGCAACGTTTTGACATTTACTCGACTTCATTGATTCGACTCGAATCCTGCTTCGGGCAGAGAGCGTAGCCAAAGGCCTTCCATGGCGCCAGCTACTAGGCGGTACTTATCGTCAGGCGGATCGTGTCGCGCGGTCATGATTATCGAGGAGGACGTAAATTCCACAGTCTCTCCGAGCCCGAACTCTAGGTGCATGTCAGCCGTGCCATCAACGCGGAAAATAATGCCCGCATTCATGGTCAGTAAAAGTTGTCCTGAATTTCGTACAACGACTTGATCGGGAGTTTTACTCGACAACTGCTTAAGGAAATCTATCGTTCGCTTTCGAGCCGACAGTTTAGAAGCATTTAGTGCCGGATCATTCGTTGCATAAAGCCTCGGCGTTGAATCCGCGCCGCTACTGATATCTCCTTGGAACAGAACCTCAAGGACTCCTCCAGATTCAACGAAAGTGCTCCATACATCCTCATGATTCGTAATTGGATGTTCGAGCGATTTCCCCATTAGGAACGCCTTGAACGCCCGGGGGTAGGTCGAATCGAACACATGGTTCCATAAGTCTTTATCCCGAGGTGATGAGTCTTCCGTCTCACTTAAAAATGGACGAGGCCCGCGTACATCCCATGGTGAGAGCGCAGGCAGGATAAATGCCAATGAATCGACAGGGGCACCAAAATCGGGATTCATCGTGCGCCTGTACTGCTGAACAAACTCGCGAAATACCCTGCTGGCTTTTACGCCAGTCAGCTCTTCGATTTCACGGGCTAGTTGAGCTGTTTCACCCGAGACATATATTGTGGATGCTTGGTTTTCGGGCATACTGCTCGACTCCAGCTATTGACTTTTAGCACCATACGACACATATACATCGAAAATCATATTCCGACCTATTGATCGGGGATTATATCCACTTTTTGATGATTGACAACACCCGGCGATAAAGATAACTTACCGTCCAACCGAAATTTTGATTACGGCTATTGCATGCTCGCACGTGTACGCGGTGCTTTATTACTGGATTACGTACATTTGTGAGCTTCTAGCGTCGATATCAGGCATTCCGGTCCGAAATGATCTTTAATATAAGTACATGGGGCTAAACCCCGGGAGGTCTGGCCGTGAGGTCAATCCCAACCATGCGTATAACACTTCTGCTTACTGTGATTGCAGCGTTTGCAATGATCGCAGTTGCATGTAGCAGTGATGACGCCGAGCCAACTTCGGCTCCGTCAGGTGGCGACGCAGCCGCTCCGGCAACACAGGCGCCAGAGGCCACTAAAGCCCCTGCGGCAACTAAAGCTCCAGCCAAAGAAGACGATGGCGACAAAGAGATTTCTCGTGAAGACACTCTCGTCATAACCTTCTTCGGACCTGGAGCAACTCAGATCGAAGACCCTGAGAACATGAACCCGTACTCACTCGGTGGGCTCGGACGTGTACGAGGAATCTTGAACAAAACAATCTTCGAATTCCTGTATCTCTACAACCACAACACGGGCGAACAGATCCCATGGCTGGCTGAGAACTACACAGTTTCCGACGACTTCTTGAGTGTTGATGTAACTCTGCGAAGCGGAGTTGAATGGTCAGACGGTGAGGCATTCTCATCAGATGACGTGAAATTCACAATCGACACATTGCTCGCAAACGACGACCTCGTTTTCGCTGGTGACATTCAGGAGTGGGTAAAAGACGTCACGATCACTGACGACACTAACTTCACAATCAACCTTAACAAGCCCAATCCACGATTCTTCTACTTCTACTTTGTAGAAAACTCTGAAATTCACCTACCTATCCTTGCCAAGCACGCTTGGGAAGGTCAGGACCCGCTTGAGTGGAACAACTTCGACCTTGCTAAGGGTTACCCACTCGGCACCGGCCCTTTCCAACTCGTTCAAGCTACCGGTCAGGCGCAAGTCTTTGACCGTAACGACGACTGGTGGGCAGCCGAAGTTGGATTCCAGGACTTACCAGAACCTCTTCGTGTTACGTACATCCCACCAGGGGGTGCTGACACGATGGCCGCTCGTATGATCAACAACGAATTTGACGTTGGATCGATCATGCAGCCTGGTGTATTCCTTGCAGCTAACAAGCGAAACCCTGACGTTGTCAGCTGGTCGCTTGAAGGACCGTCTTACGGTGCTGCCGATGCATGTCTCTACACACTCGGTGTAAACACTGCGTACGGTGTCATGTCGGACGTTCACGTACGACGAGCTATTCAGGCAGCAATTGACCGTCAGCAGATCGTTGATCTCGCATATGAAGGTTCTACTGTGACCCAGGTTGTGCCTTACTCCACTTACGGTGGACTGACCGCATACCAGAACAAGCAAGCTGCTCTAATCGATCAGTACAACCCTGGCCTACACAGCCAGGACCTAGTTGATTCCGAAATGGCCGCCGCCGGATACGCCAAGAATGGCGATGGCATGTGGGCCAAAGACGGAGAAACTCTGACTACCGATGTAGAGGTACCTGGTTGGTTGAAGCCGATGGGTCCTGTTGTTGAGAAGCAACTCCGAGACGCCGGTTTCGACATCACGTTCGCATTGCACGACCCGGACTCTGCTCCACTGTTTGAAAAGGTCCGAACTGGTAACGCAGACATGTGGATCCTGGTTCACTGTGGTAGCTCGGCAGAGCCACATGGCACACTGCAGCACTACCACTCGAAGTTCGCTTCCCCTTCACAGGGTGAACAGAACTCTTACATCTGGGGTAACAGCCAGTACAACAACCCTGAATACGACGCGATTATCGACGAAATGGATTCGATCCTTCCGTCGCCAGACGACCCCAAGTACATGGCACTTGCTGACGAAGCACTTGAACTGTTCCTAAGTGACGTGATTGAAATCACGCTAGCTGAAGAACGTCACGTGATCACGTTCAACACGTCGCACTGGACAGGTTGGGCCAACACTGGTGATCCGTACGTAGCCCCATATTCACTATGGGCAGGTTTCCTTCTTGAGTTCTTGAACATCACGAAGGCAAACTAACTGAAATAGAAATTCCTCCTCCGAATAATCTGAGGGCATCGCAGGTGGTGCCCTCAGGTATTCCGGAGATTGGTAGTTTTTGTAAACAAACACCCGCACATTTGTTTTGCGGGTGTTTGTCTTTAAACGAGTTTTTAGTACTAGAAAGAAGAGAAACTGAATGGCGCTGAAACTAGCCATCGTTGGCTGTGGTGGTATGGGACTACGACACGCATTTGCTTACATCGAACTACGCAAGCATTTCGATTCATTTGAACTTGTGGCTGTATGCGATAGGCACGAAGAATCCGCTAATCACGTGGCATCAGAAGTTGAAGCCGCAACGGGACAGCGTCCTGAGATATATACCGATTTCGACCAGATGCTTGCTGATATCGACGATCTCGCGGCTATCGACATCACGACCGATACTCGCATGCACCACTCATTCGCTATAGCCGCGATGGAAGCAGGCGTTTCAGTACTCACCGAAAAGCCAATGGGACTCACAATGCGTGCGTGCCGTGAGATGGCAGAAACTTCTGCTCGAACTGGTCAGGTTCTTTCTATCGGCGAACAATATCGCCGAGATCCGATGAACCGCCTCACATCCGCCCTCATCGATGCGGGTGTGATCGGTAAACCGGGGTTCGCTATGAAAGTTAGCCTTGGTGGCGGATCTGGGTTAATGCACAACACAGGCTGGCGTGCACTCAAATCAAGAGCCGGCAGCGTAATTATCGAGCAGGGTGTGCACGAAGCTGATCTCCTTATTTATCTGTTGGGCAATATCAAAGAGGTTTACTCTGCAACCGGGCTGCTTACGCCCCAGCGTGTACGCCAAGAGATGAACCCGACGCTCAGGAAGTTCTACGGGCACCGTGTTGAAGATGAACTAGGTGAGGACCAGGACGTCGAGATCGATCAAGAAGACACCGCTATGTCGACTATCAAGTTTGATAACGGCGTGATCGGCCAACTGACCATTACCAATGCTTCTCACGGCTACGGGGCAGGCATGAACTCGGTTCATGGTGACAAAGGCACGATCTTGCTCCCGCCTACCCGTACAGGCAAACCACCGGTAGTCCACATTGAGGGTCGTGACGAACCTTTGAGCCATCAGGAAATGCTCGATGCCGTTCCCGATTGGAAGCTCGATTCCATCACGGCTCCGTTCTTCGATGGAGAACTTCGAATGGCGTCGTACGATGTCGCATTCGAAGCTATCGACAGAATTCTTGTTGCTATCGAATTTCAGGAACTCGCCGAAGCTATCGCTAATAAGACCGCGGTTGAAGTTGGCCCTGAAGAGGGAATGCAGGCACTCGGTGTTATCTACGGGATTCTGGAAAGCGGGCTGGCGGGTCGGCATGTTGCCGTTTCCGATGTAATCGACGGAACTATCGATGAGTATCAACAGTCGATAGATAAAGAAATCGGATACGCGTAGTCTGGGTTAGCTATGACTGGCACCTCCACGAATCGAATAGCTTGGTACGGAACGATTGCAATTCTCCTGCTGACAATCGCAGCCGTAGCTTGCAGTAATGACTCGGTGGATCCTGTCGTAGCTGTTTGCGATGAGGTATTCGCTATCGATGACGACGTTCTCGCTGAGCGTCTTTCAGCAGACCAGCTTAAATCGCGCCTCGACAATCTCGAATTCGAGCTTCTTCCCGAGGTTCGAGGCGAAGTAGAGGACGCGGTCGACAGGTTCATTTGGAACGCAAGAGAAGTCGCCGAGTCAAGCACTTACGACTATCCAACATTTCAGGTGTTGAACTACCTCGACACTTACGAACAGATGGCGGCCCACGTGCACGCGTTCGAGGCAGTGAATGACGTTCGCTGGAATTGCGCTGCGGTTGGTCGTGAATGGGTAGGTGATGCCCCGGTGATTACCGAACATGTGAGCCAGCGTGGTATCGAGTACGGGAAGTACACGATCAACGAATTGATTGAATTTGGCGAAGCCTTGTTTGTTGCCAGCTTCAATTCACTCGACGGTGCTGGCCGCCCCGGACTCACTGGTGCTGGAGAATCTCGAACAAGACGTAAATCTCCTGACAATTTCAACCGAATTTCAGGCCCTGATTCGAACGCATGCTCTGGCTGCCACAACATGCCCGCCGCTGGTGGCGGTGGCGACAACGTTGCCAACGTTTTTGTACGCGGACAGGAGTTCGATTTCGTCGATTTCGACAACCAGCTTGATGACAGAAATGAAGTCGAATTCGAAGACGCTGTAGTCAATTTACGAAACGTCGCCAACGAGCGAAACACGCTTGGCATGTTCGGTTCAGGATTGATCGAATTGCTCGCACGAGAGATGACCACCGACCTCCACGCTATTCGTGATGAAGCACTTGAAGCGGCTCAAGAGTCCGACCAGCCCGTACCGGCAGAACTGGTGACGAAGGGCGTTCGCTTCGGCTCGATCACAGCCCACTCGTCAGGTTTCATCGATACGACGCTGGTCGAAGGTGTCGATTACGATCTAATCATTCGACCCTTCCACCAAAAAGGCGTCGTAACTAGCCTTCGAGCATTCACCAACAATGCCCTCAATCATCATCACGGATTGCAAAACTATGAACGAACTGGAGCCGGGAAGGATCCAGACGGCGACGGGGTAAAAAACGAAATTACTCCGGGAGATTCGACAGCGCTTGTGGTGTTTCAGGCGACACTGCCAACGCCGATCCAGTTACTACCGAACACTAAAAACGCTCGTGCCGTAGTAACTAAGGGAGAACAGCTGTTCACCTCGATCGGCTGTGCCGTGTGCCACGTGCAAGAAATGCCGTTACGGTCGTTGATTTTCACCGAGCCCGGCCCTTACAACAGTGGCTCCGACCTTGGTCCTGGTCAGGTCGATGCCCTACTTGAATTCGATCTTGCCGACTTCTCACCAGATTTCCCCCGCAACAGTGACGGTGACTATCTAATTCCCGTATTCACTGATCTCAAACGCCACAAAATGGGTCCAGATCTGAACAACGAAGTTCTCGAGCAGGATGATGTTCCAACTGATGAATGGCTAACGAGGAAACTCTGGGGCTTTGCGAGCGAGCCGCCATTCTTACATCACGGTCGAGCCACTTTGATTTCTGAGGCAGTCGAAGCACACGGTGGAGCATCGCAACCCGCACGAGACGCTTTCACTAATCTGTCGGAAGAAGATCGAAACTCACTGATCGAATTCCTAAAAACTCTCCAGATCGACTCGTCATCATGACTCAGAGCATTATTTTTACGACTCGCCTCTTTTCAGATGCCCAAAAGCTCCTGCTGCTGACTATCGCTTTCGGGCTAGCAGCAATCTTCGCATTTGGTGCCTGCCAGAGCGATGCAAATAGCGACACAGAGCAAAACCAGGCCGATCTCGCAGGGCAGGCTGCTCCGCTCGCTTCGCTCTCTAAATCTGAGGCGATGGCTGCCCGAGACACGGTACTAACCTATCTCTCAGAAAAATCGTGGGGTTTTTTCGGTGCGACCTGCGATATGTGGATAGACCTAGATTACGAGTTCTCTGCCGACGATTCCGGTAAAGCTCTCAACGACGTGATTCGCGTAGTCTTCAATCGCCAACCCGACCGCGACTTAGGCTCTCTTACCCTTAGTTTCGAAGTGAGGGAAGATGGCAGCGTGCAAGGCAACAACCTGCTCGAACGATCAGGAATAGCTGAGGGTTGCGATCAATGGTAGAACCAGTTTCTGTCGTCAAAATGACGATTTGGAAACTGTCGTGGAAACTCGCTAGCGAGCAGAAGACGCTATTAATGTTCGCTATTTCTGCAACACTAATTGCCGCCTCAATTGCCGTCGGAATGACTCAGTATTTAAGCGGCATTGAAACGGCCTCTCTAGAGCATGAATTTGCTCGATACTCTGATGCCCAGACCAACGGCTGGGTCAAGGCAAGAGGTATTCCGTTCAATCCGGCGGCTTTCGAATCCATTGGCAAAGAAGTCGATATTGCTGTCGACGATCTCGGCACAATCGGCAATCTCGAAATGACCGTGATCCGTTCTGCTCCCTATTCAATATCGTCCTTAGAAGACGAACGTTTCGCTCAGTACGCGAATCTGTATATGCAGGCATCAACAGGCGACGAATTACCCGTTCGATACATCTCAGGTAGTTCACCACCGAGAGGCAGTTCAGACATTGCGATTCCGGGCGATGTAGCTGAGATCACCGGTTCGAGTGTGGGCGATGTGATCGTGATCCAAGATACGCGGCGAGAAGAGATCTTCGAGATCGAAATAGCGGGGATTTACGAACCATTGGGCTCGTCGGATTCTAGTTGGACCGATATATCACGCGACCTTCTTACTCCCGACACCGCATCGGCCGGACCGGCATTTATCGCCATCGTCGACAACGAGATCCTGTTCACTGCTATGTCTGGGCGTTCGTCCACTTTGGGAACTGGCTGGTGGCTAATCTCCGTCGAACCCTCAAGCGTTATTGAAACCGGCATCGACTCATCGTTAGAAAGAATCGATGTATTTTCAAAACAGGCGAATTCGGTGTCGCCGGAAGCGCAAGTATTCATAGGAGCGAAGGCTCCTCTCCAAAAAATCCGGCGCGACAGGTCGGCTCAGATCATCCCAGTTGTTTTATCGGCAGTGTTGCTACTGCTCGTCGCCGGGCAGGTTGTGCTCCTATCAGGATCTGCGATGACATCGTCGATCAAGAACAGTGTTTCTCGTGTAGGACTTCGAGGCGGGAACGCCCTGAGCTTGCTCATACTCGGATCAGTGCCCGCCATCGTAGTTCTTGTCATTCCGGCACTACTAGCTCCTCTGTTGGCATGGTCAATCGTGCCTTTACTTGGGACAGTGGAAGCTCTCGAACCGCTCACGAACGGAGCGCGCTTGGCAATACCGCTTACCATCGGAAATTTTGGAATTTCGGTGGGAATTGGAATTCTTTCAGCACTAAACATTCTGCGACCAAGCATTCTTCAGCTTGTTCTGCGGAAACTGCCCAAATCATCTAGAGATTCATCTGTGCTTACTCCCTGGTTGTGGCGAATGAAGATCGACCTGCTGATCGTGGCGGTTTCGGCGCTGGTTCTATGGGAGATGAACGCTCGCGACCTTCTATCGGCGTCGGCAGAGACAGGTGGATCGAGCATTGGATGGATCATGACCTCCACAGGTATCGTCGCAGTGTCGGCGATGCTCGCTATCGTTCGGATTTGGCCGGTGTTCCCTCGAATAATTGCTAACGTATTCGGCTCGACATCTCCCACAGTCTGGTACGCAATTACATCGATAAGGAGATCGTCGTTCCGCCATGCGTGGCTTCTGACTCTGGTGACGATAGTTACGATCACCACTGTCGCCGATTCGACCATCGCAAAGTCGCTTGAGGCAAACGGAATCTACGCCGCAGCTCAGACCGCTGGTGGCGATGCGAGAATCATTGGATTTAACGGATATAAAGGCGCATCTAATCCTGCGATACAACAGTTGGTAGCCGGAGAATATGTCGATCAGTGGACACCCGCTTTGCGAACAAAAGGAGCGCTCGGGGCGAACGGTGAAGGCGCAGAGTTGAACCTGCTAGCGGTCGACCCAGACGCCTTGAGCAAGCTGCTGGTCGACGATTCGATGCGACGAGTTGCGCAGCAGGCCGCTCAAATGTTAAATCAAGATGCAAATACCGCTTCGCAGCCGGTCATGCTCCCACCAAACACTGTTTCTCTGAGTATGACCGGGGGGCTAAGTGAGCCGTTCATAGACATATGGAGTCGAATAAAAGGGGCAGACGGCACGACCACCACCGTGTTGATGATTCCGGTTCAAGACCAAGGTTCAGTATCAGATTTTGGAACTTATACGGGCACGATTGAGAACGTATCGAACGGTCCATACGAATTGCTATCGATTCTCATCTATGAACCACCCGTTGGACCTGTTGGGGACAGAGTAACCCTGACCATTGAGAATCTCGAAGCTATAACCGATTCTGGTACGGTCAAAACTGTCGATCAATTCGAATCCATAGACAGTTGGTACGCGCTGGCGACCACCGCGGGCTTAGATGAAACAAGAATCGAATCCATCTCAGGTTCACAACCGGTCGTTCGCGCTCATTTCGGATCAGGAACCGACGATGGAATTCGAGGTTTTCACAGCCGAAGCGACCTTCAACACCTTCCGATACTGATCGGAGAAAAGTTCGAGAAATCATCAGGGATCAGTGTCGGCGATACCGGGTTTATTACCGTGTTCGGGAAGGTAGTACCGATTCAAGTAAGTGGCGTACTCGAATCCTTCGCCACGCTTAATTCCGGCAGCTCTTTCGTTGTGATCGATTATCAAACATTGCTCGATTTCCTCGCACTAAAAATCGACCCTGTACTTCCTAATTCAGCCGAAGTATTCGTCACTACTTCGGTGGAATCGTTGCAAGATCCGAGGGCCTTGATCGAAGGTGTGGCCGAGAACGATCTTCAAGTATTTGAATTTGAGAGATTGGTGAGCAATTCGACCGCGAGTGCTGGTGCTTCAGCGGGTTGGAAAGGTATGCACGTGGTTGTAACTCTCGCCACCGGATTCCTGATGCTGACGGGACTTCTGCTGTTTATACGACTCGATTTTTACGAGACGGGTCTTAGTTCCGACGTTCTCTCTGCATTGGGAATATCGAACCTGGGTATTGTCGTAGAAAAATTGGTAAGGCTTGGGGTAGTTGCTGCCGTTGGTTTCGGAACCGGGCTACTTCTTGGAGGGGCGCTCGGTTCGTTCGTATCTGAACGCATTGCCGATGTTTACGCAAGTGGAACCGCGGAAACGACAAGTCGTGCTGCAATGATTGGCTTCGATACTGCTTTCTATGTGGTTACGCTGCTAGTTGTCGGATTGATAGGCATGCTTGCCTTCACCCTTTCACAAGGCCGACGACAGGTAATTGGCTATCAAGGCAGGTCTGATTGATTAGCCAACTGCAATACGATTTCTCAGCGGGAGTAAAGCTCGCGATTGCGCGAATAAAAAGTCGCGTTATGTATACGCTAATCAGCATTCTCGGCGTAGCAATTGCTGTGACTTGTATCGCTGGAACGTTGACGTTCCTCGACGGCGTTTCTGCGAGCATTCTTTCGTTGTCACTATCGGAATCGGAATCGGATTCCGGCGCTCTCGACGTTCAACTGCGAGGTCGCCTAAGGCCGTTCTCGCTCAGCACTCACACATCTCTGGTTGAACAGGTTCACCGGGAAGCATCGACCGCTCTAGGCGAAGCTTCCGACTCGGTTTACAGCGGGTTCCGAAGCCCCACCTTCATACCTTCGTTTGTAGATAATTCCGATCCCCTCGATCGTAGGCGAGCGTTCTTCGGGTCAGTTCAAGATCTAAATGAAGAGATAACACTAGTTTCAGGGGCCTGGGATCCTGGTAATAGTTTGAATGACGAAAACGTACTTGAAGTGCTGGTGGAAAATGCGCTAGCGAAGAAGTACCGACTGGCTCAGAACGACGAATTTGTTTATTCACCTCCATCGACCAGTGGTGAGACCCTGACCGTCAGGATCGTTGCACTGTTCGAGCGAGACAACCCTGAATCTCCGATTTGGAGAGTTGTTGATCAGGGATTCGACGCCGCAGGTTCTAGTTTTGATCTAGTCCCGATGTTCGTGCATCAGGCCGACTTCCCACAGCTCGCTGAGGGTTCCAGAACGGGCGGAGAGTCTTCTTACAATTGGTTGGCGACGGTCCAGCCAGACAACATTCGTGCTGGAAGTGCCGAACGTACTCTCGAACGACTCGATGCGCTGTCGACGAGTATGTCCAGCCGTCTTACCGGATTCCAGATGCTCACAGCCATCGATGAAGCACTAGCTCTATTCGGCGAACGAAACACGATTGCTGCGATTCCGATGAAAACAATTATGTTTTCGATTTCGGGAATAGCACTGATTCTGGTTCTTTTGTTGGGATCGCACACGACGGACCTCACAAGTGCGGATGACGCCACAATCGCAGCACGTGGCGCGAGTCGACGACAACGGCTAACTTCAACTCTTGCGGAAGCCTTGATCGTTGCTGGTTCGGGATCGATTATCGGATTCATCATCGGTGCGTTTGTGATGGGGCCGTTCGGAACTTCGATAGTTACCGGCGATTCGCTGTTCAAGCTTGAACTCCCTCGAATGTGGACAGTTCTCGCATCAGTCGGAGTCGGTCTCGCCGGCGCAATCATGTTCGCAACCAGCACTATTAGCGCAGGCTCCCTGCTAATCACTCGGCTATACCGAAACAAATCAAACCAGGCCGAAAAACCGTTCTTCACCCGCTACTATCTCGACCTCGTCGTCGTGGCAATTGCAGCGCTACTCGCCTGGCAATTTTCTAACGGTGGCATTCAACTAGCAGAGGACGCCGTAAACGAAGATCGAGCGAACCAGCTATCACTCGCTCTCCCTGCTATTGGAATAATCGGAATCGGGGCGGTTGCAGTACGCCTGCTGCCCACCACGTTTATGGTGCTGGCAGCAATAGCTTCTCGCTTGCCTTCGATTTTCGGTAGATCGGTAGTGTTCGAACTTGGCCTAAGTTCGCTTGCTCGCCGAACTTCGCATCAGGCGAAGCTGGTTGTGATGATCGCCGCCGCCACTGCAACGGCAATTCTTCTTTCCAGTTTCGAATCCACAATCAGCAGTTCAAATTTTGATCAAACCGCCTACAGCGTTGGGGCCGATGTGCGAGCGGCTAAGCTCACGTATCGGTCGCAATGGAGAATTGATCAAGCCCTTTCCTCAATAGCTGAAATAGATGGCGTAGATTCTGTTTCAGGGGCGACACGAGCGTCTGGAATCATCCGTGGAGTGGATGGCGCAATACCTGTGACAATTCTGGGATTAGAGCCTGATGAGCTCGATGGAATTGCCTGGATTAGAGACGGAGTCGATACGCACGCTACTCTTGAATTACTCGACGCAAGCGTGAAGTTACGTGGTCTGCCTATACCGAACAACGCCAACTGGATATCGGCGCACATCAAGCCGGTAGTTTCGATGCCGGATGTGGGATTGGTGATGAAAATCGCCGACTCAACAGGTCGCTTGCACAATCTCACAATAGGAACTCTCGCTCCTAAATCTTCTGTTGGCAGTAGCGACAAATTCGAATGCGGAGTGATACCGCCACCGCTAGAACCTGATCCAAATCTGTCGCCAGAAGGCGAAATCGAACTGGAAACACCACCCACACCTGAATGGTGCGACATTGGGGTCACCCTAACCACGCTCCGAGAAAACCTTCCCGCAGATGAGCCGCTTACCCTCGAATTCTTGGGATTCTCGCGACGTCCGATCGAACGTGGTGATCCGCCGACACCGGGCTCGATGTATATCGATCAAATTCGCGCTCACAGCGAATACAGCTCCGACCTAATTCTCGACTTTAGGAACTCTCCTGATCGACACACAGTCGGAGGCGGCTACGGTGACTATGATGCGAGAGTAGATGATGCCGACGACGACGGTGCGATCGTTTCATGGGCACCACCAGCCTTTGGCACATATCGCGGCATAGAGCTATCGCAGCCCGGTGTAGCTCATACGGTTATCGGATCAAAGTGGATACAAGAGCAGGGCTACGAAGTGGGCGATCACATAGAAGTTTCGATTGCCGACACAGAGTTAACAGTGAGAATCGGCGGATTCACTGAGCATTTCCCGACCCTTAATCCAGTCACTGGACCGTTCATCATTTCGTCACGCGATACCGTATGGAAAGCTCTAGCTCTCGATTCAAACGCGATTGGCGCACCGGTGAACGATATCTGGATATCGTCCTCACGATTGAGCAATGAGGGTTTAGTTGATGAAGTACGCGGAACCCTTGTTGATGCCGGCGTGAACGCAGTCAACATACGCCAGCAGATAGGCGCAGTAGGAACCGCAATCAGCAACCTCGAATCCCAGAGCTGGCGATATATTTTAGGGTTCGGATACGCAGTATTGATCGCTGTGGCGATCATTGGGGTTGTGGTTCACACGGTTGGAGGATTCTCGATGCGCCGTGTTGAATTCTCGGTTCTAAGATCTCTCGGACTAACGAAAATCCAGCTCACTGGCATGATAATTTTCGAGAGCCTGACGATCATCTTGTTCGCTGCGTTTGTCGGAGTCGCCGCTGGGCGAACGATTGCCCTAACTACGATCCCATATCTGACCGGAGACGACCCTGCCGACATCACGCCACCAATGTTGTTGCACACCGATTGGAACATCTTGGCGTACGCACTGACAGCGTTTTCTGTAGCGGTGATAGCCAACTTAGCCTTCATCGCTTTCATGGCGGTTACCCGATCAGTACACGCAGAGATCAGAATGGGATCGCGCTAAACGCCCGAAACTAAAGGCGAATCTAGCTCTTAGGTGCAGGGCGTTCGAGAAGTTCGATCCAGTTCCCGTCGGGGTCCTGCAAGAACACAGCACAGTTCGCCCACGGGAACTCGTTGTCGAGTTTCACAGGTGGGGGTCCGGCAAATTTCACGCCCAGAGCCGACATTCGTTCGTATTCTGCGTGAACATCGTCTACCTGCACACCAACGTGGGAGGCTCGCACGTCGTTCTGCCGGGGTGTTGGAGGATCGTCAGAACCTTCAGGCGTTACGTACTGATCTAGTTCGATCGAAGCCTGACCGCCAACACCGACCCACGCCATTTTCATTCGGCTGCCTTCGAAACCAGTAACGGCGGAGATCCAATCTCCGGAAAGTTCTCGAATCGGGCGTTCGACAGTTAGCCCGAGAACTTCGGTGTACCACTTGAGAGATTTTTCGACATCGCTGACCACGAATCCAACGTGGTAAATCATTTCAACAGCCATTATTTTCGCCTTGTCGCAGTGCTATGTAGTCGTACCAGATTTCAACATTGTTGAACTGAGCCGGGAGGGTATGAACCACCGAGGTGCCAGTTATTCGCCACGCCGGTTGGCGAGTGTATGGGCCGTGAGATTATGTTGCGTTTCGTGCCCTGAGAAATGGCGATCGAGTTCGCTAACCATTTCCTCGAAGAACCTCGTTCGCGATCGCTGGGTCGTACCTGCGATGTGCGGAGTCAGGAACACGTTACGCAGGTTTCTTATCGGAGAATTGGCAGGCATTGGCTCGGGATCGAACACGTCGAGACACGCCGTTATGTCGCCCTTTTCGAGCCGAGCGATCAACGCGTCGGTATCGACTACCGGCCCACGCGAAACGTTTACAAAGATCGAACCGGGTTTGAGCAAAGAAATTTCTCGTTCTCCCAGCATTCCCTTTGTTCCGGGAGTTAGCGGCACGAGGCTCACAACGACATCGGGAACTGAAAGGACTTTATCGAGAGAAGTTAGCGTGAAATCGAGCGAGCTCGCGAGTTCGGACGAAACGTACGGATCGTGTGCGAGAACAGTGACATTGAACGGCTTCATCAGTTCGATTAATTTACGACCGATATACCCAGCCCCGATAAGCCCTACTGTTTTGCCCGTGAGTTCTTCGTTTTGGACAACATCAGGGGTCTTACCGTTGTACTCCGATGATCCCCAAAGATCGCCTTCGATGATTCGCCTGAAGTGAGCACCAGCGTTACGCAGGCCTATGAGCATAAGAGCCAGAGCCCATTCCGAGACCGGGTACGAAGATCCATGAGTAGTATCGATGGCGCGAACGCCATTCTCCACTGCTGCAGCTACATCGATTCGCTGTGCAAATCGGTCGCCTTCAAGTTCACCCACAAACTTCAGCTTTGATGAGGCAGCAAGAACGTTGCCGTCCACACGTGGCGATCCGTGACACACGATCAGTGCATCGAGGTTTTCGGTGAACTTAGTGAACTTCATTGCCACATCAGAAGAAGCGTCGGGAGCCGTATCCCAACTCGTCTGTTCAGTAAATTCCTGCCAGTGGAAATCGGCGAATTCTTCGAGTCGTGCCAGGTCGCCCGAGTCGATGTAAACATCTCTGACTTCGGGAGTAGATGCGAGTCCCACCTGCGGGCGATTACCTGTCATTGATTGCTCTCCGTGCTTGCGATCTTAGTTGTCCCACCGGTCCAAATGATTTACGGTCAGACGAGCTGTGTTGTAGTTCGTGAGTCTCGATTATCCGAGCGCCACCCGAGCCTTGTTCAATGCGTTGTAGCAGAACTCAGCGGCACCGCGTGGCGAGTAGTCGACTTCACGTGACTGCTGAACACTTACTTCAGCGAACACAGGCAGATCTTCGAGGCCATTGTCACGCAAAGAAGTCAGGAATTCCGTGCAATCGATTCCGCCGTCACCAGGAAGGCAAAACTCGATCGAGCCATCTGCGTTCTTGATCCCATCTTTGATATGAACCATGGAGGAGTGAGGGGCGGTCAGTTTTACACTGTGATTCAGCTCGCTACCCTCGACAACGAAATGAGAAATATCTAGGTCGAGCTTCAGGTTCGGGTGCTTGGTCTGTTCCATGATCCACAACGCTTTTTCCGGCGTTTCGAAATCGGTACCAGCATGGGCTTCGATCGACACGATGACGTTGCTCTCGGCAGCGAGATCGGCGAGGCGGATGAAGGCGTCGCTAATCTCTTCTTTGCCAGACTCCCATACAGGCGCCGAATGGCCTGGAGTCGTGGTGATCAGAATCGGTGAATCGTCAAAGTGAAGACGATTAACCATCTCGAACTTGAGCTTCGCACTTTCAATCATGGCGGCCCGACTTGATTCAGGCGCGCAAACATCGAGTAGTGCGAACAGAATTGGTGAACCAAAACCCAGGTCTTGTGCGAGCTTGCCTAAGTCGTCCTGTTGTGAAGTCGAGAACGCTGTCGGAGCGGATGGCCAAGCGTCGGCGGCGCACACTTCAAGTGCCTCATAACCAACGTCTTTGATCAATCGAACTGCTTCGAACGGATCAACCATTTTTAGAGCGTACGTCGAATAGCCAAGCTTGAATACCACAAGTGCACCTTTTGAAGAGAAATTACGCTAGTTGTTACGAGTCGTTAATAATACTCTCCCGACAGCTCAAATCACGCTGATTTTAAGAGAAGCCACCTATAGATTTCATGTTGGGTTTCAATATAAATCTGCACCCAAATTTAAGTCCGAATGATAGCGAGTGCATTGCTGAAACATGAAGACCTTAAATCCCCTCATACGTGTCTTACCGTGACACGCCCAGTTCTGTCATAAATCAGTGACCTAACCTGTTTTACATCGCCAAGAAAACGTCCAAGCTGAAACACCGAGAACGCACAACACCGTTAAGAATCAGTCAGAGCTTGTACGCTATTTTCTGACTGAACCGAATCAGCCCGATCGTCACCCACGAAGGATCACCGAATTTTGCCTCAAAGCTCTGAACATAACCCGAATTTGAAACAAGTACTGGTAACCGGAGCTAGCGGCCTCATCGGCACCGATTTGCTCGATTCGATCAAGAGCACTCACGAAGTAAGCACCTATGGAAGGCGATTAATCCCCGGTTTCGAGGGAGTCAAGGGCGAACTCAGTGATCGAGCCGCTCTCGACACCGCTATGAGCGGTATTAATACTGTCGTTCATTTGGCGGCAGTTCTCCCTGACATCGACGATGACGATTTGCTCATGTCGGTCAACGTCAACGGGACATACAACTTGTTCGACTCGGCCAAGGAGAACGGTGCAAAGCGCATCGTCTTGGCCAGTACTGGTGCGATCTCCGGAGGATACATGGATGACCCTGCAGTCAAACAGATCGTTGCAGGTAACCGCAGTGAGCTCGATGACCAGTCGCTGAT
>Ga0233439_10002771_pt1 | contig 19231 bp, 22 predicted proteins | sample SI_123_September_6_FD_182713 | JGI IMG/M metagenome (GOLD analysis project Ga0233439, IMG submission 182713) | Seawater microbial communities from Saanich Inlet, British Columbia, Canada - SI_123_September2016_100_MG | ecosystem: Environmental > Aquatic > Marine > Inlet | place: Canada: British... | reverse complement strand
AAGTGGAAAACCTACCCATAAAGGACGATGCAATTTTGATCTTACAGCAGGTGAAAGTTGGCGTAGGTCTATCGCTCTTTACTCAGCACGAAAACTCGTAAAGGGTAATTGGGTAAATGACAAAGACGAATATCTAGCTCCTCAGACTAATATAGAAGGCTATGAACAATGGGTAGATGACTGCCATGTTTATGCTCTACTTCATAGTTCTAACAACATGACCTCTATGCGAGATGTTGAATATAAAGGTAAGACTCATAACATCCACAATCATTTCTTTTGGATGACTCGTAAAGATGTTCAGGATCTTTATGGCTCACATAAGAGTGCTAGAAGCCTTTATAGAGATGCTAAGAGTAATCCGATTCCACATGAGAAAGAAATAGAGATGAGAGTAGATATTACAACAGAGTGGAGAAAGAATGGAGATCCTTATTTCTCTCATGTGCTTCCGACTCTTAATCTCTCACCATTAGCGAGAGAGATCATGGTTGACCTTCAAGAGTTATTCGTTGAATCTTTCAAGTTAAGGAGTCAAACTTCTCATGTGACAGAGAAGGGTAAGTCCATTGAGCTTCATTTAGGTGCTTGGGATTCGGGGGTCTATCAACATAAGAAGATGTGGTACACTGATCCTACTTTAAAAGCAAAATGGAATGGCTTGAGAGAGAAGCATAGTCAACTTGCTCAGAACCTTAAACATGGTGTTTACACTTATGGCTTTTTGAAGTAGCCAAACCAAATTTAATCTTATCTGAAGGTTGTTGTTGTTGGGTTACTTTTTATAAAGAACTGATAGGAGATAGTCATTAAATTTAATGGCTATCTCCTTAAACTCGTTTTCAGAGTAATTTTTTTCAGGGGGGCTGACAGCTTCTTTATTGTCGCCTTTTGAGTCTCTACCTAAAACTTCTTTTAAGAAAGAGATACAAGAAAACTCAGAGAGAGTATCCGCAACACTCACCTTAATGCTTTTCCATTTCTCATTATACGAAATAACACCTACCCCCTTCATCCCTTCAGGGTTTGAGCAGAGGTGGTTACATTCTTCCCCTTTAGTTTTTCTCACGATTAAAGAAATGGGAGTCATAGAAACAAAAGTGTCATGGTTCAATTCTAACTCTTCTTGTACCGCATGAACACCAAGATTAAAGTTCTCCCCTTGATTTGTGGATTGCAAAGCAACTGAAATGTAGTCGCTGACTTTTTCCACATAACTCGTTAGTTCAGAGTTTCGATCTTGAGGGTAATCCTCTTTCGTTTCTGAGATGTGCTTGATGATCCCTCTGAGACATAAATAATAAGGGTGTTCTTCTTCGAGCAACTGTGTACCACAAAGATCGCTTTCCTCAACCAAGTCCCAAAAAGAAACGTGTTCAGAAAATAAATCTGAATGTTTCCCTGAAGCTCTCATCAAACCACCAATCGTAGAAGCATCTACCGTTGAGATGATAGCAACCTCTTCTTCAGAAAGAACAGGTATGTTTCCATCATTGCAAGGAGCAGGTCTTCCATTAACCCAATCAAGATGTCTCCCAACATAATCTGATCCAACAGGTTGATTATGTGCCGAAGTGTATTTAGCCCCCTCAAGAACAAAAGCTCCATATTCTGCTTTAACAGAAAGAGAGGGTGGGGGGTTTAAACTTAAAGTATCTGATGCTAGTTGTGCTGTAGGTGAAAGAATTACGATCATTTTTGTATTTCCTTTATGTCTTGTCTTGGGTGTAGTCTTTTTACCTTACCGATTATGAGAGGTTAATTATGAATAGAGGTCAACTGATAAGAGTCGCACATCAAAATCCAAAGTATAGGAAGAAGCTTATTTCGGTTCTCCAAGTTCATGATAAAGTTTCTAGGATGGTGAAAGAAGCAGGTAGAGGACTACCTTTATCTAAGATTCAAAAGTATGCTGAAACAGGTGTTCTTATTATGTCAGCTTACAGAGGAAAGTATTCTTTAGCTGAGAACAAAGAAAGAAATGAATCACTTAGGCAAGATATTCTTTCTATGGGAGTTCGTCCAAATCAAATTGTAAAACTTGATTCTTCTTGGACAGAGTTTGATTCGGGAAAGATCGAACTAGAGAAAAGCTTTGCGGTTCTTAGACCACTACCTTTTAAGATTTGCATGGGTATTTCAAATAAGTATGACCAAGACGCATTTATTTGGTCTAGTGAAATTAACCCTTTGGCTATGTATTCAACGACAGGGAAAGCTACTTTCGCAGTTGATAGAAGTTTGGCTCTTGTTATCGTTAAAGCTGAACATAATGAAGAGTTTAGTAAAGGAAGAGGCGGTGCTTCTTTCACTCTAGGGTTTAATTGGAACAAACCTGTTGATTGGGATCGTAGGAATCCGATCACTAACGAAGATATCTTAGCGAGATTAGATCTTGCTGAAGTACCTCAAGACTAACAAACACAAGGATATAAAATGGACACCAAACAAGCCAATCAACAAGACATATTAACGTCTGTCATAGATAAGCTAGAAGAGCACAATGACAATTTCTCTGACGATAAATATACATATGAGCGTATGAGAGATACGCTCGATGAGGATCTAGAGGGTCAGTTAAAGTTAAATAAGAAAGAGGTACAAGCTTGGAGGAAATATCAAGACTCTTTTCAAACAATGACTTCCAACCAACAAAGGAATATACTTGTTCTTTGTAAAGCCCTTGTAGTTCTTAAAAGCTTAGTTAATATCTACAAAGAATCTAAAGATGCAAACATTCTTAAGAAAGCTCAAGATATCATACTGAAGATTAAAGCACTTGATTCAAAAGATCACGTCTTTATGAGTATTAGACATGAGTTAGTTAAACATATAAAGGACGCTAAACAAAAGGTGGTGAAGAGGGTTTTAAAAAGGGTAAACGGTGATTTAACTAGCACAAGAGAAATCGCTTATGCTTCTCAAGCTATGGCGGTAATGATGGATTTGATAACCACCACAGATATTCAAGAAATGAAAGACGTACTCGAAAGTTTGCCTTACAGAGAGTTTAAAAGTCTCGTAAACGCTTTTAAGAGTTCATCAGAACATGGTGATTATGAAATCATTAAGCAGGTGGGTGGTTCTAAAATAACAGGTTCTAAATCAATACAGCTACATATAAAGGTTGGTAACGCTGTAAAATCTTTAGGCGGGGGTCATCACATAAACGCATCCGAGGCAACAAACTTAGCTGCTTCTCTTGCTGTGATTGCAAGTGACACCTCAAGATCTGTTTCTGAGAAAATAAGAGATAGAAGTCAACTTATAGATGAAGAGCTTGCAGACGTTCAAGAAGAGTTTGAACAAGGCGATATGACCGATGAAGAAAGAGAAGAAAAACTAGATTCTATCAAAGTCATTAAGGCGATGGCAGAAGCAGAGATTCTTATTGCTCCGAAAGAACAAGAAACCGAAATCGGGAAAGAGCTTGGTCTTACTCAAGAACAAGAACAAGCTATGCTTTCTGAGGGTAAGACAATTATCTCAGCAGGTGCGGGTTCAGGTAAGACTCGTGTTCTTTCTGCGAAGGTTGCTCATCTTCTTAATGATGAAGATAATGGTGTATCTCCATTCAACATCATGGCAGTTTCTTTCTCAAGAAAGTCAGCTAAAGATCTTCAAGATAAGATTAAACTTAATGCTGGAAGTAAGATCCCTAACATTGAAGTAACAGCTTTAGGTAAGACAACTCACAGTATAGCTATTGAGTTTATCAATCGTTTTGACCCCGAAGCTACTAAAACAATTGTAGCAGATAAGTTCATGCAAGATAATCTAGTGAAGCAAGCGATAAAGTTAGCTTCTAATACTGAATCAGGTGAGCTAGTGCCTGAGAAAGATACTTTCTTTGGTAAAAAGACTGAAACTTTCGGTGGTGCTGTTAACAAGCAAGACGATATGAGACTCTTAAACTTACTAACTTCTTCTCAAAGATGGTTAGAAGGTCGAGGGTTCAGTAAAGGCGATACCGTTAAGCTTCAAGAGATCACAAAAAAATATATGGAGACTTCAGTAGTTAGTCAAAGCGACATTGATTTCGTTAATGAGATTCTTGGTTACAACAGAGGTTGGAGAGCAAAACTTAAAGCCTTTAAAGGTGATGAAGTGAAAGCTAAAAAGTACACCTTCCCTTCGTATCTTAACGCTAAAACTGCTTCTCAGAACACTGCTTCTACTTGGTGGGGTATTAGAAGTCTTGCCGAAAGTGAAGAAGAGATCCCAAGCGTTAAATCTTGCAAGCTATTCATCACTAAAGCTAAGTCTCAAATGCTTACCCCTCAAGAAGCTTTTGAGAAAGTGAAGGATAGCGGTAATGAGTATGTGATCAAAGCCAAAATCTATGGGGCTTATCAGCATCTATTAAATGAAGAAGATAGAATGGACTTTGATGATGTACTTATCAAGGGCGTTCAAGTTCTTAATAACGCTACGAACCTCAAACAAGTGCAGAAACAATACAAGCACATTATTGTGGACGAGGCTCAAGACTTAAACCCTGTTCAACACGCTTTCTTTGGTTTGATCGCAGGTACTCATACTAGCGGAGGGACTAATCAACCTCCACGAGAGCTACCTGCTGATGAGCAAACTATGGAAGGAAAGAGCTTTACTTTAGTTGGTGATGAGAACCAAAGTATTTATGGCTTCCGTGGAGCTACTCAGAAAGAGTTTTCTTCTAAAGCAGGAGACTTCACTCTGAAACAAATCGGAATCAACTTCCGTTCAGGGGAGAACATTGTAAATGCTGCGAACAAACTTGTCGCGGCTGATTCTGAAGATTCTTTAGGTCTACAATGTGTTGCGTCTTTCAAAGATCAGAAAGATACGATTAAGCATGAAATCCATGACAATGTAGGTAAGGCTTCTAGGGATGTTGCGGTTCACATAAAAGCAATGACAAACCCTGAAGGTGCATTTACAGAAAATCCTTCAGACTTCGGTATTGCCTGTAGGACTAACGCTGAGATCGTTCCTTATGCTCTCGCTCTACTTGAAAAAGGAGTTCCTTTTAAGAGTGGTGTGAATCCTTTTGCTCATCGAAGCACTACAGCGATCATCAGAGTTTTAGGATTCTGTACTGACATCCCTGCGCTTCAAATGAGTGCCTTATATAACTTCCATAAAGATCTTGGGATGACAATTTCAAACTTTGATGGATTCATGGAGGATTGTAAAAAAATCTTCGGTGGAGGCAACCTTCTAACTCTTGCAGGAAAGATCAAGAAAGCACTCGTAGAATTTATTGATGAGGAGTTAGAAGACGGAAACGTAAAGGATTTTCTATTCCAGTTACAGGGAGAAGATGAAGATAGGTTTACAGAAATCTATTATTACTTTGATATGTTATTAGGATTAAGAGTTGTAGGTGAGAAGACACCTACAGAAGCCTTTGACGTTGCTTTGGGTTACAAACCGTATGAAGATGAATCCTACATTGAAAACAGTGAAGGAGAGAAGCTCCACCAAATTCTTGGTGGTTATGTGAACAAGTCAGATCAAGGTTCTCTTTCTCAACTTGGAGGAGATGGTGGAGGAGAGGATCAAGAAGGACTTTCCGAAGCAGAGCAGGAAGAATGGAATCTTGCCCCGTTGCCTGCTTTAAGACAAATGTTCTTAAATGCGAGTCAAGATAAATCAGGCTTCAACGATATCTTTGAAAAGATAGACGAGATGAGAAGAAATGCAAACTCACAAGGTCTAGTTAAAGATGACGATGACGTTGTTGTGCTTGACACTGTTCATGGTTGGAAAGGACTTGAGGTTAAGAATCTTTATGTCCCAATGGTAGAGGGTACTTTCCCATCATCTCGATCTACTTTTGATCCACTCATACATGAGGATCAAGCACAAGCAGACGCTGAAAGCCTAGATCAAGAAAAGAAGCTCGCTTACGTTGCGATTACTCGTGGTATGAGCAACGTAAACATTCTTTCTTATAAGACTAGCACAGCAGGGAAAGAGGTTGAGCCCTCACAATTCATTACTCAAATGGGTATTTGTGAGACAGCAGATAAAACCGCAAGTCAGAGACGCTTGGCGACAGCACTTGACATTCTTTCAGAGTATTCTGCCTCTGAAGATGACGACATGACTGACGCTGAGTTTGAAGAAGCTACAAAGGGTCTTTAACTAACGGTTATCGCCCGACCCCCCGATAACGCCCCTTGCCTTGCGATCTAAGAGTTTATCCATATTCTCTTGGGCGATTTGACTAAGATCAAGACCAAGCTCATCAGCAAGGCGAGCGGCGTACCAAAGCACATCTCCTATTTCTGAGGACATGGCTTGCACCCACTTTTCTTTAGCCTCCTCTCTTTCAATCTCCCAAAGTTTGGAGTCATCTCTGATCCATTTCTTCATTTTACCTGCCACCTCTCCCGCTTCAGAAGCAATGCCGAGAGAGAGATATTCTAAGGCTTGTGAGGGTGGGTATTTAGCCGTCTGTTTTGTGGCTTCTTGGTACTCCTTGAAGTTCATTAATCATCTCCCAAAATATCAACTTGAGATGATTCTTGGTCTTCTTCTTCAGCAGGTGTGAGGTCGGGTCGCCAATGTCCGTTTCTTTCTACCTCAGATGAGAAATAGTAAATATCGGGAACATTCAGAAAATACTTCATCTCGCTTGTTTTCTCATCTTCCTCGCCCCCAATGAAGCAGAGTTGATGATCAAGAAGTGCAGTACGCTCTTTCTCTGAAAGTTGATTCCAAGTATCAGCACCGAGTTCAATAACGAACTGATAATCACGCTCACCGAGTAAGGTGATTAGTGAGGGGGCTTTTGAGGTCTTTCCGAGTTGGGGGTTACCACCTTTTCGGGAAGCCTTTTCTTTAAAGATGACGATAATATCATCGCAAATAGTAGCAAGATGAGGGTGCGCTTTTCCGATTAGAGTCTTAAGTTGACTTTGAATTTCTTCGCCTGATTTCCATCTATCCATGCGGATTTTCTCCTGTTGGTTTTGAGAGGAAAGTTATCCCCCTCGAAGGGTTATGAATGAGGGGGTACTTCTTATCCCCGATGATAATAATGCAACCTAATAGAGAGGGGTCTTTAGGAACTACCATATCTTCAACTTTCCTTGTTTCAGATATACCTACGGACATCATTCTTTGCTCGGCTGTGTTTGTATATATATGAATTAAGTCCCACCCTTCCTGTTTTCCTCTTATTTTTATGGTTTTTTTCATCTCAGAAATACAGTCTTCTACTGAGCAATCTTGACCCCAAGAAAGAACAGTACCTCTAGCAGAAGGGGTTTCCACCCAAGTCAGCACCCCCCCCTCTTTCTTAGGGTTACCTACAAGATAGGGGAAAGACTTTTCGGGGACGGGTACTTCTAACATGAGAGGAGACTTATCCTTCTTCATGTGGATGATCTCAAGTATCGGTGGACTCATCTTCTTCACTTTCTTCACTTTCTTCAGAATCAACCCCTGCGAGAACCCATAAAAGAGCGGCGATGTCGGGGTACTTTGAAGCTATCTTACCCATGTCTCCACTATTAAGAACCTCTTCCACTTCGGAAGTTACTTCTTCTTTGCTATTTCGGGGTGTGAAGAAGGGGCAAGTATTAGGAACAGAAGCATCACAAATCATACCTTCCCATTCATCAGGCTTATCTGCGTCCATCAAACAAACATGAAACAAAGGTTCTGAAGCATTTCCTCTAACGACACCACTGTATACACAATTGCAGGGCTTTTTAGAAGTGGCCTTCCTGACCTCTTTCTTTATAACTCTGTGTTTAACTTGCTTTATCTTGTGTTTAATTTTTCCTTCAGATTTCATTTTTCTACCTCAACTTATTTTGGTAAAAGAAGCTCCGTTTTTAGTAGCCTTTACACGATAAGCAAGGTCAGCACTTTCTGCTATAGACGAGTTATGTGAAATACACAAAATATCCATATCTAGTTTTTTACATAATGCTTTAAGAAAGTCTACAAGCAGTTCTGTTCTGTTTTCATCTACCGCAGGAAAAGTCTCATCTAAAACGAGTACAGGGCGAAGCTCCCTTTTTAACAGAAGTGAGACTCTTAATAAAAGGCTCTGTACAGTACTCACAGCCCCTCCAAAAGTATCTAACCCCTCTCCCTCTACTTCGACACCATCTTTGCCTTTAACCACTGTTTTAAGACGCACAGAGACTTTACCTCTGACTTTAGTTATCTCAGCAGTTTGGCTTATGTCTTGTTCGGGGAAGATAGCTTTAAGCCCTTGGTCAAGAAGGGAGATATAAGTTTTAACCCCTTCTTCAACTTCTTTCTCTATAAGTAGATCAAGTACACCTTGGGCTTGCTGTTTAATGTCTAAGTCCGACTCAAGCAACGCTATTTCTAGGTCAAGATCATTGACCCTTTTTTCTTCAGTCTCTTTCAGAGTTTGAATTTTTAAATAGCGTTCCTTGAGCTTGTTCATTTAGACCATCCATCCCAAGACTGAAAGAATGGTAGCACCACTATCAGTCTGTTGTTTAAAGATCATATACCCTCTCTTCTCCCCTTCACGATTACAACCAAAAGTAATGTGTTCTGAATGACTCGCATCAAGGCTTCTTTTCATATATCCGATATTAAATGAGAAGGACGCAATATCATCACCCTCAGTCTCACCTTTTTTATCCGCTAACATACGAGAAGCATATAGTCGTTCACCTAAGTCTTCAATAGTATTGAGATCAATGTCATCGGTAAGCTCAACACTTAACTCAGCAGGTTCAAGGCTATACATCTGCACGTTATTTCCTACAGAAAGCATTTCAAGACGAGGAGGGGAAAGAGACTCTGATTCAGAGTCAATGAGTGTAACTTTAAGGTTGGACTCATCAGCACCCGAAGACAAGAAATCAAGAGAGTTGTTAAACTCATCTTTCTTGATACGCCACACACGTCTTGGAATCCAATCAAAAGCTTCGATATAGCGAGCTGTGATCGCTTTCGGCATATCAAAAGGCACTTCCATCATACCAAAAACACCTCCGTCTTCAGATTGGAGGAAAGTTGCTTTTGTTGATTTCAATACCTTAATACTATGTCCGTCATACGACTTCAAATACTTACAAGCAGGTGATATGTCTTTGAGGTGGAACTTAGCTTCTAGATCGTTAAAGTTATCTGACTTAGCCATAGAAAGACCGAATCCATCACACGAAAAAGCCATACCATCTGTGAATAAAATCTGAGCGAGTTCAGGTCTGCGTGTTTCGTCTGTTGACGCATATGGCTTAGAGATACTCAAAGTATCATGCATTACATTTGCAGGGACATTAGTCATAAGAGTGGAAGCAGAAAGAAGCTCTCTCCAAGGAGGGAAGACCGTAGGATCGAGAGAAGACAACTCAAGAGTACCTTTATCTGAGGTGATACTCACAGACCCACTATCTACTTCTATAGACAGTAAGCCATTTACAGCATTGATTGCCTTAAGAATACGCTTCCCTTCTAAGGTAAAGGATTGGAAAGCGTCACCCTTTTCAGTGGCCTCTCCGTTTTCCTCTTCACCCTCAACGTTTCCCTCTTCACCCTCAACGGGTTTGATTTCGTCAATCTTACACCCTTTCAAAGGGATAGAAGAATAGATACGAGGAGGGTTGCAAGCAGACACAAACACTTCATCTCCAACTTTCTCAAATAAGAAATGAGAAGTAATGTCTGGGCCATTACCAAGCGTTGCTTGGGCGATTGAAAGAGTTTCTTTGAGGTCGTTTTTGCTGATTTTCATCATAGAGTTTTAATCCTATTCTCAATAGTGGAGATAACTTGCTCTGCTTCATTTAAAGCAGATGTGAAATTGTTGAGTGCTACTTGTCTTTCTCTTTTTAATCGAGAGATTTCAAGCTCTAAATCATTAGGGTTAAGACCCATTTCTTTTAGTTGATTGTCGATCTCAGAAAGAGATGACTTCGCCGCTTCAAGTTTGCCCGTAAGTTTGGCTTTACGGTTTTCAAGCGACTCTCTTTTCTTTACGAGGTCTTCCATAGAGTCATCCAAAGCTGATCCTTTCATTAGTAAAAAACATGGATACTCTTCTATATCAGAATTAGTTTAAAGGTTGTCTTTTTTACCCATCGAAAATTCCAAAAAACCATCAGCCCCCTCAACAGGGTTGGGTACTTTAGCTCTTCTTAATCCTCGTTTTGCCGCATTTCTTGATTTTTGAGCTTGTCTTTCTTCACACACAGACTCGAAGTTGCACATTGAGCAGTGTTTAGGTATCGGATTAGGTTCAAACACACCTCTGTTAATGGCTTTAGAAGTCTGAATAGCTTCGTTAGCGAGTCTTTTGATGTCAGTGGCCTCAATGGGGACTTCTACATAACCTGTCCAATTCTCTCGGTACTTCTCATCAACGAACTTTAGCTCTGATGGGGGGTTATCGCTAGGGTATCGAAAGTAATAAAAGCCGACACTTTCAGGGAGTTGGTTATGCTGTAGTCTGAAGCACAGAGCATACCATCGCAGTTGGTCGGGGTCTTCATATTTGCCTGGTGTGGTAGCGTTCTTTCCATCAAGGATATGTATTTTATCTTGTCGATCTCTATAAACGAGGTCAGCTATACCACAAGCATTAAAGTACTTGTTGACGGAGGGGGTCATTCTATATTCGGGATGGTTTGATCGACCCAAGAACTTATTTTCATGAACAATCTGAAGAAAGTTTTGAATACCCGACACGCAAAGTTCAATACAGTCTTCACGAGTCATATAGTTCCATAAGCAATATCTTTTTTGCTCTTGAAAGACGAATTCCTTTCTAACTTTTTCCTCTAGCTCTAAAGCTAGGGGTTTATCAAAACCTTTTCGCCAAAGTTCGTGTTTGTAGAAGTCTTCTGAAACGGAAGCTAGGACAGAACCCATTAATAGATGGTGTTCAGACTTCCTGTCTTCTTCAGGTGGTAAGGACTTAGGGTTTCCATGACCATTACCTAAATCATGTTGAGGATGTCCTTTAGTCCAAAGGAATTTTTGAGGGCATTCTCTCATCATTTTAATGTGCGACCAATAAATGTTCTTCATATTACTCTCGTCTTGCTTCACAGTTCACCTCCTACAGTACCGAAGCTAAGACTATATATAGGATTTTTTTGGCTATAGGGTGCTTTCGAGGTAAAAAATCACTTGTTCTTTCACTTCATTAGGTAAAGGCATTTCTTTCACTCTACTTGTTAAGTTTAGACCCTGCCAACTTTTACCTGCTACAGTTTTCATCTTCTCAACTATTTCTAACATACGATCTGAATCTTCTTTCTCCCTTACTGCTTCTTCTATTTTGAAGGCACTTTCTGAAGGTCGGATAGGTACGTTATGGCGAGTAAAAACTATACCGTCTTCTGCGGTCAGTTTAACTTCAACGATACAAGGATTCCTATCTAAGTCATCAAGGTGAAGTGAACCCCTTGTTAAAGACCCTACATTTACTACAGTCGCTCCATTTTTAAGTTTTTTGATTCCTTGGTCTTTATGCCAATGCCCAAAGAACCAACCATCTACTTGAGGGATACTATTAAGAAAGTCATAACCTATAATGTCTTCCCCTTCAAACATTGAGCCTATCTTTCCTTTTCTAGCTAACAAATGGCAAGCTACTAGGAGATAATCTTCGTCTTTCTTAGTTAGGTTAGAAAGACGATCAAAATCATATTCTACACCATGATAAGGTATCCCAACTATTCTAACTTTAACACCATCACCTTCTAATATGATTTCTTTCTCATCTCCAAACTGCTGAAATACTTTAGAAGCAAACATAACTCCTAAAGGCTGTTCGGGAAGGTAATCTATGTTTCCATATTTAACATCATGGTTACCTACAAGCACATGAACAGGGCAGGGGTACTCTGAATGTGCATCGCAACTCTTTCTCACAAGATCATGTGAGTTTTTAGTGGGGGACTTAACATCAAAAAAATCACCTCCATCAAGCACAACATCTGCGTTTAGATCTTTCGCCTTTTTCCCAATCCACTTCAGCTTCTTAATCACATCTTCTGACCAAACCCCTGTCCTTCTTCTAGGTGTTCGATCTCCCATATGAACATCTGTCCTCCATATTAATCGTGGCATTTATCAACTCCTTTTCTTAAGCACATTGGACACTCTTCTTCTAAAATCAAGTTTTGAATGTCCTTAAGTTCTTTAGCTATTTTGTTTATTTCCTTTTCAGCGAGGGCAATCCCCCACTGAAGCTTCTGTCTTTTTTCCATCCTTTTTATTAAATCTGAGTTGTCTTGGTAGTCTTCGATTTCTCCTAGCTTTTGGACAGACTCTAAAAGCAAGATTTCTACCTCTACCTTCTTTCTTTTTTTCAATAACTCTTCAAGTTGAGTTATGTCATTCACTTTTGGTACTTCAGGTAGGTGGTAGCTCTCTAAACCGACCTCTATCATGCCTGTAGCCATTTGAAGTTTTATTTTTCTCTTCTTTATTCTTACGGCTTCATCTATTTGACTAAACTTGTCAAAGTTAGGTGTGGGTATTTCAACATCTCTTACAGGAGAAAGAAACCTCTCTGCTACGGACAGTATTCTTTTCTTGCGATCTAAAACTTCAATTTCTTGAAGCATTTTTTCAGCATTTTCTTTCTTATCTTTTTCTCGCTCATATACTTCAAGTTTTGAATAGTCAAAACCTTCATATAATTGGAGATTAGTTTGAGCTGTTTCTAAGTCTTCTCTTTTAATCTTTGTTCGAGACTTAATATCTCTTACTTCCGACCTTGCATGAGTAGAGGCTTTTTCAAGTTGTTGAATAACGTCTACATCAGATAACGCAGAGGATAAAGCACTTGGGGGTAAGTCGATTAGAAATATACTCTTAAACTGCTTGGCTATTTGTGGGTAAAGTTCTCGACCGTCAACTTCAACCGATCTCACACCTAGATCTTTAACTTCATCGGGAACTCCACTACCTACCTTTGATATTTCTTTCCCATTCACTAAATACTTATTTACTTTTTTACCCTTCTCCCATTGGACTTCATTCCCGTCTCCAAACACCACACAAACGCTTGAGTGAGTCTCGCCATTACGGACATGGGCATTGCCTCTAAGATTAGTAAAAACCCCGTTAAAAGCACGAGCAAGGGCTGACTTGCCAATACTGTTTTCTCCTGTGATAACCGTAAGACCTTTCACTTCTACTTCAGCTTGTTTTATAGACTGAAAGTTCTGTACTTTTACCAACATTTTATCCCCCCTTAGAAGATTCCCATATTACGGTGCTTAAGTCTTTCTCTAACTAAAAACCAACTTTGAGCCGTCATTTTTTTAGGAGAACAAGACTTCTCTTCCATTATACCTAACTTAAGTATGATGTTGTTAAAGTCTTCCTTTTCGCCCATAAAAAACAGTCTCTCTTTTAAATCCTTACAAACATAAATCATGATATATTTGTCGGGCTTCTCATGGTTCAATTCGTAAATAACAAATGAAATAAAGAAGATTAAAAGAAGAATGGAAGCTCGACCATTACCCATTAAATATCCCCTAGAATATCTTCCATGTCCTCTAAATCACCAAGAGCGACTTCCGCTAAGTTAGGGTTCTCTTCTTCGCTCTTGCTCTTAGGATCTGTTAAGAATGGTTTTACTAGAGCAAAGATCTGAGAAACGTGTTCTTCACTCAATGCTTCTTTAAAACTATTAAGACCTTGGGCTCTTATCTCCCCCTCGTTGCTATTCCAAGAATACCATGCACCTTTTTTACTCACAATACCTGTCTTAATCGCAAGCTCAAGAACTGTTCGGACGTTATCCACACCCTCACCACTGATAAGGTAAAAGTCAACTTCTCTGTGAGCTGAATCTGAGACTTTGCATTTATCAAGTTTGGCTCGGACACAAGTACCTAAAACGGAGTCTACTGCTTTACCTTGCATACCATCCCATACCTTCCCTTTTTCTTTCCCTACAACACGAAGCATAATCTGAAGGGTAGAATAGAAAGACCAAGCCTTCCCACCTTGAGGGATCTTTTTAGGTCCTGCGAAAGAAGTCATCCCCCCGATTGATTCACGAAGCTGTGAAATGCCGATAATCGCTGTTTCACTACCTTTGATTTTTGATTTAATCTTAGGCAGATACGCAGACCAAAGTCGAGCATTGAGTCCAACAGGTGCAGGTCCGTCATCTTGTTTCTCAAAGAACGCTTTAGGAACTGCGGCCCCTACGGAGTCGATTACAATAAGGTCAACACCTGCTTGTGCCATCGTGAAGATATAACGCAGACCTGCTTCAAGAGTATCGGGTTGGATTAAGAGAAACTTTGAAGTGTCGGTGATAGGTACTCCAAGAGCTTGTGCGTATCTGTGATCAACCTCATGCTCCCAATCTATATAGACGCAAGTACCACCTTCTCTACAGGTCTCAGCGGCAGTCTGAAGGGCAATAGTAGTCTTTCCTGCACCTGCTAATCCATAAAGATTAGTAATGTTTCCTTTAGGGATTCCAGGGCAGGGGCGAACCCCTTGATCATTCTCTTTACCTCCAATAAGGTAGTCAAGGGCAACAGATCCTGATGAAATGTGAGGGCGACTTTCTTTAAGGCTGTTGGGATCAAGAGTCACAACATGGTCTTCTTTCAAGACACCCGCTACCACTTTTGCGGCTGACATTAAATCTGTTTTTCTTTTCGTTGGCTTTTTTGCTTTTGCCATCTTTATTCCTTTCAAGTGAATGAGGACACCTCTTTATATATAAGATTAAAGTCAAATCCGATCTGTTTTTTACACTAATTTTCAGACCATTTGAAAAACCTGTCGTTTTCCTTATACGTTATGCCTTTTCTTTTTACTTTGCCTGCCTTCTTTCCTCTCACAAACTTCTCATAAGCTGTGAAAGTTTTAGCTTCTAACTCTGATAAATCAGCTACTTCAATTGTACCTTCGATAAGTTGCCAAAATCTCCCTGCTGTTCTACCTACCCAATAAGCGTCAGCTTGATGGTGATTCCATCTCTTCGCCCCTTGACCCTCAGTGGCTTGCTTCACCGCATCGACCATATCTCCTTTGACCATCTTCCAACCCTTTGGGCGGTTAAGAAATACGGAGGCATGAGCTTTGACTTGGTTAGGGGAAAGATAAACTGTATCGACTCTTTCAAGCATTAAAGCTTCGTTTGAATAAAGAAAGAGCCCATACATACCCTCTGAATAAAGATCATTAAAGATAGGCGATTCGATACCCACTCTTAGTGTTTTATCAGGGTGGTCTGCTCTGACTTTCTGTATGATTTCTCTAAGCCCATCTCTTAGGTATATGTATCTTTTAATAAAAACCATATCTGCTTTAGTAGACATCATTCCTTTATCTAAGAAAGTGCCGTCATCTTCCATCAGTACCCAACCAAAGTTTCTGAGAGAAGGGTCTAGTCCTAATATCATGTGTTATCCTTTTATGATCTTCGAGTTGTAAATATATATACAAGAAAAGGAGACACTCTTATGAAATTATCGGAAGTAATAGCGGAGCGTTATTTAGAGAACTTGGAAATCTTTGATGAGTTGCCCAAGAAGAAATTACGAGTAAGACCCTCTGAGATGAAGAAACTAGCTTCAGCTTTTGGAGACTGTTATCAAGTAAATGGTAAATACTTTTTAGACCATGCTTATCGAAATCCTAATCTCAGACTTGTTCATGGAGAAGTCATGGGTCAAGGAGAGCTACAAGGTATTTCTTACGGACATTGTTGGTGTGAAGAGGGAGGCGAAGTTCTTGATTTCTCTAATGGTCGAAACATAAAAATCGACAAACGAGTCTATTATGCTTTAGGTCAAATAGATCGCTTCAATAACACCTATGTATATGACCAACCGACTTTCTCAGAAATGATCTCAAAATATGAACATTGGGGTCCTTGGGAACTAAAAACTAAAACAGGTTTATAATTCTATAGTTTTTTTATGACTGTCGTTTTAGAAAAAGGAGACAGAAAAATGAATCAACCGACCCGAAATCAGCTACAGTATTTAAACTACCGTATATCTAAAAGAGCAAGTACAGACATTTTAGTTAAAAAAATGGCGAGACTTGCTTATGTTAAGAACAGCTCCGATTCAAAAGCAGTTGAGCGAGAAACGATCAACGTGGCTTTTGAAGGCTTTGCTGAAGGCATTGAAAACGGAAAAGACATAATGCCTCAGAATTTCACAAAAGTCCTGAAGAGCTTGGGTGTAAACTCCCCTGAAGATATTCTTCATCTATATAACAATATGGATAAACTTATAGATAAGAACAACCCTTTGATTGTAGAGATGAAGGAAAGAGTGGATCGAGAAAGAAGTGTGAAAAATCGAATGGCCTTGATCGAAGAAATGATTGAGAATTATGACGACCGTGATCCTCTCGGTTTCTATGCGTGGTGGAATCAAGGTCAAGAAAGACTAGAAGAAGCAGGTAAGTATATAGATAAACATAACTTAGCTCAGTTTTTCGTCTATGCTGTACTTGGAGGCGGTGTGGGTATTTGGTCTGCTGCTTTTGGTTCTAGCTTTTATGCTCTTATAAGTGTCGCAGGTGCTAAAGTTTTAGGGATAGTTTTCGCTACATATATTGCAATTAAAGTCTTAGGTTGGAGTGCCACTGCGTTAACTAACTTCTTTTGGAAGTACTTACTCCCTCTTTTAATGAGAGCTAATGTTAAAATCGGTGAGCTTTCTAGCGTATTATGGTCAGGTTTAAAAGGCATTGGGAGAAGTGTTGTAGAAACTTTCAATACGGGGGTTTCTAAGCTTAAGTCTTGGTTTGGTTTTGGGGATCGTAGAGCAAATATGCTCTTACTTCCTTTGTATTAAAGGCTTATGTTGCTCACTCTAATTTTAATCTTAACTTTAACATGGCTTATCCCTGTTCCAATAGACGACCCTAACCACAAAAAAGAGCGTTGGTACGAGAAGTATTAAAATAAATCAAAGATGGAAATAGTGTCTCCTTCTTGAGCTTCTTTCTCCCCTACTTCTGCTTCAGATTCAATCTCTGTCCCGATGGGCATCCAATGCCTAATACGGGCTTCGCAGATTATTGCGTATTCGGGTTGGAGTTCAATCCCTACAAAGTCATGCCCTAAACGAGACATCGCAATACCTGTCGTACCCGAACCTAAGAATGGGTCAACGACTTTTGAGTTGGGCTTTATATCTCTAGCACACCATCCCATAATTTCAATGGGCTTAACTGTTGGGTGTACATTTGCTCTACCCTCTTCTTTCTCTTCAAGTCCTGCTTCTCTTTCTGAACGTGATGCTTTTGATGTGTAATAAAAGCTGTCGGGTTCTTCTGCTACAAAGATAGCGTCTCTCACTTCAAACCCTTTATCTTCAAGAGCAATCACACCCTTATATCCAATATCTTCGGGGATAAGAATACAATGACCTCCAGGTTTAAGGATTTGATGGATCTGTTTCGCCTCTTCTTCTGTCGGCTCTCCTAATAAAACAATCCCATGTAAAGTAGGTTTGTTCATGGGTATTACCGCACCACTTGCATATCCTTGAGTGTCCACTTCTAGGTGTGACTCGAAGTCTATTTCTGAAGGCTTTGCGACAAGAACTTTTGCATCCTCTACGGGCGGAGTAATCATAGTTAAAAAGTAATCAATCATCTCTTTCATTTGTAAATCTTTCTTGAGGTAAAGGTCTAATCTCAATGTTGTTATTTGTGAGGTAGTTTAATCCCTCATAATGTTCTCCCTTTGTATATATCGGAGAATACACTCTAACGATACCCGAATGATGGATTGCTTTTGCACACATCAAACAAGGATCGCAGTTAACGATAAGCCATTTTCCAAGAGTGGATTGACCTACTCTTGTAGCATTGAGAATTGCATTCATTTCTGCGTGGTGGCATCCGACATCGTTTCGAGTACCACTCTCTATTTTTTTAGTTTCTCTTTCACAGGTAGCTTCCCCACAAAGATCATTATCAGATCCTCTTGGAGTACCGTTATAACCCTCACTTATGACCACATTATTCTCAGGGTCTACGATCAAACAGCCTACTTTTCTTCTAGGGCAGGGTGAGTTTGAAGCGATAAGGTTGCATTGTTGAACTCGAACAGAAAGATGTTTAGGGTTCATTTGGTTCTTCTTTCTTAAATTGTTTGAAGAAGCGAGAAGCACCCCCATCATCTGAGTATAGAGTTCCTTGGTTCGGTCTGTGCAGGCTTTGACTTTGAGCATTTGAAGGATAGTTCCCCGTAGAGGGTCGATTGCCATTTTGTAAGTCTAGACTGATGACTGAGTTGCCCCCCATAAGAATGAAGTTAGCAGGCCATCTACCATTTGCAGGCACATAATTATTTAGATCTATTTGGTTCTCACCTGTAAAAGTCGCTACTCCTTGACTCCCTGACTGATTTCTTTCCCATTCTTTGAAGAAGCTTTCTTCATCTGTTTCTATTCTACTCTCATCAATATTTAAAGCCCCACACCCATGTTTAAGAGTGTTCTCTACTACTGATCCCTCAAGTGGCTTTCTTAGGATAGTGATGATCATTTCTTAACTCCAATACAAACGGGCTCCCATGCAGGTTTAAGAGCCGTACCCCAGCCCTCCCAGGTTTTAGCCTCCTCAGAAACTAAGGCTCTCACAGGTATCATTGCATTTTTCTGAACAATACCAACCCCTCCCCTCGCTATCCCCCCATACCCTTGAGAATCCTCAACTTTCACACCTGCTTTGTGTCCTATGATTTCTCCCTCAACCCCTAACTTCTTTTCAAACTGTTTGGCAAGGTTATGAGATTTCGGAAAACCACTTCCGTAACCCCAGGCTTCCACTCTTAAACCACCGAAGCCTATTTCTCCCATCATCGCTATTAAGTGATGGAAAGTCCTCGACCCTGAGAAGGCTTTGATAACCCCATTAGGTTTTAAGATTCTATGGGCTTCTTTAAGCCAACCTCTATGCCATTCTCTTTGCTGACTTCCGTTTCCTATGTCATCCCATCCTTTTGACATAAACTTTAGTCCATAAGGAGGGTCACAGATAACAGCATCAACAGAGTTATCCTCTATCTCTTTCAAGCGGTTTGTACAATCACCTATCTTTATTTCTATCATCGGTCATTCTCTTTCTTAAATTGTTTGAAGAACCTAGAAGCCCCACCACTATCTCCATAAGTAGTTGCAGAGTATTCGTTCGCCCCACTATAAATGCCATTTCTACCCCACATTTTATAACTCCCCATCATTGCTCCGCTTTTCAGCACTCCACTCTGATCATCAAGATTCTTAAC
>Ga0233439_10002770_pt1 | contig 19234 bp, 26 predicted proteins | sample SI_123_September_6_FD_182713 | JGI IMG/M metagenome (GOLD analysis project Ga0233439, IMG submission 182713) | Seawater microbial communities from Saanich Inlet, British Columbia, Canada - SI_123_September2016_100_MG | ecosystem: Environmental > Aquatic > Marine > Inlet | place: Canada: British... | reverse complement strand
TTTTTAATTAATTTCCATTGCTTGTCTGTTATTTCTTTATGAATCATGAAAAAGATTTGAAGATGTCATTGTTAGATCTAGATTATCATCAAATGTTTACCAAATGATCTGTTTTAGGATGAGTTGCTAATGTTTATTTGTCCACTAATGTGGATTCTACTACTCCTGCACACATGAAAACTTCTCGTTCAAATATTGCTCCTGACAGTGTTGAAACATTCAATATTATTTTTGCTGAACTAGAAACAGGTTCATCAACATACATTAATTCAGGAAAATTAATAATTAATGTTCCACGAGAATGGACTGAAGTTACTGTTCTAAATAACCCCACTTCAGGATTTGTCAATCCTGCAATTATCACTTCTTTTGGTGATGGTTCAAATCAAATAGTTGCAACACTTCCCCCATGCGTTGGTTCTGCATGTATGGGTGGTAATAGTGGTAGTAGTGGTGAACCAACTAACACAATACAATTCAGTGCACGATCTCCGAATGTTACCGTTGATCACATGTATGTAATGTATGTTTTAGCAACAGGTGAAGCAAATGATGACTTTACAGTTGGTAATTTATCTGAGATAGTTTTACAAGTAAATGCTCCATAATTTTGTTCATTTTATTACACATACGCACACCTTCTCCAATTGTAGTCCATTTTGAACAAAGATCTCTTTAACATCTTTTTTAATTCTAAGAAATTCATAATGACAAAACTACAGTCAAAAATGACTTCAAGAAGAGCAGTTGCTCCAGTTATCGCAACACTTCTTTTGGTAGCAATAGCAGTAGTTGGTGGAAGTATTGTCTTTGTGTTCTCACAAGGATTTTTTAGTTCTGCTCAAATTAGTGGTTCACCAAACATTGAATCATTAAAAATTGCTGGCTATGATGCAACAGACGGTGCAGTTTTAGGACTTCATGATGGTGTCGGAAGTGGCGTCACACAAGGTTTAGCCACTACTGATGGTCTAATCTCTGGTGATAGAATTGCTGTATATTTACAAAATAACAGTGTACAAAAAGTCACTTTAGGCGAAATTCGTTACGCAGGTACAGTTTACAACTTTGTATCTAGTATTTCAGGCCTTCTAGACGCTCATGATGCTACTGCCGGTGCAGGTGTTCTTGCTGGTCAGGCAACTCCGGGATTTATGATTGCAACTGACAGTAACGGTACTCCAGCAACACCAACCGCAGCTACTGCATTACAAACATCTGCAGCAGAAATTCAACCAGGACAACAAGTAACTCTCATCCTTCAGCTAGATGAGAATGTCAAAGTAGGTAGAGATACACAATTCAAACTATCTACTGCAAACGGTGCTGTCTTCGTAGGAACTGTTATCGCAGGTCAACAAAGTGGATAACTCCACCCTTTTTTCCTTTTTATGAAAAAATAAACGGAGTGAAAAACGAAAAATGGATGAAAAAAAATGAACACAAAAAAACCAATCTTCTTCTTATTTGCATTAATTCTGTTATTTGGAGGAAACTTACATTCTGCATCTGCACAAAATTTAGAAGCATTATCTGAGTATTCTATTAAACTTGCAATTTCTCCAGATCATTTGGAAACTGGAATTGCTGAACATCCTGTCGGATATCTTTACGTTCTAAGCAAGCACGGGGTTCCAATTACATCTACATATGATGTTCCCGTAAGTCTAAGTTCTGATGATCCTACAATTGCATCTGTTCCTACAAAAGCAATTTTAAAAGCAAATTCTGAATTTGTCTCTTTTCCTGTGACAACTACTGAAAAGTCTGGAAAAACTACAATTACTGCAAGTCTTAATGGAAAAACTACATTTCAAAAAATAGAGATAGGGACTGACGACACCTATCTTCCAGATGATTTGATTTTAGAATTAAATTTACCTACAACTGAAATGCATGTCAATTCTGAAATGCCTTTTTCGGTTTATCTTAAAACACTTGATGGAGTTATAATTCGAGCCCCCACTGATATTGAAATTTTACTTGAACATGAAGATCAAATGGCTTCTGCAGAATCTGATACGATGATCATTAAAAAAGGCAATTATTATGCATGGGGAATTTTGCACGCATATGAAAAAACTGGTAATACCTTCTTGAGAGCAATTCATGAAGATTCTGGATTAGATGTGGCCAAGAGTATTAAAATTTCATCTACACTTCCAACAGCATTACAATTATCAGTGTATCCAAAATTGATTCCTGCAGAAATCAATAGACAATTAAATATTTTTGTCACTGTGGTTGATTCAGAAGGCAATCCTACCAAAACCCCTGATGATATACCTCTTGAATTCTTTTCCAGCGAACAATATCCTATTGGTGAAAAATTATCTAATGTTGTAAAATCTGAAAAACCAATGATAAAAAAAGGACAGTTTGGATATTTACTTCAGGAACAATTTAGTATACAGAGTCTACTTGGAAATGATGTTTTGATTGGAGTCAGTGGAGTTGGTTATGGGACTGCAACTGATACTTTTCGAACTGTTGGTACTTCTATAGAGGGAATAAATAATATCAAACGAACTGTAAATAATGTATTTGATTATGGATTTGATATAAAAGATTATGATCATACTTTGGGAGTATATGGATTAGAGAATATCCCTAGTAATTCTACTTCTTTTTTTACCTATCAACTATCAGTTATTGAAGATGATGATGGTACTCGAAGTGATGGTACGATGATTACCATTCATCCTGAATGTGCTGACTTAGAAGATGAAGAAGGAGATAGTTCAAATGAAGATGTTGAAAGTAATTCTGAATTGGATTTTGAAGAGAGAGTTTTGTATTCTGTTGATTGTATGGATGATGATGGGTTATATCCAGTACAAACCAAGGAAAATCTATACAGTGACGGATATGTTCAAAAAATTAATGTAATTTCTAGTGATGATGAATTAGCTCAAATTACTGATGGAGGTAAAATTGTTAGTTCTTATTCATTTGGCACTGCTGAAATTTCTTCAGGACAAAAAACAGGGCCTCTTACAATTTCGGTTTCCGTTAATGGTGTGGGAACTGGTTCATTTTCTACTAATGTGATTAACACTTTAGAACAAAAAGAAGTACGTTTGTTTTCACCTACTGGTGAGGATAGTCTGATTTTTGATCGTGATGGCTTTTTTGATATTTTTTTGATAGCCCTTGATGGGGATCAACGACCTAAGGTAATGAAAGAAACTGAGAAATATTTGGTTACTCCAACTAATGGATTAATTGAGATTGCTAAAGGGTCCACTTTTACTTTTACACAATTGCGTAGTGATTCTTTTGATGTATCTGTAGGTGAAACCACAATTGAATTAATTGTGGAACCTATAGGTGAAAAAGCTAATTCTGATTTGGAAGGAAGTAAGACTTTCATTTCTAAACCATCCTCCCAACTTGAGGTAATCTTACCTCTTGGAAAAATTAATGCAGAGCATAGTGAAAACATTGGAATCATTCAATTAGTAGACTTGCAAGGAAATCCTGTACTTCCAAAATTTAATGTCAAGTCAAAAATTGTATCTTCTCAAAACTCTGTAATTCAAATTATAGATGATTCTGTAATTCCTATAGGTTCATCATATGCTACATTTCCAATTAAAACTACTGGCTCTGTTGGGGATTCTATAATTTCTGCAAGTGCTAAGGGTGTTAATGGAACTTCAATCAAAATCAATGTTGCATCTTCTCAAACTCAATTACAGATTTCTACTGGAGGGCTAGCCGATGAAATTCCTGTGAATGAGCCTGTAGAATTTAAATTATTTGTTGACGATGAAAATTTAGACTCTGTTTCAGGTGCGTCAATTAAAATTATTACTGATGAATCCGTGGTGATTACCCCTGAAGTTGTCAGAACTGGCTCTGATGGAAGTGCAATTATTAGCTTGACTGCTTTTGAAGGCCCAAACATTTCTTTTGATATCATAGCTACAGCTGAAGGTTATGCCGAAGGAAAAGATAATTTTGTAGTTAATGTCGATGCTCCCGAAAGAGTATTTGATTCAATAGATTTGGAGTTACCTGAATGGATTATTTACATTGTAATTGGTGGAATTTTGATGGTAGGTGTTGTCGTGTTTATGTTCTTAAGAAAAACTAAAACTACTTCAGAAGAAGAATGGGAAGAAGAGGACGAACTTTGATTTTATTTTTGAGTTCTTTTTTTGTCTCTACAAATTCCACATAGATAATTTTTTAAAAATCGCTTAAATTCTATCTCAAATTTTTGTGATTGATAATATTTTTGCCCTGTTTTTAATCCTCCTGGGACTTGTTTGCCGCAATTAGTACAATGTATTTCTCTGTTGAATTTTATCGTTTTTTCATTTTTTGATATTTTACCAATTATCATGAGTCTTTCCTCTTTAATTTCATTATAAACAATAGTTTTTCTAAACTCATGAATATTATATTGAAAAATTAACAATAACTGTAATGCTTTCTGTGTGGTTTAGGGTAATTAGAGTGAGATTTCTTTTGGCATCTGTAATTGCAGTTTCTGTTGGATTGGCATTAAACTGGTGGCAAAATTCATCCATTGATATTTTTGATGCTGGATTAACTTTTGCAGGTGTGATGGCACTACATGCTAGTGTGGATTTGCTAAATGATTTTTGGGATTTTAAACGTGGTATTGATACTAAAACAACTAGAACTAAAATGAGTGGTGGAACTGGCGTATTGCCAGAAGGATTGCTAAAACCCTCATCTGTTTATCGTGCTGGAATTGCATTTTTAATTATTGGTACTATTATTGGTGGATATTTTGTAGTTACAGATGGAATCATCATTGCAGTAATCTTGGGATTTGCAATTCTATCTATCTATTTTTACTCCACAAAAATCGTTGATTCTGGTTTGGGTGAATTCTTTGTTGCAGTAAAAGGATGCATGATAGTAATTGGTACATTTTTCATTCAATCTGGGACAATTTCATTTGAATCTATACTTGCGGGAATTGTTATAGGTTCTTTGTCTTCGTTAGTTTTGTTTATTGTATCTTTTCCTGATCACGATGCAGACAAGTCAAAGGGGAGGAAAACTTTGGTTATTGCAGTTGGTAAAAAAAGAGGTGCAAAATTATTTTGGATTTTTCCTTTGGTTTCATATTTGGCAATAATTGTTGGTGTTTCTACCTCTTTGTTCCCTGTATTTTCTTTGATTAGTTTTCTTAGTGTTCCATTAATGATAAAATCAGGTATTGGTTTACAAAAAAATTATGATTCTATAGAAGAACTTGTACCCTACATGTCTTCTACACTGATGTTTGGTAGAATTACTGGTGTGTTGTTTATTGTTGGATTTTTAATTGATGCTATCACTTGACATAAATTCAGTAATCTATGGAATAATCTTATGATTTCAGGTTCTGCTAGTGCTGAAGGAACTCAAAAATTTGCTAAAAATTCAGGTGTAGATGAAGGTAATTTCAATAAATTTGAAAATTTATTTCTCTCTAATGTTGGAATTGGAACCTATCTTGGAGATCCTGACGCCCAAACAGATCAACTGGTAACTAATGCGGTAAAACAATCAATTCAATTGGGGATTAACGTAATTGACACTGCGATTAATTATAGATCTCAAAAGGCAGAACGCTCAGTAGGCAAGGCTATTTCTGAATTAATTAAAGATGGTAAAATTACTCGTGATGAAATTTTCATCAGTTCAAAAAATGGATACGTAACTAATGATGCTGATGTTCAATTGGGTTTTTGGGAATATGTCAAAGAAGAATATTCTCAAAAAGGTGTAATCCAAGAAGGTGATGTAACCTCAGGCTACCATTGTATGACTGCTCCATACCTTTCTGATCAACTAGAAAGAAGTTTAAAAAATCTCAATATTGAATGCCTTGATTTAATGTATCTCCACAATGGAATTGAAGGACAAATCAAAGATATATCAAAAGAAAAATTTCTAGAAAATCTAAAACAAGTTTTTGAATTATATGAACAAAAACGAAAAGAAGGAAAAATTAAATTTTATGGTATGGCTACATGGGAATGTTTCCGAGTTGCAAAAGACAATCCTCAATATCTTTCACTAGAAGATATTGTTAACATGGCAAAAGAAGTTGGTGGTGAAAATCATGGATTTAGATTTATTCAATTACCATACAACATGAATTATGATCAGGCTTTACTTGCAAAGAATCAAACACTTGAAAATGAATCTGTATCTATTTTAGAATCTGCAGTTAGATTGGGAATAGGAGTATTCACCAGTGTTCCCTTCATGCAAGGTAGATTGCTTCAACCTGGCGTGATGCCTGAATTTGATGATTTGAAACCATCACTTCGTGCATTGCAGTTTATCCGTTCATCCCCTGGTGTACTTGCACCATTGGTTGGTCAGAAATCCACAGAACATGTGTCTGAAAATCTTGAAATTATGAATACGCCACCATTATCTGAAGGTGAGTTTCTTGCATTGGTAAAGAAATTAACTTCATGAATTACCAGCCTCAAAATTCTGTATAAAGATAATAAATGAGTATAATTTAGGGTCATAGTAATTTGTCCGCAAAAATATATGATTATGCCAAAATTTGTGAATCCATATTTACAATTGATCCTAAAATTAGATTTGCCGGTGTGATAAATGAACGAGGTCGATTAGTTGCTGGTGGTATGAAGGAAAATGTTGAACCATTGGAAAGTGAAAAAGATGATGAAATGATTTTCATGGAATTGGCATTACGTGTAAAGATGAGAAAAGAGTTTGATAAACAGTTAGGACCTGTTAATTTTGCAATGGCATCTCGTGAACGTGCACTTGCAATCAGTGTAATAATTAATGATGATATTTTGTATGTCGTATCTGAACCTGATACTGATTACGGTTTAATTCCAAAGAAAATAATTGAAATAATCCATTCCTAGCTTGATCGGGTTTCCAATTTTGGGACTTTATGATCTTCTTAATTAATGACAAAATTTGATTTTATTATATGATCGCTGATGATAAATTAGATTCTGACTATTTGGCAATGTCTGAACTAACTAAAGAGATTGGTTTGATTGTGAAAGATTGTTTTGATGATGGGCGAACTGATTTGTCTTCTTCTGATGTTGAATATATTTTAAAAATTACTTCTGATGTGACTCATAAAATAAAATCGCAGTTACGAGAAATTACCATATGAATTCATGTAATGACCGTCATGAACCTATTTACAAAATAAAGTACAAACCATTTACTGTTGGTGGAACTATTAGTGAATGGTTTGTCTGTGAGAAATGTTTTGGACGCCAGGAATTTTTTGGCGCAGCTGAGGAAATCGAATTTATTATTTCTCTGAGGAATTGTATTGAACCTGGATTGAATATTGAACATCTCACTATTATGACTGGAACTGTAACAAAAAAACTCAAAAACCATTTTCTAGCCAATTAAGATTAAATTCATTACAGATGAAACTATAAATTGAATTTAACTGTGGAAAATTTATGCCAGTAGATCCTGTATGTGGAATAGAACTTGATGAGGAATTAGCATTAATTCATGATCATGATGGAAAAAAAGTCTATTTTTGTTGTTCAGGATGCAGGAAAATTTTTCTCAAAAAACCACGAAAATACAAAAGTAAAATTTAGATTGGAAACGCTCCACACATTCTACAAAATTTAGATTTCCCAACATGATGTTTACAATATGGGCATGTTTCCTCAGATTTTGAATTCACAGGGGTTCCGTACAATTTTTTAAAAATTTCATAGTAATGCATTGATTCTCTACTTCTAATCACCACTCCGTCTGTTTTTTCAACTGTTAATTTTTTCTCAACAAATTGTTCTTCGCCCACTATGGAGTCAAATAGACTGGTTAGCCCTACGGTTCCAGATCCATCCTGCATTGGGGATTTCTCCCTCCATGCAATTTGTTGTGGGATGTTTTTTTCAAAAGTTTTTCGTAAAATCCACTTGCCATGTCTTTTACCTTCTTCTTCTTTCACTTTGAGGTTGATTGGAATTTTCTCAGCTAGTTGGATTATTTTGTCATTTAGAAACGGTGATTCAATTGTTATTCCTAATGCTTTGCCAATTTCCTGTGTTGGAAAGTGCATTATTGAACATATTCTCTTGATTTCTCTTTCTAATTCCTCTTCGGATTTGTTTATGAGGAAACTGTATCCTGCAAATAGTTCATCTGCTCCATCGCCTGTGATTATTGATTTTTCACCGTTATCTTTTGCCCATTTAATTGCCAAGTACATTACAACGTTATTGCGAATTTCAATATCATTGAAATTTTTTAAAATTTTAATTGTTTCTTCTATTGCTTCTAGTATTTGCTCTGTCTTGACATTGTAAATTGTTAGTGGTAGTTTTGTTTCTTTTGCAATCATTTGACAATATGTCAAATCTTTTGAAACAAAATCCTCTGCAATTATTGCAACTGTTTTGGGTTTTCTTTGTTTTAAAAAATATGCGATGATGGAACTATCTAATCCTCCTGATAATGATATCAAATTTGATTCACATTCATTACATGACTCTTCTAAAGCATTGTAGAGATCCTGGGAAACTTTTTCCAACACACTAGATGTTATTTTGAAATTAAAATAGCTATGCCTAATGAGGCTGTAAATGTCAATTCTTTTTTTATTGCAAACTTTAAATCCTTAATCCAATTCTTGAGGGATATTGCTACTCCCTGCTGAAATTGAATCTAAAACACTAATCCCTGCATTACGGGCTATTCTTGCTAAAAAACTTGCAGAAAACCATAACATTCGAGAGGATGAAATTTCTAAAATGTTGGGTGTAACTCAAGCTGCCATAAGCAATTACATTAGAGGTACACGCGGTGATCCTTCTTTGATTGCAAAACTTTTGGCAGAAAAACAAGTTGCTATCATGATTGATGAATTGTGTGATGGTCTTTCTTCAGACATGGCATACACTCCATCTAGTCTTTCAAAATTTATCGGGCTTTGCAATTATATTAAATCCAGTTTGTTGATATGCGAGATACATCATAATTTGGAATCTAACATTGATGAACAAGTTTGCAAAGAATGTGAGAATATGCTTCTTAAAGGTCCTGGAAGCGTTTACTAATTTTTAATTAAAATAATTTCAATTGTTGATGTCATATCCCCAATTCCAGCAGCTGCTACTGTATCTAGATTAATTTTTTGAACTTTAGAGTTACCTTTGAGCATTTTCTCTGTAATGATATTTGCTACTGCAACTGCATTTGGTATTGAATTACCTCTTGATTGTAAAACTACTTTCTTTTTATTTCCTAATATTGTTAATACTTCAAAAGCTGATTCCATAACTGGATAATTTCCTATTTTTATTATGGCCTGTTCAGACTTTTCGGTCTGCTCTTGACCACTCGGTTCAGTTGTCTCGTTCATGAGCATTATTCAATATTTAGAAATTTTCTGTTCTTTTAAGTTTTATCGACGATAGGTTCATGTTTGATTATAACCATGTACAATTTCATCAACTAGTTTGGAATTAGAATTAAAATTTTGTTTGTTATTGATTATTTCTCAAAGTAATCGATTGGTATGTTTTGATAATCTCCGTTAGGGAGTACACGTCTAATTGTAATTGGAATTACTCTTTGCTCTAATTCCTCCATTGAAATATCTAGTGATATTCTAGCTGATTTTGGAATTGGGATAAATGGTGGTGCCCCTAATGATAATTGTAATGCTCTTGCTCCCATAATTCTTGCTTTTTCAAATCTTGTCAATGTTGGCGGTCCAATTGTAATTTTGTTTTTCTCACAAGGAATTTCAACTGGATCATGTTCTTCAATTTTCTCAACAACTTCTCTATTTTCAATTTCTTTGATTCTTTTTTCAAGACTATCTTGTTCTTTTTCAGTTAATGGTTCGACAAGATCTTTTCTGTCTATTAATTTTCTATAGGTATCTAGTGCTTTGTTTAATCCTGCGTTTTCCTCTACCTCTGATTCTAGTTCTTCAGGTTGTGGGGCTCCAATTATTTCAGATTTATTAGCATTAGACAAGTACGAAAATTTCCTTAAAACGTTATATAATCTAATCATTTTAAAATGCGAATTGAGTACATCGTCAGTCTCCAGAAAACAACTTATTTTAGAAATTCATGGAAAAGCAAAAATTTCATGTGATCTAAAACGACACTTGTCTCCGAGAACTGTTGGATCAATAATGAGATCTTTACCGTTAGAAGGTCATGCACATTTGCTTGGAAAAAGTATTTTGTATTTTGAATCAAGTGTGGATTCTGGAATTGAAAGATCTAGAACTGAATTTAAAAAAGGCGATGTTGCATTTTTGCCTTCAACTGGAAGTTTGTGTTTTTTTCTAAATGATGCTGTATTTACAAAAACAATGACTCCTATAGGAAAACTTGGAGAAAATATTGATGCATTAAAGGATGTGAAATCTGGAGATGTACTTTGTATTTATGAAGAAACTGCTTGATACAAATAATGTCCTGAATATCCGCCAATTCTTTTTACTACGCCTTTACTTGTAGATTCTTTCAAGAATGCATTTGCAGCTGAAATTTTAACACCTGTTTGTCTTGCAAGATCTTGAACTGTTAGAACTTTGGAATTTTGAATAATTTTCAATGCTTGTTGTTCATTTACTATAACTGTAATTTCGGCTTTCTTTTGTCCACCTTCACCTTTGTCTTTCTTTTTCTTTGTATCTTTTGAACCTGCAGATTTGTCTTTGTTTCCTGCAGTTGGTTTCTTTGCTCCACCCATGATTCTAGAAAAAAATATTCCTCTTATAAACGATGAAATATTTTTGAAATTACTCCTTTAATGATTGAATTAATTCCTAAAATTATTTTCAAGTATAAATAACATCTTGATTACTATTTCATATGGGAATAGTATCAAAAGGTGCAAAATGCAATTTTGAAGGCTGTGATCAAGATGGTGCTCGTTCTCTTAACACTGCTAAAGTCGAAAATGCTGGGTTACGTGTAAGCTCATCTGGAAAAAAAACTGTTCTTTGTAAAGAACACTATAAAGAATACAAAAAAGAATCCAAAGATGATCGTGATCTTGAACGTGCACGATTTGACAAGTTTTAGTTTTTCTTCAAAGTCTATTCTATTCTATTAGCTGGATTTTTGAAATAATCATCACTTAGATTTTTGTATAATTTGTCGAGTTTTTTATACAGTCTTTTTGGTTCTCTGTTTTTTTGATTGCTCAGAACATACAATGCAAGAATTGGAAATGCTATGGTGGCATCTGCATATACTGTTACCATCCCATTGTGTGCGTCTTGGACTTTGCCCCAACTTTTACCTTCTTGGAGTGTTGCACCTGACAAACCCCCTGTATCTGGACGAGCATCAGTTATTTGAATAATGTAATCTTGTCCTCCGTCTGCTCTTTTTAGAATTTGATCTAAAAGTGGACCTGTTTGCTGAGCTGTATTCTTTGGCACTCCTCCACCTAATTCTAGAATCCCTGATTTTTTAGAATCATATACAATAGCAGCTTGCTCTATTATTTCTCTTACAAAATCTAAATTGTATGTTTTACCTGCCAGTCTATGCACTGCTAAATTCAAAGCTAGAGATGAATCTTTTATTGTTGAAATGTATACTGGAACATCATAATCATATGCAGATGTAACAAAACTTTTTTCAGGATGTTTTGCTTTTTCTTTGCTTAATTTTCCCATTAAATTACAAAATTCTGCAGTCGTAAATGATTTATCTGGAAAATCATCTCCAAACATTTTTTGAATTAACTGGTCTTGAACTTCTAATGTTTCATTAAATTTGATATACACATCTCTGATTCTGACAATTTCTTTTTCATACAACTTCATGTCATCTACATCAAAACTCCCTTGTTTTACTGGCAATCCCCATGCAAAATGATCCTCGTGATACACATTGGCCCCTGTTGTAACAATCCAATCTACAAATCCTCTTTCAATCAGTGTTTTGATTATTCCACCAAACCCTACTGGTGTCATTGCTCCTGAAACTGTCAGACAAATTGTTGCATCTTCTTCGATCATTTTTGCATAAAGTTTGGCTGCGTCCCCTAACTGTCGTCCGTTATATCCTGAACTTGCAAAAACATCGACTAAATCTTCAATGGTCATTTTGGGATCTAATTTTATGTGTGGGATATCTTTACCATGAAATTCATGTGGGTCCATGTTTGGAAAACTACTTTTTTAGTAAATAATACTATCGAATCCTTTTTGATGGATGTTGAAAATCTAAAAATGTATTAAATGACGATTAAAAATTATATTTTTAAAAATTTATGGCTACAAGTTGTACTTTCTTTAATCATAGGACTAACTGTGGGATTAATTTTAGGTGATGATGCCAGTGTTGGGTTAGATGATGATACTTTAGATACTCTAACATCGTATCTGAAAATTCCTGCCAATCTATTTTTGAGCATAATTCAAATGATAATTGTTCCACTAATCTTTGCCTCCATTGTTGTGGCTATTACTAATTTAGGAGCAAAAGATAAACTAAAAACTCTGGGATTGGGCATTGGTGTTTATTTTGTAATTACTACAACAATTGCAATACTTGTAGCCGTATTTCTTGCGTCAGTTATATCCCCTGGTAGTATTCTTGATCTTACTGCTCTTCAAGAATCTCATGATCTTTCAGATAATGATCTACAAATTAAAGATGGTTTTTCACTGGATGATATTCCAAGTATAATACCCAACATAATTCCAAGTAACCCTATTTTTTCATATCTTGAAGGACAAATGTTTAGCATCTTAGTGATGGCACTCATTGTAGGACTGTCAATGGCAGTGCTTCCAAAAGAATCAATCAAACCTGTTTTAGACTTGTTAGAATCAATTCAAAAAATAACATTATACATTCTAATATTTTCTATGAAGATTGTACCGTTTGCTGTTTTTGGATTAATTGTTGGAATGGTTGCTACAGTTGGTATAGGAACAATGGTTGGATTGGGGGTATACATGGGAACCGTTGTACTTGGTCTTGGAGTAATGCTGTTGGTGTATATGTTAATCTTGAAGTTTGTAGCAAAGAGATCTGTATTATCCACATTTGCAAAATTCCGTAATCCGCAAACTTTGGCTTTTTCAACAGCTAGTTCAATGGCAACAATGCCCGTTACATTAAAGACTGCAGAAGATGATCTTAAGATAGATCCAGAAGTATCAAAATTTGTAATTCCGCTTGGAACTACTGTGAATATGGATGGCACTGCCTTGTATCAAGTAATAGCTGTTTTCTTTTTGGCACAGCTCTTTTCAATTGAATTGAGTCTGTTGGCTATGCTCGTAATAATCGTCACCTCTCTTTTGGCTTCTATTGGAACTCCTGCTGTACCCGGCGCAGGTGTAATTGTCTTATCTACGATACTGGTCACAGTTGGTATTCCTCCAGTTGGAATCTTACTATTAATTTCTGTAGATAGAATTTTGGACATGATTAGGACTATGGTGAATGTCACAGGAGATCTTACAGCTAGCTGTGTCTTTGATAAAATAACGCGAGATAAAGTTTAGAGTTATTTTTGATAGTAGTCTGTATTGATATTATTACTTATTTAGGAATAATTCTAAATAATACAGAATGAATATTGTGGATTTACATGATCCTACACGTGTAGATGGAACTCCAAATGCAGTTAAGATCTTATTTTCATCTGGGAATTTCATTCAAGACGAATTTAAAATTTCAAAAGTTGAATTACGACTTTATTCAGAACAGACTGATGAAAAACTAGGTGTTTTTTCTTTAATCACCTCTTTTATTGAAACTGATAAAGGGACTGTGGAAATGATTTATGATGAAGGCTTTCGTGGGGATGATTCTCTTTTGAGGGCAAGTGAATTTCTTACATCTAATTTGGGAATCTCTGGATTAATTCTACGGTCCGTTATCTCCTTGAGAGAGAAATTGAATTAATTTTTTTATTTTCTCTAGCCTCAAATCCAATTAATTTGTCATTTGTTTTAATGACACAGAGAATTACTACTGATGATTACTGCTTGTTCCTTAAGTAGAATTTTTCATTTTTTATTTTTATGAAACAAAACCACAAAAAACATTCGTTACTATTTGCACTGCCTGTGTTAGCAGTACTTGTTTTTGGTTCAATAGGAACAACTAGTGTATTTGCAGAAGATGCATACAATGGTTTTATCCCTACTGGCGTTTCATCAGTAACTACTGATGTATTATCTGATGTATTATCTGATGTAGCAGTAACATCTCCAGATAGACAAGCCGAAGTAAATTTTAATGGAAAAACTAGTGGCTGGGCAATTGTTGCAGGTCAAGCCTTCCCTTCAAATATTGTACTTAATGGTACAGCCGTTCATCAGGACAATGGAGTTTGGAAAGTAAAATCAACTGCAGAGATTTCTGTAGGTGATAGACTTGACATTCCATTGGAATTGAAAGGCAAAGCAGTAAATGGAAAACTTAGACTACACGGTACCGGAACCCTAGATGGTGGCGATACTTTTAGAATTATTCTAAGAGGACACTATGTCCCAGTAGCTGATTCCCCAGGTACCTTTGCACTTGATTTCTCCACTGCTAAAGTACAAAACATGGAAAATGGTTTGAGAATACCTCTATTCCAACACGGTCTAATCGATGTTGAACCTGTAATTCCAACGGTAAATAATTTTGTTGCTGATGAAAACTTAGAGAGATAATTCCTTTATTTTTTTATTTTTTTTAATTGAATATTTTACCATTTCTTACCTTGTTTTTTTAATTGGCTTTTTGCATCTTTTGCAATTGTGTTTAACGTATGTGAGTCATAGTTAGCACCTTCAAAATTTACTGCTTCGAGTACTGCTCCATCAAAATTTGTATGTCTAAGATTAATCCCACTAAGGTTTGCATTGCTCAAATCTGTATTTCTTAAATCTGCATAAAACAAGTCTGCTCCTCTGATGTCTGCACCTCGTATGTCTGCTCCATACAAATCTGCATCCCATAGTTTTGCACTAGACAAATTTGTATGTTGTAAATCTGCTCCTCGCATTTTTACATTAAACAATATTGCGCCACTCAAATCAGCCTCACTAAGATTAGTACAATTCAAATCGGCATTGTGTATGTCTCTATTTTTTAGATTCACTCCTTTCATATTGGAATCTGAAAAATCCCTCCCAATCAATTCTTCATATTCGAAATTAATTTTTGAAAGATTTCTTTTCTTAAAAACATCTGATGGATTCATTATCTGATTTCATTTATTGATCTAGTACATTTGAATTTAGATCTAAAATCTGGCTTGAGATGCCTACTTGTTGTATAGTTCCAATTCTTGTAAAATTTTACCCATATCGTGCTTCCATCTTCGCATTTCATCAATCCCATGCGGTCTATTTTTTTCCAATTCTTTCTTTTCCTTGAGTAGTTCTTGATGCCTATTCTCATCTTTTCTACCTTGCATGACTAAATTGTATTTATTCTGAATAAATTTCAATGGCAATTCTGGACTGAATAATCTTCTAGAACTCCCTCACAATATTGTAATTTTTGAGAATCGTATATTTATGCCCGATTTAACATCTCTAAACATGCGTATATTGCAACTTCACTGTGATCATATCGAGTATACTCCTACAAAAAAAGAAATACAATCTGCTGAAGATATTGAAAATCCTCAAACTCAAAGACTGGAAGAACTTGTTGTGACATTTGTCGCAATTGAGGATGGCGATGATTCTTCAGTGGCACAAAATGCAATATCTCAAATTAAAGCATCCATGGAAAAAATTGGATGTAAAAAATTATTGTTATATCCATATGCTCATCTTAGCTCAAATCTTGCAAAACCATCTATTGCCATTAAATTACTTAAAGAGATGGAAGATGGGGCATCTGAACTTGAAGTATCCCATTCTCCATTTGGATGGACAAAGTCTTACAAAATTCAAGTAAAGGGACACCCACTTGCAGAAAGTTCTAAAGTTGTCACAAAAGATTCTGAATCTTCAAAACCTGATGAGGAATTAACTTCTGATGCTCTCAAAGGTGAATCTAAAATCCGTTCATTTTGGAAAATACTTTCTCCAGATGGGACGATGACTAACATTGGTGATTTTAATTTTGCAAAATATCCTAAATTGGAAGTTTTGGCAAAATATGAATCTGCAAAAATTCGCAAAGTGGACCAACCTCCACCACATGTTGCATTGATGAAGAAGATGGGAATATCTGACTATGAACCTGCATCTGATTCTGGAAATATGAGATTTTATCCAAACGGTCGTTTGATCAAATCATTAATTGAAAGATATGTTACTGACAGAGTCAAAGAATATGGTGGTTATGAAGTTGAAACTCCAATCATGTATGATTCAGAACATCCAAGTATGGTTAGTTACTTTAACCGATTTCCTGCAAGACAGTACAATATTGACTCTGAAGGCAAAAAACTCTTTTTGAGATTTGCTGCATGTTTTGGGCAATTCCTAATGGCTAATCAATATCAATTATCCTACAAGAATTTACCATACAAACTCTATGAGTTAACTCGTTACAGCTTTAGACGTGAACAATCGGGCGAATTAGTTGGTTTGAGGCGATTAAGAGCATTTACCATGCCTGACTGCCATGCCTTTTGCAAAGATATGCCGCAGGCAATTGATGAGATTAAGATACGATTTGATCTTTCTCAAAGTGTACTCAAAGAGCTTGGAATCGACGAATCTGACTATGATATGGCAATTCGATTTACTGAAGACTTTTACAATGAAAATAAATCCTCCATTGAAGAACTAGTCAAAAAACATGGAAGACCTGTACTGGTAGAAATGTGGAAAGAGAAATTCTTTTACTTTGTATTGAAATGGGAGTTTAACTTTATTGATGGCCTAGGAAAAGCATCGGCTTTATCCACTGATCAAATTGATGTGGAAAATGGAGATAGATATGGGATTAATTTTGTAGATGAAAACAATGTAAAGCAAAACCCAATTATTCTACATAACTCCCCTAGTGGTGCAATTGAGAGAATCATTTATGCATTATTAGAAAAAGCTGCAAAAGATTCTCATGAAGGACGAAAACCTCAATTCCCACTTTGGTTGGCACCAACACAAGTTAGAATTATTCCTCTCAAAGAAGAATTCAATACATTCACTGATGCATTAACTGATAAAATTTCATCTAATGATATTCGTGTTGACATTGATGATAGAAATGAAAGTATTGGAAAAAGAATTCGTGAAGCTGAAAAAGAATGGATTCGCTATATCCTGGTAATTGGTGAAAAAGAGGCAAATTCTCAAAATCTCAGTATTCGTGATAGACAAACTGGAGATGTACGCGAATTACCGTTTGATGATTTTATTAATGAAATTAAAGAACAGACTAAAGGAAAACCTTTCAGTGGTTTGAATCTTCCAAAGTATCTCTCAAAGAGACCAAATTTGATGGTGTAGCAAACATGAGTTTTCTTGAACTATACATGAATAACAATCCACTAATCACATCTTCAGATGATGATTCAGAACCTGTAGCGACGATATTCGGAATACCTTTTGACTCTACTCACTCTTACAAGCCTGGTTGTAGATTTGGACCTGACGCAATTCGCGATTCTTTTAATAATATTGAGATATTTCACCCTGAACTTGGAATTGATTTGGAAAATGCCAACATCGAAGATTTAGGAAATACACGTCACACTGTAGTGGCATCTGAAATGATTGACATGGTGAAAAAAATTACTGCTGAACTCGTTGCAAAACAAAGACAGTTGTTCATTTTGGGTGGAGAACATTCTATTACATATGGTACTTACACTAGTTTCCCAAAAGAAACTGGATATGTTGTTTTTGATGCACATTATGATTTACGTGATGAATTTGCCGACATTAAATTAAGTCATGCATCTTACTTGAGACGGATTGTTGAAGAGCGAGGGGCTGAAAATATTTTACATGTTGGTGCAAGGGCATTTGTCAAAGAAGAATTGGAATTTTTAACTGAGAATAAAATTAAAACTATAACTTACAAACAAATCCGTGAGGGTAAGGGTTCCAGTCTTCTAAAAGATCATATCTCTACATTTGATACTGTATACTCTAGTTTTGATCTTGATGTGTTGGATCCTGCATATGCTCCAGGCGTTGGTAATCCTGAAGCAGATGGTATCACCTCTAGAGAATTGTTTGATATGATTCACATTTTTCAAGAGACCAAAGTCATTGGTGTAGATATTGTAGAGTTAAATCCATATCATGACAATGGGGCCACTGCGTCTTTAGCTGCAAAAATCATTTCTACTTTAATTGCAATTAACTTGTCTCAAAATAATTAATTTATTTTCTAACCTAAATTAATAAAAATTGTAAATAATATTCCAAAGCAGACCATCCCTACAAATGCAACTTTGATTGATGTATCCAATGATACTATCATATTTTCATTAAATATTACTATTACTCTAAATTTGAAAACTCTTTCAATTTGGCAGATTTTTAGGCTGTTTTGCCTTGATTTTACTCCTGTTCACTTTATTAGATGGTATTTTGGGTGTAACTCGTGTTAAATAATCTGCGAGAAACTCTTAGACCTACTTTGGAAAAAATAGGTAAAGGATTTGCATCCACAGGATTGTCTGCAAATTTTTGGACTTTTGTAGGATTGGCATTTGCGCTAGTATCTGCAGTTGTTTATGGTCTGGGGCTTGAATATGGTTTAATTCTTGGTGGTGTTTTACTGCTTGTTTCAGGATTCTTTGATATGGTGGATGGGCAAGTAGCAAGAGCTACTGGAAAGACATCAAAAAAAGGTGAATACCTTGATTCAATGTTTGATAAAATTTCTGAAGTTGCAATATTTTTAGGACTTTTAGTTGGAGGATATGCGGAACCTTATCTGATATTACTTGCAATCACATTATCTTTGTTGGTAAGTTATGCTAGATCAAAATCTGACATTATTGACATTAAACTTCAGGGAATAGGAATTGGCGAACGAGCTGAGAGATTATTAGTGATCGCAATTATTGGGATGATTGGATTTATGGACTATGCTGTAATTATTGTGGTAATAATTGCAGGAATAACTCTGATACAAAGAATGATTTACACTGCTAAAAATATTAAAGAATAATACTAACGAAGTTTTCCACGTTTTCTTCTACTATCTGCAGATCTAATTTTTAGAATCTTAAAGTGAATTGCACATGAAATACAGTAATGTTTCAAAACTGTTGGTGATGCAATATATGCGCCTTGTGCACGTAGTTCTTTTGCCAA
>Ga0233439_10002768_pt1 | contig 19243 bp, 17 predicted proteins | sample SI_123_September_6_FD_182713 | JGI IMG/M metagenome (GOLD analysis project Ga0233439, IMG submission 182713) | Seawater microbial communities from Saanich Inlet, British Columbia, Canada - SI_123_September2016_100_MG | ecosystem: Environmental > Aquatic > Marine > Inlet | place: Canada: British... | reverse complement strand
GCTCCATGTGGTGAGATGTTTCGATGATGAGAATGTGATTCATGTAGACGGAAAAGTAGAGCCGCTCAGCGATCTAGAAACAATAAATTTAGAATTAATCTTTGCTGATATTGAAGTGCTAGATAAACGATTGCTTAAATTAGAGAAATTAATTAGATCGGGTGATGTTCAAGCTCAAAAGGATCAAGGAATCATACATTCATTGAAAAAGATGATGGAGAGTGGCGCTCTTCCAAATTTATCTAGCTTTGATAATGAAGAAAAAGAATTTATTCAGAGCTTAAATCTACTCTCTACAAAACCAATACTACTAATTGCTAATTTATCAGACGATCAATCAAAAAATAAATTAGAAGATCTGCAAAATTATGCAGAAGCTAACTCTGTAAGCATTATTCCTGCTGTAGTTAAGATAGAGCATGAATTAGCTAACTTAGAAGCAGAAGAGCAACGTGAGTACTTGGAATTACTGGGAATGGATGAGCCAGTCTTAAATAAAATTATTTTAGCTGGTTATAAACTGTTAAACCTTGAAACATATTTCACCTCAGGACCAGAAGAATCTAGAGCCTGGACCATTCATAAAAATTCTTTAGCTCCTCAAGCGGCCGGAGTTATTCATACAGATTTTGAGAGAGGTTTTATTAAAGCTGAGATAATATCATTTGATGATTTTATTGCTTGTGAGGGAGAGGCTGGGGCCAAAAGAGATGGCAAGCTTAGATTGGAAGGAAAAGAATATACCGTTCAAGATGGTGATGTGATTCACTTTAAATTTAACGTTTGACATATAATTTGAGTTCTTTATCATTCTCAAACTTGGCTATGTAGCTCAGACGGTTAGAGCACAGCACTCATAACGCTGGGGTCGGTGGTTCAATTCCACCCATAGCCACCATCACTTATGATGTCTCAGGAATTATAAAGAAAAAAATCCATAGAGAAGATATCTCTTTGGGCGTTCTCAAAAAACTAAATCTATTCTTTTCTTAGATATATAAAAATAATAATCAACGAGACTAAGGCAAGAAGAGCATCCTCTCCAAGCATATTTAGAATATCAGCTACATTCTTGTATACATCTCCAACAAAAGGAGTTGATGTTCCAAAGATAATACCAAGCAGTAATGAAACTGCTACAAATGGCACGAGTAGCCTGGTTAATTTATTTAAGAGATTAGTTAGTCCTTCGAGTGAAAAATCAAAATTCATAATATTATAAAAAGTTAAGAAGGGCTTTCGCCCCTCTTAACAAATAGTTAAGTTAAACTTATCTATTAACTAAAGCCATTAGAACGGCAAGAACTAGAAGGCCCACTACTCCGCTACTAGCTAATGAGCTAACTAGATCGGTTACGTGAGTTATCACATCAAGTCCAACTACTGACATATCGCCAAAAGCTAAAGCTCCTACGATACCAAGTCCTAAGAGACCAGTTATAACACTAGTTAAATTACTAACTAGGTCGTTTATCATTCTCCATGCATTATCCATAATTTCCCCCTATGGTTTATGGTGTTAACTTAACCATAAAAACATAATTGAGATGGATGATGCAAGTTTATGTAATATTTAATATTACTTTACTTGACTTTATAGATAATAGTGATAATGAAATTATTCATCATCACTATTATTAATTATTCAGTAAAATGATACTATTCTTCGATAGCTTTTTTAGAAAGCTTCATCTTCCCGCGATCAAATCCAATAAGTTTTACCTTAATAATATCGCCTTCGGAAAGAACATCTGAAACATTCTCTACCCTTTCAGTAGAAATTTCAGATACATGCAGTAAACCATCCTTTCCAGGAAGAATATTAACAAAAGCACCAAAATCTACGATTTTTACTACCTTGCCTTCATAAATTTTATCAAGCTCAGGATCTTCGATAATACCTTCTATGATCTCTAATGCTGCTAGCATAATAGATTGAGTTTCACCAAAGATAGTTACAACACCATCATCGTTGACATCAACAGATGCACCAGTATCAGCCTGCATGCCTTTGATTACAGCACCGCCCTTACCTATAATTTCTTTAATCTTATCTTGATGCACGGTAATCTTCTTCATTGCTGGAGTGCTATCAGATAATTCCTTTGGCCCAGAAATAACGGCATTCATTTTCTCAAGAATATGTAATCTTGCATTTTTTGCTTTTTCTAGAGCTGATTCCATAATATCTGCGGTAATTCCTTGCACTTTAATATCCATTTGCAAAGCAGTAACACCATCCTTTGTTCCTGCAACTTTAAAGTCCATATCGCCAAGATGATCTTCATCTCCCAAAATATCTGTTAACACTGCAAAATTATCTTCTTCTTTTATCAGTCCCATTGCTATTCCGGCAACTGGATTTGTAATTGGTACGCCAGCATCCATTAATGATAATGAAGTTCCGCAAACTGAAGCCATTGAACTTGAGCCATTGGATTCAGTAATTTCTGATACCACTCTCAAAGTATAACCAAACTCTTCAGAGTTAGGCAGGACTGCTTTGATAGCTCTTTTAGCTAGATTTCCATGGCCAATTTCTCGTCTCTTTGGTCCAAGAGGCATACCAATTTCTCCAACACTGTACGCGGGAAAGTTATAATGCAGCATAAATTGATTGTGCTGCTCACCATTTAAACTTTCTATTCTCTGGGCGTCTCGCGTTGAGCCGAGGGTTGCTACTACTAATGCTTGAGTTTCACCTCTAGTGAAAAGAGAAGAACCATGAGCGCTAGGAAGAACTCCCGTTTCAACAAAAATAGATCTGACAGTATCGCGATCTCTGCCATCTATTCTAGGCTCATTCGCAAGAATACTTTTTCTAACAACATCTTTTTCTACAGCCTTAAAAGCATTCATTAACTTACCTTTTTCTAGGTCATCTAGATCAGCACCATACTTTTCAGAAATTTGATCTTTAATCGAATGAAGAGCGTCTCCTCTCTCTGCTTTATCTGCTATTTTAAATGCGGCAGCAATTTCAGTTGTGAATGATTCTGCAACATTAGATGTAAACTCTGCTGTAACAGTGTCTTCAGAAAATTCCCAAGGCGTAGGATTAACCTTTGCACGAAGTTCTGAGCAAGCCTTAATGACTTTTTGCATTTCTTGATGTCCAAAAAGCACTGAGCCCAGCATAATATCTTCGCTTAATTCGCTTGCTTCTGATTCAACCATCAAAACAGCATCCTCTGTTCCGGCTACAACCATATCTAGCATAGAATTCTCAAGCTCTGCTGGTGATGGGTTTAACACAAAGTTACTATCAATAAATCCAACTCTGGCTGCTCCAAGAGGCCCTTGAAATGGGACACCTGAAATAGAAAGAGCTGCTGAAGCTCCAATTAAAGATGCTATGTCTGGATTGATATTTTTATCAGCTGACAATACTGTACAAAAAATCTGAACCTCATTCTTAAAATCTTCAGGAAATAAAGGTCTTATTGGCCTATCAATAAGTCTTGAAGTTAAAGTTTCTTGCTCTGTAGGTCGAGCCTCTCTTTTAAAATAGCCACCAGGAATTTTACCAGCAGCATAAAATTTTTCTTGATAAAAAACAGCTAGTGGAAAGAAATCTTTCCTTGGATCAGCTTCCTTTCTCGCAACCATTGTAGTTAACAGCACAAGATTATCTATTGTTACTATGATGCTTGAGGTGGCCTGTCTCGCTACTTTGCCAGTTTCAATTTTTACAGTTTTATTTCCGTATTCAAACTCTACGGACTGAGTATTTAATGTATTTTCTTCCACGATTTTCCTTTGTTTATCCTCTTAATTTAAGAGATTTAATTATTTCTTGATAGCTTTCTAGATTTTTTCTTTTTAGATAAGCTAGTAGTTTTCGTCTTAAGTTAACCATTCTTATGAGACCTGTTCTAGAATGGTGATCTTTTTTATGAATTTTAAAATGAGATTGGAGTTTGTTGATATTCTCCGTCAAAAGTGCAATTTGCACCTCTGAGGAACCAGTATCAGCATCGCTGTTCTGGAATTCTTTAACAATTTTATTCTTTTCTTCTTTTAATAAAGCCATGTTTTTCTCCTTGGATATGCTCTAAAAATGACCCAAACCTTGCATATCTAAAGTCTGAGATGCTGTAGCTTATTACTAATTTCCCTTTTAAACAAGGTATTCGTGCTTAAATCCTTCTGATGAATTTCTGCCTAATGCAATAAATACACCTGCTGAATTATATGCTCTTAAAAGACCGCTCTCAGGAAGTCCTAAATCAATAGCAGAGCCATTAATAAATTTTTTTAACTTCTCTTCGGGAAGATTGACTGAGCCTAGATGGTTAAAAGCCTTTTCAAGAGGAATAATATCTAATTCAGTAATTTCATCTATTTTTTTTGCATCTTTTATTAAAAATTCTTGTTGGGTTAGCCTTTTGAGAGCAGACAAGTGTCCACCGCAATCTAAAATTTCCCCAAGATCTCGAGCAATTGAGCGAATATATGTCCCTTTCGAGCAACTTACCTCAAATGAGATCTTTGGCAAGTGAATGGATATATTTTCTATAGTTTTAATTTCTATAGCCCGAGCGGCCTTCTCTACTTTTATACCCTCGCGGGCATATTTGTACATTGGCTTTCCCTGAACCTTTAACGCCGAATATATTGGTGGCTGCTGCATACTGCTACCCAAAAAAGATAATAGCTTTCTGCGTGCTTCTTCATCGCTACAAGTAATTACTTTTGAAAGTATGGGCTCTCCCTCAGCATCATCTGTATCTGTCTGTATCCCAAGAGTGACTTCTGCTGCGTAAGTCTTATGGCTTTCTAGCAATAGAGAAGAGAATTTTGTGCCGCGATTAATTGCAAGGATCAGCAATCCTGTTGCCATTGGATCCAATGTGCCAAGATGACCAACTTTTTTAAATTGAAACTTTTTTTTAACGGCCTGAACAACCCTGGATGAGGTAACTCCCGACTCCTTATCTATTAATATAAATCCGTTAGTCACTTAGAGAATTTAAAATTGAATCGATATTATTATATCTTTCTAAACTTTCATCATATTTAAAAATTAGCTTTGGAACTCTTCTAATTTTCATGAACTTTGATAGCTTAGATCGAATCATAGAGGCAAACTTATCTAATGATTTCTTTTCAGGAGCTTGGCTTTTATCTCCATTAATAATAGTAAAGAAAACGGTTGCAACACCAAGGTCAGCTGACGCTTTCACGTCTACTATATTTAGGAGTTTGAATCGCTGGTCCTGGACTTGTACTGAAATAATTTGAGAGATCTCTTTTTTTAAAAAATCTTCTACTTTTGGAATTCTGGATGATGACATGCAGTCAGATAGTTTGAGCTTCTTCTTTCCTATCAAAGACTTCGACCTTATCACCGACACGAATATCCTTGTAATTTTTAATTCCTATCCCACACTCTGTTCCACTTTTTACTTCACTGACTTCATCTTTAAATCTTCTCAATGAATCTAATTCACCTTGATGAATTACCACGTCATCCCTAAGAACTCGCACAGGTTTGCTGATAAGAATTGATCCGTCGATAACCATAGATCCTGCAACTTGTCCAAATTTTGGAGAAGAGAATACCTCTAGCACTTCAGCAGTTCCAAGAATTTCTTCTCTAATAATAGGATCAAGCAATCCACTAAGTCGAACCTTCACCTCATCGATCAGCTCATAAATAATACTGTGATAAGACAAGATTATTTCTTCACTTTCTACAATTTTTTTAGCAGCATTATCAGATCGAACATTGAATCCCAATATCATTGATTCAGTCGCCACCGCAAGATTAACATCAGATTCAGTAATACCACCAACACCGGATGCGACAACCTTAATGGATGCATCAATATTACCTATATCATTCAATGCTGCAACAATAGCTTCCGAAGTACCTGCAACGTCTGATTTTAAAATAACATTAAGAATTTTTTTATTGGATTGACCCATGGATTCAAAGATGTTTCCAAGACTTTCATCCCTTTGCTTTAAAACTTTCCTATCTTTAAGTTTATTCTCTCTGAATTCTGCAATTTCTCGAGCTTCTTTATCATTTTTAACAACCTGAAAAGTTTCGCCAGCATTAGGAACGCTATTTAAGCCTAATATCTCAACTGCAAATGACGGTTCAGCCGTTTTAAGCTTTGATGCATCAGACCCTATAATACTTTTGACTTTTCCAGTTGAAGCGCCACATACAACCATATCTCCAAGCTTTAAAGTTCCACTTTGAATTAATAGAGTGGCAACTGGGCCTCTAAATTTATCTAGTTCTGATTCAATGACTACACCTTGCGCCTGCCCTTCATGATGAGCCTTAAGCTCTAATAACTCTGATTCTAAGACTACTGCTTCTAAAAGCTTATCAACGCCATCTCCTTTTAATGCAGACACCGGAATCATTTGAATATTTCCACCCCAGTCTTCTGGTGTTAGGTCCTTGGCCGCTAGATCACCTTTGATTCTTTCTACATCTGCACCTTGTAAGTCCATCTTATTGATAGCAACAACAATTGAAACTCCTGCTGCTTTTGCATGATTAATAGCTTCTTCTGTTTGAGGCATTACTCCATCATTTGCGGCAACAACTAAAATTACTACATCGGTAGTATTAGCTCCTCTTGCTCTCATGGATGAGAAAGCCGCGTGGCCAGGCGTATCTATAAACGTTATTACTGCATCACCCACTGGAACTTGATAAGCACCTATGTGTTGGGTTATTCCGCCAGCCTCGCCATCAACAACCTTAGTTTTTCTAATAAAATCAAGTAAAGTTGTTTTTCCATGGTCTACATGACCCATTACGGTTATCACTGGCGCTCTTGTCTTAGGAGTATCTGAGTAAGTAATATTTCCAAGAATTTCATCTTCAACTGAAGAATCATTGAAAGCAATACCGTTATGCCCAAGCTCCTCTACAACCAAGATGCCTGTCTCCTGGTCAATTGAATCATTGATAGTGGCAGCAACACCTAAACTCATTAAAGTCTTAACGATCTCTCCGCCTTTAATTGTTATAAGCTTCGCAAGCTCCCCAACTTGAATCATCTCAGGTATCTCTATATCTCTTTTAATAAATTCAACTGGCTTCGCAAATTGATGCTCAGAATCATCATTAAAGCTTTTCTCTCTTCGTGAGTATTCGTTAGCTGCTCGGGAAAGCTGATCCTTAACATTAACTCTTGGCTGAGCTTTTGTTGGAGTCTGAAATTTTTGTTGAGTTTTTTTCGCTGCTTGTTGCTGCTCTTGTTTTAAACGAATTGCCTCTTTAATCTGATCTTCTCGTTTTTTCTGCTGCTCTTTTAAATTTTCAGCGGCTGCTTGTCTTTTTGCTTCAATATTATCGATTAGTCCATCAGATTGAATCGGTGAAGTGTTCGTTGGTTGAGATAAAGTCCCTTTTGATTTAACGGTAACACCTCCACTACTAGAAGATGAGGTAACAGGCTGAGCTCCGCCTCCCTTGCGATCTTTCAAAGATTTTAAAATAGCTAATTTATCAGCTGGAGTAATTTCATCCGATGCTTTCACATGAGGAAGGCCGGCAGCCTTCATTCTCTCTAATAGAGCTTCATCCTTAATCTTTAAGACTTTCGCAAAATCTTTAACTGTTAATGCCAATGTACTATCCTGTTTTAGTTAAACCAGCTTTCTCGAGCTTTCATAATAATATCTGCAGCTTTTTTATCAGATATCTCAATAATGTCTTGCAGCTCATCTACCGCTAGCTCTGCAATATCATCCATGCTTTTTAATGCTTTTGATACCAAGATATCGACCTCTTCTTCACTAAACCCAAGCTCAGTTAAAGATTCTAGATTTGATTCTTCTTGAGTAATCTCACCCATCGCTTCCATCAATGCGGCATCTGCTGCTGCAGCTTTGATCTCTTCTACACGTGATTCTTCAAGCTTTAGTGCAGCTAATAGCTTTGAATCTTCTGCATAAGCTATATCATCAAAATTTAGAAATCCACCTCTTATAAGTGACTCTGCTTCTGATTCATTGATACTGAGATTATCCATAAGTTTTGCTTGAAACTCAGCCTCAATTACTCTTTCTTTTGCCTCTGCTTCATTGCTACTAATAATATTTAATTCCCAACCTACCAATCTTGAAGCTAGGCGGATATTTTGACCTCTGGAACCAATTGCAAGCGCTAAGTTTTCCTCATTAACCGCTAATTCCATTGATCTTGAATCCTCGTCCATTACTATTGATTCGACTTTAGCTGGAGCCAATGCATTAATAACCATTTGAGCTGGATTATCATCATAGATAATAATATCTATTCTTTCATTGCCAAGTTCGCCAGAGACAGATTGAACTCTTGAGCCTCTCATTCCAACGCAAGCACCAACTGGATCAATCCTACCATCGTTTGTCTTAACTGTAATTTTAGATCTGGAGCCTGCATCCCTAGCTATCCCTCTTATTTCAATAATATCTTCATTGATCTCTGGAACTTCAATTCTAAATAGCTCTGTAACCATTTCGGGACAACTCCTGCTAAGCATTAACTGTGAGCCTCTGCCTTCAATTTCTTTAATTTGTAGTATTGCTCTCATGCGATCTTTGATTTTATAAATCTCTCCTGGGAGCAATTGATCTCTCGGCAGGACTGCTTCGATATCATTACCTATATCTACTATAATATTATCTCTGGTAACCCGCTTTACTGTTCCATTCATCAAAGAATTATTTTGAGAAGTAAACATTGCAACAATAGTGTCTCTTTCGGCTTCTCTGACCCTTTGCATCATAACTTGACGAGCTGCCTGAGCTTCGATTCTGCCAAAAACTACATTATCTACGTCTAAAGAGTAGGTGTCCCCAAGGCTTAACTTAGAATCATTCTCAGTGACATGTGTTTCTTTATGGAAATCTTCTACAGTCTCTTCCGATACGATCCAATGTCTATGTGTTGAGTACTCACCAGAAACCCTATCAATCGATACGGTGATTTCTGCATCTTCATGAAAATGTCGCAATGAAGCAGTAGCTATGGCCGTCTCCAATGCACCAAAAATGATTCCTTCTTCAATTCCTTTCTCATTAGAAACAGATTCTACAACTGCTAATATTTCAATACTTTCCATTATTTATTTACCCTCATAAGTTCGTCAAAATTTGGTTTTAGTCTACATAAATCTATGTCTAAAAAATTTAAATTAAGCTTTTCATTGCCACAATTAAATACAATTTCATTGTCCTCTACATTTATTAATTTTCCAGTCAAAGTTTTTTTTCCATCAACACTTTCTCTTAACTTTAAAGTAAACTCTTCTGCAATAAATAGCGCTAGTTGCTCTGCTTTAAAGAACTTTCTATCTATACCCGGTGTTGATACCTCTAAAATATAATCTTGATCGATAAATGAATCATTTATTGCAAGCTCATAGTTGAGGTCCTGCGCCACTTTCTCACAATCCTCGATTGTCGCTCCAGCTATAGCATCAATATAAGCTCTAATAGTAGGTCTTCTCTTACCTCTTAACAACTCAACACCCCACAGAACACATCCATGGCTTTCCACTACTGGAGTTATTGTGTTCTCTATTTCTTCTATTCTCATAACTGCATAAATAAAAAAAGGGGCTAATGCCCCAGTACGTTTCTCTTTAACTGGTAGCGGGGGCTGGATTTGAACCAACGACCTTCGGGTTATGAGCCCGACGAGCTACCAGACTGCTCCACCCCGCATCGCAGAGAAATAGAGTGTATAGAAAGCATGCACTGAAGGTCAAGTCTATTTAAATTTATTTCAGTATTAAAAAATATATCTTGATATACTCTCTGCTCTTTGCCGAAGTGGTGGAATTGGTAGACACGCTAGCTTGAGGGGTTAGTGAGCGAAAGCTCGTGCGGGTTCAAGTCCCGCTTTCGGCACCATTCAAATTATCAAAAATTGTTATGTTATAATATAACAATGGGGAAGTTTTCAATTATTTTAAATACGGCTGGAATGGCTGTATCTTTTTTTTGTTTCTTTCACTGCGTATTAGTGATATTAATATTTGCTGAGGTTTTAACTTCTAAATTACTTATTATTCAAATATTTGAAGATTCAGGTAATCATGCTTGGCTAATTATTACTGGATTTTCACTGGCAGCTCTGTCTTTAATAAAGTTTAACTTAGGTAGTTTGGAGAGAAAAAAATTAATAGATTTTAAAGGTCTTCAGTCTCAACCATTTCTGATTGGTGGTTCTATGCTTGGGTTATCTTTTTTGTTTAGTGGAGTCTATTCCGAATTATTGGTGATAGCAGGGGCGCTAATTCTTTTAAGCATGCATGCAAAAAAGTTGCTGAAAATTGTCTGATTTACTCTACAGGTATTTCAACTACCTTTGTAGCTTCTTGAATCTCATCCTCGCTAAACAAAACTTCGGTATTTTCATTTTTTAACAATACAGCTTGAGCTAAATTAAGAATTAAAAATAATGCAGCAATTACAGCGGTAAGCTTTCCAAGGAAATTAGATGGGCCAACTGCACCGAACATAGAATTAGAAGATCCTCCACCAAATGCTGAGCCTAAATCAGAGCCTTTACCTTGCTGCAAAATGACCAGAACTATTAAAATAATGGCGAGAATAATGCAGATAATTTTAATGCTTGTAATAATCATGTTCTTATAATTCCTTTAATTCATCAAAGATATTTGCTATTTTTGCAAATTCTTCTCCATTTAGCGATGCTCCACCTATAAGAGCCCCATCAACCTCTTCCTCTTTTAAAATTGAGAATGCATTTTCTATATTAACACTTCCACCATAAATAACTCCTTCGAGGTCTAACGCAGAAAAACGTGATTGTACTATATCTTTAATCAACTTATGAATTGAATTTATTTCTTCTGGTTCAGCGGAGCTGCCAGATCCAATAGCCCATAAAGGTTCATATGCAATTATTAGATTTTGTAGTTTTGAACTAGCGCTCAATGCCTCGATAATTTGTTGCTCTAAAATAATTGCAGTTCTATTTTGCTGTTTTTCATCTATAGACTCGCCAATACATATAATTGGAATTAATGAGCTTTCACTGATTAAATCTAATTTTAGTGCAATATCATTATTAGTTTCTTGAAAAAATATTCTTCTTTCAGAATGTCCAGCAAGTGAAAATTGCCCTCCTACATCTGCAACCATCTCTGCGGATATTTCTCCAGTTCTTGCGCCAGAGGGAAAATGATCTACATTTTGAGACCCAATTGAAATACCAGAGCTATCTAAGTGTTTTACAAGATCGTCTATAAATATAGAAGGTGGTGCAATTCCAATAGATGAAAGGCTGGAGCCTTGATAAAAATCATTGAAACTATTTAACCATTCCCGAGAAAAAGACTTGGAGCCATGAAGCTTCCAGTTAGCAATTAATGTTAATGACATATTTAACTAATAAACATTTTTGCTATATCTTCTGCATATTTTTTTGCGGTAGGCTCATCATCTGATTCAACCATTACTCGAATTTTATTTTCAGTACCGGATGGTCTTACTAAAACTCTTCCAACAGTGAGGTCTGATTCAATTTCTTTGATAGATTGTTGAATACCCGCATCAGAAAGAATATCTTTATTTTGGACATCTACATTAATATTGATTTGAGGCATTTTTGTATAATTTCTTAAAATATCAGCTGGTTCTTTCTCCAGCATAAGAAGTGATGATATTACTTTTAACGCTGCAATTGTTCCATCACCAGTGCTAACTAAGTCTCGACAGATAATATGACCTGATGGCTCGCCGCCAAGCAACCAACCCTCTTTTTGAAGCATCTGACTCACATGCTTATCTCCAACATCCGCTCGTTTAAATTTATAACCTAATTTCTTTATGCCATCTTCAAAGCCTAAATTACTCATAGTGGTTCCAATAATTCCAGACCATGGACCTGTTCTATTTGGGTTAGCATAAGCCAAGATATACATAATATCATCGCCATCAAGTATGTTTCCTTTGTTGTCTATTAGCACTACCCTATCGCCATCGCCATCTAGAGCAATACCAAAATCTGCTCTTTGCTTGATCACCTCTTCTTGAGCTTTTTCAGGGCTTGTTGAGCCACACTCATGATTGATATTGTAGCCATCAGGACTGGCTCCCAAGGAAATAACTTCTGCACCTAGTTCTTCCAGAATAGAAGGACTCACTTTGTAGCAAGCGCCATTTGCACAATCTAATACTATTCGAAGAGACTCAAACGAAACTTCATCTGGAACTGTAGATTTACAAAATTCAATATACCTATCACCTGATTCATCAAATCTTCTGGCCTTACCAAGCTGGGCTGTTGGCACAGGTTTAAGCTCACCAGCAAGAAGTTTTTCAATCTTTTTTTCGGCTTCACGAGAAATTTTTTCTCCACTGCCTGAAAAAAGCTTTATTCCATTATCGAGATAATCATTATGGGAGGCGCTAATAACTAGTCCAAATTGATTTCTTAATGATTTAGTTAGGTATGCAACACCAGGTGTGGGAAGTGGTCCAAGTAATCTTACATTAACTCCAGCAGCTATAAAGCCAGCTTGTAATGCAGATTCCAACATATAACCTGAAACCCTTGTATCCTTTCCAATTAAGACAGTTTCCCAACCCATCTCTTTTAGAACTATTCCGGCTGCATGTCCTATTCTCAGACATACCTCTGGAGTAATTTTAGATTCTACTGGTCCACGAATACCATCGGTACCAAATTTAATAGTCATAAAAGAATTATAGCTCTTCTGCAGGGCCCTTAATTGAAGTTTTTTTAGTCCTTTTTACTTTGGGTGTCTTTGGCTCCTCCCAGTCTTTTGGAGCTCGCGGTGTTGCACCTGCCATGATGTCATCAATCTGATCTGCATCAATGGTTTCATAGGTAAGCAATGTTTCTGCCATTATGTGAAGCTTGTCTAGATTATCTTTAAGAATTTTATAAGCTTTTTTATAATCAGTATCTATAATTTTTCTAACCTCAGTATCAATTCTGTTAGAGGTTTCCCCACCTATCCCCTTTGGTGCCTGAGATGCAGAGCGACCTAAAAATGGACTGGAATCATCCTCGCCATATTTAAGGGGTCCCAAATCAGATAATCCCCATTTTGTAACCATATTAGTGGCAATACCAGTAGCAACTTCAATATCATTGGAGGCGCCGGTTGTTATGCCATCTTTGCCATTGATAATTTCTTCTGCAATCCTTCCTCCAAATAATGCAGCTATTCTGCTATGGAGATACTGCTTGCTTTGCATGTATCGATCTTCTTCTGGGAGAAACATGGTGACCCCCAAAGCCCTTCCTCGTGGAATAATCGTTACTTTATAAACAGGATCATGCTCTGGCATCATGCGGCCTACAATTGCATGACCGGACTCGTGATACGCAGTAATTCTTTTTTGCTCTTCATTCATGATCATTGACTTGCGCTCAGGACCCATCATAATTTTATCTTTTGCAAGATCTAAGTGATTTTGGTCAACTTTTTTATCGCCATAGCGAGCAGCAAATAATGCAGCTTCATTGATGAGGTTTGCTAAATCTGCTCCAGAAAATCCCGGAGTACCTCTAGCTATAACCAATGCATCTACATCTTTAGAAAGAGGTACTTTTTTCATGTGTACTTTTAAAATTTGCTCTCTACCTCTAAGATCAGGCAAATCAACTACCACCTGCCTATCAAACCTTCCTGGGCGAAGTAATGCTGGATCTAATACATCTGGTCTATTGGTTGCGGCAACAACAATGACGCCTTCATTGCCATCAAACCCATCCATCTCAACAAGTAATTGGTTTAATGTTTGCTCTCTCTCATCATGTCCGCCGCCCATGCCAGCACCTCTATGTCTGCCAACCGCATCGATTTCATCGATAAATATAATACATGGAGAATTCTTTTGAGCCTGCTCAAACATATCTCTCACTCGAGAAGCTCCAACTCCAACAAACATCTCGACAAAATCTGATCCTGAGATTGAAAAAAATGGAACCTTTGCTTCACCAGCAATTGCTCGAGCAAGTAAAGTTTTACCAGTGCCTGGAGGACCGACCATTAAAACTCCTCGTGGTATTTTCCCGCCAAGCTTTTGAAATCTTGTAGGATCTCTAAGAAAATCAACTAATTCCTGAACATCTTGTTTGGCTTCTTCGCAACCTGCAACATCCTCAAAAGTAGTAGTAACCTTTCCACCCTCCATGAGTTTAGCTTTGCTTTTTCCAAATGACATGGGCCCGCCCTTACCGGACATGCCTCCTTGCATCTGTCTCATAAAGAAAAAGAAAATTCCTAATAGTAATAAGATAGGAAATGCACCAACAAGAAGCTGAGCCCAGATAGATGGTTGCTCAACAGTTTCAAAGATAGTAACAACACCATGCTCCTCTATAGCTAAATCAACAGATTCATCTCTCTTGTAGATTGGATGACGAGTTTCAAACCTGGAACCATCTAGGCGTTCTCCAAAAATGGTCATTTGATCGCCTTTGTAGGTAATTGATGCGATATTGTCTGATAAAACCTCTTGCTTAAACTGGCTATAGGAAACCATTTCACGTTTAGCTGAAGTACCGTTATCAATATTGTTAAAAATAAATATTAAGGCTGATCCTAGAACTACCCAAACTAAGGCATTTTTTAAAACTGAATTCATAATGGTTTTGCTCCATAAAGATATATTTCACCAGACTTGCTTTTTGAAGCAGCTGGCTTGTAAGTTTGAACTAATTGAAAAGACTTTTCCATTGTTAACCTAAGTTTTTTTAATGAGCTATTCTGAAACGTTTTCATAATAAAGTAGCCATCATCTTTTTTTAAATAACTGGAAGCTGTTTCCAGTGTAAGAAGGTTTAACTCAAAAATATTTTCTTCATCAACTGCTCTTATACCACTTAAATTGGGGGCTAAATCTGAAATAACAAGATCAAATTTATTTTTTAATAGGAATATTTCATCTATGGAATTAATATTGGCAATGTCCTCCTGAAAAAAATTTACCCCCTCTATTGGCTCCATTTCCAAGAGATCAATTGCAAGGATTTGTGCTTGAGGTGATAAAGATTTTATGAGTTCAGACCAACCTCCTGGAGCCGATCCAATATCAAGAACAATATTCGAGCCTCTTTTTAAAACCTTTGTTTTTTGTAAGATCTCTTCTAATTTAAAAACTGCCCTAGATCTTAAGCCCAGTTGTTTAGCTTTAATAGCCCAAGAGTCCGCATGCATAGATTAATTACAAGTGTTTAACTTTTTCTATTTCCAATGAAATATCACCAGATGGGGTTGATATTGTTACCTCATCACCTTCATTCTTTCCTAGTAAACCCATTGCAATTGGAGTTTGAATTGAAATAAGCCCCAGAGATGGATCAGATTCAAGGTTGCCCACAATTTTATAAGTTAAAGATTTTTCATTTTTAATATCATATAAATCTATGGTGGAGCCAAATACAACTCTGCCGGTTTCGGGAATATCCTTAACGTCAATTACCTGAGCATTTGCTAAAGCATGTTCAATCTCTTGAATTTTTGCTTCAATAAATCCTTGCTCCTCTTTGGCTGCGTGATATTCAGCGTTCTCCTTAAGATCTCCATGCGCTCGCGCATCTGCAATTGCTTGTGAAATTTCCACTCTATCTTTAGTTTTGAGTTGATGAAGTTGCTTAGAAATTTTTAATTCGCCAGCTTTTGTAATAGGTAATTTATCCATGATAGGAAGATTGTATCAAATGAGGAGGTTTAATTTATTTCTTGCAATGAATTATAAGTCCAGCTCGCCGGATCTTTGCTTAATGCCTCAACCAATGCAAAAGCACCAAAAATTGTTGTGACGCAAAAAAGCTTATTCTGAAGAGCGGTGCGACGAATTGATGCAGAGTCTTTGATTGACTGACGCCCTTCAGTTGTATTGATCAATAAATCAATTGTGTCATTTAAAAGCTCATCAACAATATGAGGTCTACCCTCAGATACTTTATTAATGGTAGATACAGGATATCCAAGATCACTAATGACCTTGGCTGTTCCTTTGGTAGCTATTAATAAAAAACCTTGATCAATAATTAAAGGAATGAGTTCAGATAAATATTTTCTATCTGATGTTTTTACGCTAATAAATGCAAGTCCTGAAGTGGGAATATTTTTATTGGCTGCTTTTTGGGCTTTTGCATATGCCTCTCCAAATGAGGATCCTATTCCCATTACCTCTCCAGTAGATTTCATTTCTGGCCCAAGAATTGGATCTACTGATGGAAATTTATCAAATGGTAAAACAGCTTCTTTTACAAAAAAGTAACCATCTGGTAATTTATTCGAAAATCCAATCTCTTTTAATGTTTTACCAACCATGGCTTTAGTTGCTGACTTTACCAAAGATTGGCCCAAGCATTTTGAGATAAAGGGAACAGTTCTTGAGGCTCTAGGATTTACTTCAATAATAAAGACTGACTCTCCCTGAACTGCAAATTGAATATTCATTAAGCCAATAACATTTAATTCTTTTGCAATCCTTATAGATTGGGTCTCAATTTCTGCAATAACAGAATCAGAAAGGCTATATGGTGGCAAAGAGCATGCAGAATCACCAGAATGAATTCCAGCTTGCTCGATATGCTGCAAAATTCCTCCAATTTCAATGACGTCTCCATCAGAAATAACATCTACATCAACTTCCACCGCATCAGTTAGGTATCCATCTAGGAGAATTGGTTTTTGATCTGATACTTCTACAGCTTCTTTTAAATACTTTTCAAGCTCCAAGGTATTGTGAACAAGCTCCATAGCCCTTCCACCCAATACATAAGAAGGTCTCACAACAATAGGAAAGCCAATTTTTTCTGAAGCAATCAAAGCCTCTTCAAAATTTTTTACGGTTTTATTTGATGGCTGTTTTAGTCGAAGTTTCTCGGCCAGTAACTGAAAACGTTCTCTGTCCTCTGATCGATCAATTGCATCCACATCTGTTCCAAGTATTTTTACTCCGTGCTCCAACAGTGTCTCTGCAAGCTTCAATGGAGTTTGCCCGCCAAACTGGATAATCACTCCTTCAGGTTTCTCTAGATCAATAATATCTAGTACTTTTTCTTCTGTAATAGGTTCAAAATATAATCTATTTGAAGTGTCGTAATCTGTTGAAACGGTCTCTGGATTGCAATTAATCATAATTGATTCATAGCCTTCTTCTTGCAATGCAAATGATGCATGAACACAACAATAATCAAACTCAATGCCCTGACCAATTCTATTGGGGCCGCTACCAAGAACAATAACTTTTTTATTATTTGAAGGCCTAGATTCACATACTCCCTCATAACTTGAATACATGTAAGCTGTTTCTGTAGCAAATTCAGCAGCGCATGTATCAACTCTTTTAAAGGAAGGGAGTATTTCAAGTTTCTGTCGTAATGAGCGAACTTCTTTATCTGATGCTCCGATCAAATATGCGATCCTATGATCAGCAAAGCCTCTTTGCTTTAAATCAAGCATTGTCTCAAAGGAAAGATCTGCAAGTTTTATATCTTTTAATAATTGCTCTTTGTCTACAAGCTCCTTAAGTTGATAAAGAAACCAGTGATCTATTCCGGTCAATTCATAAATTTCATCTATCGCCCATCCAAGCCTCATGGCATCTGTGACATATAAAATACGTCTAGGACCTGGAAATGTAAGTTCATAATGCAAGGGTTCACCCTTATCTTCCGGATCTTCAAGAATACTTTCAATACCCATCAAATCTTCCTCAAGACTTTGTAAAGCTTTTTGGAAAGATTCTTGGAAAGTTCTTCCAATACCCATAACCTCTCCTACTGACTTCATTTGAGTAGTTAATCTTGCATTAGCTTGAGGAAATTTTTCAAAAGCAAACTTAGGAATTTTAGTAACGATGTAATCAATGGAAGGTTCAAATGATGCAGGAGTTAAGCCGCCAGTAATATCATTCTGTAATTCATCTAAGGTAAATCCAACGGATAATAGCGCAGCTACTTTAGCAATGGGAAACCCCGTAGCTTTAGAAGCTAATGCTGAAGATCGACTTACCCGTGGGTTCATCTCAATAACAACGACCCTTCCATCCACTGGATTAATTCCGAACTGAACATTGCTACCACCAGTTTCAACACCTATTTCTCGTAAAATTTGGAATGATTGGTCTCGGAGAACTTGATACTCTTTATCGGTGAGCGTTTGCGCTGGAGCAACTGTAATCGAATCTCCAGTATGCACGCCCATAGGATCAAGATTTTCAATTGAGCAGATAATAATGCAGTTATCATTTTTATCTCTAACAACCTCTAACTCATATTCTTTCCAGCCCAAAAGTGACTCATCAATAAGAAGTTCTGTGGTGGGAGATAAATCTAATCCTTTTTCACAGATCTCTTTAAATTCTTGGATGTTGTATGCAATACCTCCACCAGAACCACCCAAGGTAAATGAAGGTCTGATGATGCATGGAAAACCGAGGCTTGCCTGAACCTCAATTGCTTCTTCCATAGAGTGGGCTATGCCTGAATTGGGAGTACTGATGCCAATACCCTTCATGGTTTTATCAAATAATTCTCGATCCTCTGCTTTATCAATGGCTTCTCTGGAGGCGCCAATTAGCTCGACATTATATTTTTTTAACACTCCCTCTTTTGCTAATGTAAGTGCTGTATTGAGTCCTGTTTGGCCTCCCATGGTGGGCAAAAGAGCATCAGGCCTTTCTTTCTCAATAATTTTTTCAATCGATTCCCAGTGAATGGGCTCTATATATGTTGCATCAGCTAACAATGGGTCTGTCATAATTGTAGCGGGGTTAGAGTTAACAAGAATTACCCTAAACCCTTCTGCCTTTAGTGCCTTGCAAGCTTGGGCTCCAGAGTAATCAAACTCACATGCTTGACCAATAATAATAGGTCCTGCTCCTATGATTAAGACGGATTTAATATCAGTTCTTTTTGGCATGTGTTTGAATTAAAGATTTAAATTTTAGAAAAAGCTCTTCTAGCTCATGTGGTCCTGGGCTAGCTTCTGGGTGACCTTGAAAACTAAAAGCCGGCTTATCAAGAAACTCTATACCTTGAAGGCTTTGGTCAAAAAGAGATATGTGTGTGGCTTTAATATTCTTCGGAAGATTTAATGAGTCTACTGCAAAGCCATGATTCTGACTGGTGATAAATACAGTTTTAGATTCAATATCTTGAACAGGATGATTGCCACCATGATGGCCAAACTTCATTTTATAAGTCTTACAGCCTCCAGATAACGCCAGAAGTTGATGCCCTAAGCAGATACCAAAAATTGGC
>Ga0233439_10002763_pt1:0-15000 | contig 19276 bp, 8 predicted proteins | sample SI_123_September_6_FD_182713 | JGI IMG/M metagenome (GOLD analysis project Ga0233439, IMG submission 182713) | Seawater microbial communities from Saanich Inlet, British Columbia, Canada - SI_123_September2016_100_MG | ecosystem: Environmental > Aquatic > Marine > Inlet | place: Canada... | reverse complement strand
ATGCGAAGTGATGTATCGCGGACATTGAAACAGGCGCCACCCGTACGGGGCACACTGTGAACACGCTGCTATCAAGCAGTCGCTATGAACTCGTCGCCCCATCCAGACTTCTGGTGGAGGCAGACGGGATCGAACCGACGACCTCATGCTTGCAAAGCACGCGCTCTCCCAGCTGAGCTATGCCCCCGTTCCAGAAGACGAATGCTCAACGCAAAGACAGCGTTTCTACAAGATGCGATGTCGTGACGTGAGCGCAGCAACCTCAATGGATAGTCGCGCAAATATGGTGGGCCTGGGAAGACTTGAACTTCCGACCTCACGCTTATCAAGCGCGCGCTCTAACCAACTGAGCTACAAGCCCCAACGACGAGGAGCTCGGCCGGCGCGACGTCGCATATGCAACGTGCATCGCTGTGGCGCCGCCCCTGGCGCGTGTTCGTCCGCGAAGAAAGAGAAACGAAGACGGCGGTGTCCCGCCAATGCAGCTCAGCGATTGATCCAATCACTGGCCACTGATGTTTCTAAAACGATCCGATAGTTGCCGAAGCAAGCTGAAGGACCATCCTTAGAAAGGAGGTGATCCAGCCGCAGGTTCCCCTACGGCTACCTTGTTACGACTTCACCCCAGTCGCTGACCCTACCGTGGCCGGCTGCCTCCCTTGCGGGTTAGCGCACCGTCTTCAGGTAAAACCAACTCCCATGGTGTGACGGGCGGTGTGTACAAGGCCCGGGAACGTATTCACCGTGGCATGCTGATCCACGATTACTAGCGATTCCAACTTCATGGGCTCGAGTTGCAGAGCCCAATCCGAACTGAGACGGCTTTTTGAGATTTGCGAAGGGTTGCCCCTTAGCGTCCCATTGTCACCGCCATTGTAGCACGTGTGTAGCCCAGCCCGTAAGGGCCATGAGGACTTGACGTCATCCCCACCTTCCTCGCGGCTTATCACCGGCAGTCTCCTTAGAGTGCTCAACTAAATGGTAGCAACTAAGGACGGGGGTTGCGCTCGTTGCGGGACTTAACCCAACATCTCACGACACGAGCTGACGACAGCCATGCAGCACCTGTGCTCTATGCCCCGAAGGGAAGGCTCCATCTCTGGTGCCGGTCATAGACATGTCAAGGGCTGGTAAGGTTCTGCGCGTTGCGTCGAATTAAACCACATGCTCCACCGCTTGTGCGGGCCCCCGTCAATTCCTTTGAGTTTTAATCTTGCGACCGTACTCCCCAGGCGGAATGCTTAAAGCGTTAGCTGCGCCACTGAAAAGTAAACTTCCCAACGGCTGGCATTCATCGTTTACGGCGTGGACTACCAGGGTATCTAATCCTGTTTGCTCCCCACGCTTTCGTGCCTCAGCGTCAGTATCGGGCCAGTGAGCCGCCTTCGCCACTGGTGTTCTTGCGAATATCTACGAATTTCACCTCTACACTCGCAGTTCCACTCACCTCTCCCGAACTCAAGATCCTCAGTATCAAAGGCAGTTCTGGAGTTGAGCTCCAGGATTTCACCTCTGACTTAAAGACCCGCCTACGCACCCTTTACGCCCAGTGATTCCGAGCAACGCTAGCCCCCTTCGTATTACCGCGGCTGCTGGCACGAAGTTAGCCGGGGCTTATTCTTGCGGTACCGTCATTATCTTCCCGCACAAAAGAGCTTTACAACCCTAGGGCCTTCATCACTCACGCGGCATGGCTGGATCAGGCTTGCGCCCATTGTCCAATATTCCCCACTGCTGCCTCCCGTAGGAGTTTGGGCCGTGTCTCAGTCCCAATGTGGCTGATCATCCTCTCAGACCAGCTACTGATCGTCGCCTTGGTGAGCCGTTACCTCACCAACTAGCTAATCAGACGCGGGCCGATCTTTCGGCGATAAATCTTTCCCCGTAAGGGCTTATCCGGTATTAGCACAAGTTTCCCTGTGTTGTTCCGAACCAAAAGGTACGTTCCCACGCGTTACTCACCCGTCTGCCGCTGACGTATTGCTACGCCCGCTCGACTTGCATGTGTTAAGCCTGCCGCCAGCGTTCGCTCTGAGCCAGGATCAAACTCTCAAGTTGGACTTGAACTTTGAACCGGCTGATCACATCGTTTTGACGAGGTCCCACCATTTTTGGTCAACCGAAGCTGACCGCCGTCCGTGATTCACATCACTGACAGCGATGGTGTAACCTTATAAAACGTGTACCGCCGAAGTCTTTCGTCCGGTCTCAACCCCTTGAAAGCCGAAGCTTTCTCGCGATCGAGACCCGCAAGGACTCCGCCGTCCACGTTTCTCTTTCTTCATCTTTACTTGTCAAACAACCCGGTGCCGAAGCATCGCCCTCCCTGTACGGGAGAAAATCTCGTTTCTGATCTTCCAAAGTGAAGGTCATCAGGCGACATCCCGTAGGATGCCAGCGCCCCGAAGGGAGCGAACCAGTAGACCCTCCCGAAGAAGGAAGCAATCTCTTTTTTCAGAATTATTCGGCGATTTTCTCTTTCGAAGAAATCAACGAACCTCTCTGAAGAAGAGGATTTGCCAAGCATCTATTCCTAGACACCCGGCAACCTTACCTCGAAAACAAATCCTCAACCGACATATATCGGCTGATGCTTCACTCTTCAAGGTGAGGAGCTTGTGAGACACAGACAACCGCCCGGGCCGTTGGGCCCCGGCGCCGCCGCGCTCAGTGGCCGTCTTATAGGGCAGGCCTTCGAACCTTGTCAACGCCCTTGTCAAAAATCCGTCGCACTGCACCGAAGATATTTTGCAACGCAAAGAAGTCCCCGGTTTATTGGGCTTTTGCGCCGTACTAGAGCCACATTCCTGCGACGTTCTGCACAGGAAACATGCCTTGGCCGGGCGAATAGAAGTATAGTTTCGGCCGGCCGGTTCGAAGATTCGGCGGTGATGCGGGATCGTCGTCTGACTTGGGATCGAAAAACATCCTTGGGGTCAAAAAGAATCGACGAGTTGACGTTCGGCGATCTCGCCAACACTTTGGCGCACGGCGAATAAACGACGGCGGGATAACCAGGCGCTTGTGGCTCGTAATTGCCCCACCCGGGGCAATGAGCCGGACGAAAGGCAAACTGGCAGTTCGTTGCGTACTGAGTATTTTGTAGACCAAGACGAAGACTTTGGGGGACGGCAGTTTGAACCACGGGACGTCACGCGGGGGACACTATGGGCGTGCCGGGATCATTGATCTCGGTCATGAGCCCCCGCTATCCGTCGACGGGTCGGAAGCCGCGGTGATCGACCGCCGCCGTGTCTCCGTGCAGTGGTTCAGCGGAACGATTCTCACTGGTCTGTGCGGCGCGGCTCTGATCGGCGGCGCCGTTTTCGCGTCACTCGATGGCGAAATGACCTTTGCCAAGGTGCCGGAACGCGTCGAAGGCGCGCTGCGCGGCGCGTTTGGCGCCAATGACAAGGGGGCTGTCGCGCGCAAGAGCGACCGTCTTCCGCCGCCGAGCGAATCGGCGGCGGCGCGTCAGGTGATCCGCGTCTCCACTGCAGTGCGCGCCGGCGGCCGCGACGTGATGCGGGTGCGCCCGTTCGTCCGAATTGCCGGCAACCTGTCGCTGACGACCAGCGATCTCTCCGCGAAAGTCCCCGCCTTCAATGCCCAGCGCATGCTGACCGATGTCGGCACCGCGGCACCCGCGGACGGCGACGATTCGCAGAATCCGAACGCCGCCGAGCCGGATGCCGAAGTTTCATTTGTGACGCGCGACCTCGCCTCGGTGCTGCCCCGCGCCAAGATCGCAGCCAATGTCGCCATTGATGAGGTGCTGCTTCGGGTTCGGGATGCATCGAGCTGGCGAGGTAACAGCGCCGTCAAATATGCGTCCAGCAACCCGGCCGATCTCAAGATGGCCTATGCGGCGGAAGGCACGCCCGATCCCTATGCCGGGTTCGAGGCCCGCGTGGTGCCGGAAAACGTCACCCTGCTGCCGAAGACCAAGGAACAGATCACCGGCGGCAACCCTTCGAGCGAGCGAATCCATATCGTCAAGAAGGGCGACACCGTCCAAACCATCCTGCGCGACATGGGCGCGAGCCCCGGCGAAGCGCTGGCGATCGCCAACAATCTTGGCGCGCGCGGCCGCGACGCCGGACTGAAGGAAGGCCAGAAGCTGCGCATCATGATGGCCGGCACCGGTCCGGGACTTCAGCGCCAGCAGCCGGTCCGCGTCATCGTCGCCAACGAAACTACTATTGAAGCGGTGGCAGCGCTTTCGGATCTCGGTAAATACGTCGCCGTCGACGTCCAGAGCTTCAACAGCGTGGCGGAAACCGCCAATGCCAGCGACGACGATGACGAAGATGACGGCACCGGCGTGCGGCTCTATCAGAGCATCTACGAGACCGCGATGCGCAACAAGGTTCCGGCCGCCGTCATCGAGGACATGATTCGCATCTACTCCTACGACGTCGACTTCCAGCGCAAGGTGCAGGCCGGCGACTCGTTCGAGGTGTTCTTCGCCGGTGAAGACGAAACACCGGTCAACAACGAAAAGACCGAAGTGCTGTACGCCGCCCTCACCGTCGGCGGTGAAACCAAGAAATACTATCGCTTCCAGGCCCCCGACGATTCCATCGTCGATTACTATGACGAGACCGGTAAGAGCGCGAAGAAATTCCTGGTCCGCAAACCCGTCAACAACGCGATCATGCGCTCCGGCTTCGGCGGCCGCCGTCACCCGATCCTCGGCTATACCAAGATGCACACCGGCGTGGACTGGGCCGCCCCTTACGGCACGCCGATCTTCGCATCCGGCAACGGCACCGTCGAGAAAGCCGGCTGGGAAGGCGGCTACGGCAAATATATCCGCGTCAAGCATCCCAACGGATATGAAACCGCCTATGGCCATATGACCGCTTTCGCCAAGGGCATGGAGCCCGGCAAGCGCGTGCGGCAGGGCCAGGTGATCGGCTTCGTCGGATCGACCGGCCTCTCCACCGGAGCGCATCTCCACTACGAAATTCTGGTCAACGGCCGCTTCGTCGATCCGATGCGTATCAAGCTGCCGCGCGGACGGTCGCTCGATGGTCCGATGCTGGCGAACTTCGAAACCGAACGCGACCGGCTCGACGGCATGATCAACACCCGGCCCGGCGGCAACCGTCCGCAGCCGCAGGCCGCCAAAGGCCAGAAGACGGCGCAGGCCAGCGACCGCTAGGCTCTACACGCTGAAGAAGAAATAAATTCGAAAGCCCTGCTGCGGTTCGCCCTTCGCGGACAGGAAAAGAAACGAACCATCCTGTCATGGCCGGGCATAGCTGTTCATAGAACGGCGTCGCTTCCGCTCGCCTTGTCCCGGCCATTCCGACAAACAGAACACATGTCCGACTCATCAGGATCACCGGGACAAGCCCGGTGATGACAAGATGTGTGTGAGTTCAGTTCAGCTTGCTCTTCGGCACCGGCGGTGCCTCCGCATCGATCTTGGCGAGCTGACCGTTGAAGGTCAGGCCGCCATCGCCAGCAGAGACCGCGACGGTTTCACCGTCATGGACGCGGCCAGCGAGAATCATCTCCGCCAGTGGATCCTGCACCGCGCGCTGGATCGCACGCTTCAGGGGACGTGCGCCGTAAGCCGGATCCCATCCCTTCGCAGCCAGCCAGTCGCGTGCCTTGTCATCCAGCGTCAGCGTGATCTTGCGATCCGCCAGCAGCTTCGACAGCCGCTGCATCTGGATGTCGACAATGCGGCCCATTTCGGTTCGCTGCAGCCGGTGGAACAGGATGATCTCATCGACGCGGTTGAGGAATTCCGGACGGAAGCTCGACCGCACAATGGCCATCACCTGATCGCGCACCGCAGCCGTGTCCTCGCCCTCCGCCTGACTCACGAGATACTCGGAACCGAGGTTCGAGGTCATGATGATCAGCGTGTTGCGGAAATCGACGGTGCGGCCCTGACCATCGGTCAGGCGGCCATCGTCGAGCACCTGCAACAGCACGTTGAACACATCCGGATGCGCCTTCTCGATCTCGTCGAACAGCACGACCTGATACGGACGACGCCGCACCGCTTCGGTGAGCGCGCCACCCTCATCATAGCCGACATAGCCCGGAGGCGCGCCGATCAGCCGCGCCACCGAGTGCTTTTCCATGTATTCGGACATGTCCATGCGCACCAACGCGGTCTCGTCGTCGAACAGATATTCGGCGAGCGCCTTGGTCAGCTCGGTCTTGCCGACGCCGGTGGGGCCGAGGAACATGAACGAGCCGATCGGGCGGTTGGGATCCTGCAATCCGGCGCGCGAACGCCGCACCGCTGTGGACACCGCACCAACAGCCTCAGCCTGACCGATGACGCGCTGCGCAAGCTGCAACTCCATCTTGAGCAGCTTCTCGCGTTCGCCCTCAAGCATCTTGTCGACCGGAATGCCAGTCCAGCGCGACACCACCTGCGCGACGTGACTGGCCGTCACCGCTTCCTCGAGTACAATATTGCCGGCCTTCTCGCTCTCCTCGAGCGCCTTCAGCCGCTTTTCGAGATCGGGAATGCGGCCATAGGCCAGCTCGCCCGCCTTCTGGAATTCGCCGCGCCGCTGCGCGTCGGCCAGTTCCTGGCGTGCCTGCTCCAGTTCGCTTTTAACCTTCTGGGCATCCGACAGCTTGTCGCGCTCCGCCTGCCACTTCGCAGTCAGCGCGTCGCCCTTCTCTTCGAGCCCGACGAGCTCCTTCTCCAGCCGCTGCAGGCGATCCTTCGACGCTGAGTCGGTTTCCTTCTTCAGCGCTTCCTGCTCGATCTTCAGCCGCACGATCTCGCGATCGATGTTGTCGAGCTCTTCCGGCTTGGAATCGATCTGCATCTTCAGCCGCGCCGCGGCCTCGTCGATCAGGTCGATGGCCTTGTCGGGCAGAAAGCGGTCGGTGATGTAACGGTTCGAGAGTGTCGCGGCAGCGACGATCGCGGAGTCCGTGATGCGGACACCGTGATGCAGCTCATACTTCTCTTTCAGGCCGCGCAGGATCGACACCGCGTCCTCGACGCTCGGCTCGCTGACGAACACCGGCTGGAAACGGCGGGCCAATGCCGCGTCCTTCTCGACATGCTTGCGATATTCGTCGAGCGTGGTCGCGCCGATGCAATGCAGTTCACCGCGCGCCAGCGCAGGCTTGAGCAGATTCGACGCATCCATCGCACCATCGGCCTTGCCGGCGCCGACCAGCGTGTGCATCTCGTCGATGAACAGGATGATCTGACCGTCGGAGCCGGTGACTTCAGACAGCACGGCCTTCAGCCGCTCCTCGAACTCGCCGCGATATTTCGCGCCGGCAATCAGCGCGCCGAGATCGAGCGACAGGACCATTTTGTCCTTGAGGCTTTCGGGCACGTCGCCGTTGATGATCCGCAGCGCGAGGCCCTCGACGATGGCCGTCTTGCCGACACCGGGCTCGCCGATCAGCACCGGGTTGTTCTTGGTGCGGCGTGACAGCACCTGAATCGTGCGGCGGATTTCCTCGTCGCGGCCGATCACCGGATCGAGCTTGCCGTCGCGTGCGGCCTGCGTCAGGTCGCGGGCATACTTCTTCAGCGCGTCGTAGGCATTTTCCGCCGACGCGCTGTCGGCGGTGCGGCCCTTGCGCAGCGCATTGATCGCAGCATTGAGGTTTTGCGGCGTGACCCCGCCTTTGGCGAGCAGAGTGCCGGCCTCGCTGTCCTTATCGAGCGCAAGCGCAAGCAGCAGCCGCTCTACCGTGACAAAACTGTCGCCGGCCTTGTCGGCAGCCTGTTCAGCCGCATCGAAGGCGCGCGCCGTTGCCGGCGCCAGATAGACTTGCCCTGCGCCCCCACCGGACACCTTCGGCATCTTGTTCAGCGCATCCTCGGTGGCTTTCAGGATCGCGCGCGAATTGCCGCCCGAGCGATCGATCAGACCGCCGGCCAGACCTTCACTGTCGTCAAGCAACACTTTCAGGATATGCAGGGGCGTGAATTGCTGATGGCCCTCACGCACGGCCAAAGTCTGCGCCGACTGGATGAATCCCTTCACACGGTCGGTGTATTTTTCAATGTTCATTCGGGTTTTCCCTCAGCCTGCCATCTCCGCCCCGAAGGCACGGATATTAGCATCTTCAATGGGTTTCCGCCGACGGCATTGACGTTCCTCAACCCGGGGCGGCGACCGGCATTGCACCGGCCTGGCGTTCATGTGGGAACTCCGGTCCGCCTGTGAAAGAGGCAGGGGCAAAATTTGACCGAGATGGAACGGAACGGAGAATCCGCCTACGAATACGGAATGAAGCAGCAAAACTCCGCCACCGTTGCCGGTATCTATCGCTACCCGGTCAAAGGCCTTTCACCGGAAGCGCTCGACAATGTCACCCTGCAGGAGGGCCAGACGCTGCCGGCGGACCGGCGCTATGCCATCGAGAACGGGCCTTCCGGGTTCGATCAGGCCGATCCGAAGTATTTTCCGAAGAATCGGTTTTTGATGCTGATGCGCAACGAGCGCCTCGCGGCGCTTCAGAGCCGGTATAACGACGGCAGCAACGTCCTGACCATCGGTTACAACAACGCAGAGGTGCGCGGTGATCTGGAAACGCCTGACGGACGCGCCGCGATCGAGACCTTTTTCACCGAGAATTTTTCGCCCGAATTGAAAGGCCCGCCCAAAATCCTGTCGGCTCAAGGCCACAGCTTCTCCGACGTCGCCGCCAAGGTCGTGTCCATTATCAATCTGGCCAGCGTAGCCGCCATTGAGACCATTGTCGGGCAGCCGGTTCACCCGCTACGCTTTCGCGGCAATCTCTATGTCAGCGGCTGGGCTGCCTGGCAGGAATTCGATCTGCTCGGGAAAGTACTGACGATCGGCAGCGTACGGCTGAAAGTGGTCAAGCGGATCGTGCGCTGTGCCGCTGTCAATATCGATCCGGTCACCGCCGAACGCGGCATGAACATCCCGCATGCATTGATGCAAATGTTCGATCACGCCGATTGCGGCGTCTATGCCGAGGTGATCACCGGAGGCGATATCAAGGCCGATGATTCAATCACCGTACTTGAAGAACAGCGATTGCTCTGAGCAGAGGTGCCGTCACCCTGCGGAGCGCGCTGTTGCGCGCCTCGAAGGGCGACGGCATTGGTTCGTCATCCTTCGAGGCGCGCCGAAGATGGCTTGCACCTCAGGATGACGTTGCCGCGCAAATCAGCTTGACGGCATGACGTAGGCGTGGATGCGTCCGCGCGAAAAGCTCGCCTCGGCGACACGGCGGCCGTAGTTGCCCGAGATCACGATCGGATTGCCCTTGGCGTCGATGCCGCTGACGACCCCGACATGACCGCCGCGGCGTCCGCGTGACATCACCGCGATGGCGCCGACCTGCGGGCCGGAGATGCGCTGGCCGTAGCTCGCGAACGAACGCGCCATATCCGAACCGGTGCCTTTGTGTCCGGATTTTTCGAGAACCATGTTCATGAAGCGCGCGCACCACAGACTGGCCCGGCTCGTGGGATTCCCGCTGCCGATATAGCGCCGCGCTTCGGCGACAATGTTCGATCCGCCGAAACCACCGAAACCCTGCGAGGTTGACGTTTCCACAGAGGCCGCAGCAGCAGCGGAACGGCCGCGCCGCGCATGATGACGAGTGCGGTGGCCATAATACTTTTTAGCGTGATGCTTGGATTGGTGAGCGTGATAGTGCCGGCTTGCGCCGTGGTGTGGCCTCGCCGAAGCCGGTGTCGCCAATGCGACGATTGCCACCGAACACAGCGCCAGCGCGGCGCTCCGAAGCGGCAGACGAAATTTACGCGATGCAGTCATTCAACAGTCCTTCGTGACACCCTGATGCCCATCGTTCGCACGCGAACGACATGCCGCAGCGCACAAAACGGGTGGGTGTGACGAGAGCAAGACGCGGTAAGGCGCTCGCCGAGTCATTTCGCGGCGATAGCGGGATCATTTGATGGCGAGAATGCGAACATACACGGCCACATTAGAGCCGTGAATGTTAATCGCGGCGCGTGAGCAGGAAGACGCCCTGTTCGCCGAACATATTCCAGAACCACCACGGCGCGTTGAGCCGCAGCGGCCGGCCATAGAGATCGAGCGCGACGGCGCGCTCCATGTTGACGTTGATCTCGTTACAAAGCTGCACGAAATCCTTGATGGTGCAGAAATGGATGTTCGGCGTGTCGTACCACGTCGCCGGCAGGTTGTCGGTGCGCGGCATCTGGCCCTTCACGAGCAACTGGAGGCGCATTTTCCAGTGGCCGAAATTCGGGAACGACACGATGGCGCGGTGACCGATGCGCAGCAGGTTTTCAAGCACCACGCGCGGCTGGCGCGTCGCCTGCAGGGTCTGCGACAGGATCACGTAGTCGAACGCATCGTCGGGATAATTGATCAGATCGGTGTCGGCGTCGCCCTGCACCACCGCAAGCCCCTTGGCGACGCAGCGGTTGACGCCCTCGCGGGACAGTTCGATGCCGCGCCCGTCGACGCCGCGTGTTTCCAGAAGCCGCAGCAGATCGCCTTCACCGCAGCCGACGTCGAGCACCCTTGAGCCGGGCTCGACCATCTGCGCGACCAGCAGATGGTCTGCGCGATAACCGTTCTCGGTGACGGGAAGAACCGCGGTCTGACGAAACGCCTGATCCTGGATCGTCATGTTATCGGCTCGCCGAGGTCAGGCCGTGCGCCGACGCAGCCGATTCAAGAAATGCGCGGGAGATTTCGATGAACTCGGGCACGTCGAGCAGAAACGCATCGTGTCCCCTGTCGGTCTCGATTTCCGCAAACGACACCCGCGCGCTGCCGGCGTTGAGCGCATGCACGACCGCGCGCGCCTCCGACGTCGGAAACAGCCAGTCGCTGGTAAACGACACCACGCAGAAACGCGTGCGCGTGCCGCGCCAGGCTTCCGCCAGCACGCCGTCGTGATCGGCGGCGATGTCGAAATAGTCCATCGCACGGGTCAGGTAGAGATAGCTGTTAGCGTCAAAGCGCTCGACAAAGGACGAGCCCTGATGACGCAGATAGCTTTCCACTTCGAAGTCCGCATCGAAGGAGAATGTCGGAACATCACGATCCTGCAGGCGGCGGCCGAACTTGCGATGCAGTGCCGCGTCGGACAGATACGTGATGTGCGCGGCCATGCGCGCGACGCCGAGCCCGCGGTGCGGATGGGTGCCGTCCTCAAAATAGCGTCCGGCGCGCCAGTCCGGATCGGCCATCACCGCCTGACGGCCCAATTCATGGAATGCGATGTTCTGCGCCGAATGGCGCGTGCTGCACGCAACCGCCAACGCGGAGAACACGCGCTCCGGATACGCTGTAGTCCATTGCAGCACCTGCATGCCGCCCATCGATCCGCCGACGACAGCGAACAGCTTCTCGATGCCGAGATGATCGAGCAGCATCGCCTGTGCCCGCACCATGTCGGGGATGGTGATGACGGGAAAATCGAGTCCCCACAATTTGCCGGTCGCGGGATTTGTCGATGACGGACCCGTCGAGCCCATGCATCCGCCAACCACATTGGCGCATACGACGTAGTAGCGATCCGTGTCGATCGGTTTGCCGGAGCCAACCAGCGTCTGCCACCAGCCGGGCTTGCCCGTGACTGGATGCACATTCGCGACATGCTGATCCCCGGTCAGCGCATGGCAGATCAGAATGGCGTTGGAGCGATCCCCATTGAGCTGGCCATAGGCCTGATAGGCGATCTGGAACGGCGCGAGATCGATGCCGCAGTCCAGCCGCAGCGGCTTGTCCACACCGAACAGCGCGACCAGCGACGACGGATGATCCGCCTCGTGTGCGCGCTCAGTGGACACCGTGTCGCTTTTCAAGGGTTTAACATTAACCATCTTGTTACTGGCCTCCTCAGCAGGTCTTTCAGACCAACATCGGAAATCAGGCCACAAAAAACCCGGCCTGAAACGAGGTTCGGCCGGGATCACTTATGTCCCCGGCCTGTTTAGCGAGTTGTTTAACGTGGCTGCAAGCCGGCCGGCTCAAATGACCACGGAATAGCTAAGTTACTAGTCACGAACGGCCTTTTCGTCAAGCTGCACCGCGGAATCACAGGCCGCCCCTGCACTGGCCTGAGGCCGGAATTGCCAATGTTTTCTTTGCTTTCAGGCGATCTCCTGCCTATCAATGCGCCCGTCACCTGGTGCCCTGAATCCGAAGTTCGCCCGATTTTGCAGCACGCTCCCGGCGAACTTCGGATTCAAAAGGGCACTAGAGAACTAAAATTCTAACGTGGTTTTGGTTCGCAAGTCCGCAAATGGACGTGCTGAGAAAATGTTACGGACTTGCGAGCCACCACACTAGCCATTTTCGATCAATTCCAGACGGCCTTGCGCCGCAAGCCGCGTTCGGACCCAAGTTGAACCAATGACCAAACAACCGCCATCACTTCAGGACCTGCGCCGCGAAATCGATTCCATCGATGAGCAGGTGCATGGTCTGTTGATACAGCGCGGCGACATCATCGACCGTCTCATTTCGGTGAAGAAGACGCAGGAAGTCGGCTCGGCGTTCCGGCCCGCGCGAGAGGCCGATATGATGCGCCGGCTTGCGCAACGTCACCGCGGCATCCTGCCGCTCGACACCATTGAGAGCATCTGGCGCGTCATCATCTCGACGTTCACCTACGTCCAGTCGCCGTTCTCGGTACACGCCGATTTATCCGTCGGCGAATCGGCGATGCGGGATTCGGCGCGATTTCATTTCGGCTTCACCGTTCCGTTTCTTGCGCACTTCAACGCCGAGGCCGCGGTCGAGGCGGTGGCCAAATCAAAGGGTGATCTCGCGCTGATTTCAGCTGTGAGCAGCCGCTCGCCGTGGTGGAGCGCGCTGGAGCCCGCAGCCGCCCCGAAGATCATTGCGCGATTGCCGTTCGTCGAGCGCGCCGATCATCCGGCTGCACTGCCGGTGTTCGTGGTCTCGCGCGTCGCGGCGGACGCAATGGTCACCGAAGTCGAGATGTGGAGCGTTCGCGTATCCGGCTGGAGCGCGGATGTGGCGCGCGCGCTGTCGCCGTTCTCGGAAATCATTGCCGTTCCCGACACAGCATCCGACGGCGCTGCCCTCTTGATCTCAGTTCCGGGCACAGACGGGCTGGCAAAAATCACCGCCGCGCTGGTCGCTGCGGGGGCGTCCGTGCGCTCATCAGCCCTCGTCGGAAGCCATGCAACGCGCTATACGGTGCCGCCGACCACTGCGTCCAAATAGTCTTTTCTTTCGGAGTTCAAGTTGATGTCACGTCCTGTGCCGAAGCCGGGCATTCTCGATATTGCACCCTACACGCCGGGCAAAAGCGGCGCGGGGCTGACCGGCCGCGTCTTCAAGCTGTCCGCGAACGAGACCCCGCTCGGGCCGTCGCCGAAAGCCATCGCAGCTTACAAGGCTGCGGCCGATCATCTGGAAGATTACCCGGAAGGCACCTCGCGCGCGTTGCGCGAAACCATCGGACGGACTTACGGACTCGATCCCAACCGCATCATCTGCGGCGCGGGCTCGGACGAACTTCTCAATTATCTTGCCAACACCTATCTCGGTCCCGGCGACGAAGCGATCCACACCACCCACGGCTTCCTCGTCTATCCGATCGCCACCATGGCGAACGGCGCCATCAATGTGATCGCGCCCGAGAAGAACTACACCGCCGACGTCGATGCGATCCTCGGGGCCGTGACGCCGCGCACCAAGATGGTGTGGCTTGCCAACCCGAACAATCCGACCGGCACCTATGTGCCGTTCGACGAGGTCAAGCGCCTGCGCGCAGGATTGCCGCCGCATGTCCTGCTGGTGATCGACGCGGCGTATTCCGAATACGTCTCGAAGAATGACTACGAAGCCGGCATCGAAATGGTCGCCACCACCGACAACACGGTGATGACGCGCACCTTCTCGAAGATTCATGGCCTCGCGTCGCTGCGCGTCGGCTGGATGTACGGCCCGGCGAACATCATCGACGCGGTGAATCGCATTCGCGGCCCGTTCAACGTCTCGACATCTGCGTCGGATGCAGCCATCGCATCGCTGGAAGACGCCGAGCACCAGAACAAGTCCCGCGTGCACAACGAAACGTGGCGCACATGGCTCACCGACGAAGTCCGCAAGCTGGGACTTGAGGTGACGCCGAGCGTTGCGAACTTCATTCTGATCCACTTCCCGCAGGAGAAGGGCAAGACTGCAGAGGACGCCGACGCATTCCTCACCAAGCGCGGCCTGATTCTGCGCGCGCTGAAGAACTACAAGCTGCCGCATGCGCTGCGCATGACCGTCGGCACCGAGGAAGCCAACCGCCTCGTGGTCGCGGCGCTTGCCGAATTCATGGGGCAGAAGTGAGCGCCGGGCCATTATTCGGGCGAATCGCGCTGATCGGCTTCGGCCTGATCGGCGGCTCGATTGCGCGTGCGGCGCGCGCCCAGGGGCTTGCGGGAGAGATCGTGGCCACCGCGCGCTCGCCGGCAACCCGCGCGCGCGTGCAGGAACTCGGTATCGTCGATCGCGTGGTGGATACAAACGCGGAAGCAGTGAAGGACGCTGACCTAGTCATATTGTCCATCCCGGTCGGCGCCTGCGGGCCGGTCGCGGAGGAAATTGCGCCGCATCTCAAACCGGGCGCGATTGTTTCCGATGTCGGCTCCGTCAAGGGCATGGTGCTGCGGGACATGGCCGCGCATCTGCCGAAGACCGTCCATTTCATTCCGGCGCACCCGGTGGCGGGCACCGAACATTCCGGTCCCGATTCAGGCTTCGCCGAACTGTTCATCAACCGCTGGTGCATCCTGACGCCGCCGCCGGAGGCCGATCCCGCCGCCGTCGAGAAGCTCGCGACATTCTGGCGCGCGCTCGGCGCCAATGTCGAAACCATGGCCGCCGATCACCACGATCTGGTGCTTGCCGTGACCAGCCACCTGCCGCATCTGATCGCCTACACCATCGTCGGCACCGCCGACGAACTGGAAGACGTGACGCAGGCGGAAGTGCTGAAATTCTCCGCCGGCGGTTTCCGCGACTTTACCCGCATCGCGGCATCCGA
>Ga0233439_10002757_pt1 | contig 19319 bp, 13 predicted proteins | sample SI_123_September_6_FD_182713 | JGI IMG/M metagenome (GOLD analysis project Ga0233439, IMG submission 182713) | Seawater microbial communities from Saanich Inlet, British Columbia, Canada - SI_123_September2016_100_MG | ecosystem: Environmental > Aquatic > Marine > Inlet | place: Canada: British... | reverse complement strand
TCCGTGTCTCCACCTGCGTCACCTGGCCCGGGGTCATCAAGTCCGGGTCCAGATGCGACACGCCGCTGACCAGCGTGGATCTCCTCCCTACCTTCGCCGAGATCGCCGGCGCCCAGTTGCCAAAAAACCAGCCGGTGGACGGCCGTTCCTTTCTGCCCCTGCTCAAAGGCAAGAAAGCGCTGGATGAGCGTGCCATCTTCTGGCACTACCCGCTTTACCTGAAAGGCAACGGCGCCGGCAAGGTCAAGCCGGTCTACGGCACGACTGAGCCCTACTGGCGCGGCGTACCCGCAACCGTCATGCGCAAGGGCGACTGGAAGCTCTTCTACTTCTACGAAGACAAGAGCGTCGAGCTCTATGATGTGAAGAATGATATCAGCGAGAAAAAGAACCTCGCCACCGAGCAGGCCAAGCGCATAGCGACAATGAAAAAGGAATTATTAACCTGGGTCAAAAACACCAAGGCTCCGACCCCGGACAAGCTCAATCCCAAGTTCGGCAGAACAAGCGAGACGGCACCGATAGGCAAGAGGCAAAAAGCACCTTGAGATTCTCAACGCGCAGATGGCTCTGGGTGACCCTAAGAAGCACCCCGCTGCCTCCGTCAGTAAACGCACTCCAAATGAGACCTTGTTCCGGTGGGGGGATTAAGCAACGCTACCGCGCGCAAGCGATTTCCGCCGACAGAAAAGCAACGGTAGCAAATTCTTGCCTGCAGATCACTAAACATAAAGATGAATTACTGAATGAAGCATCCGAAAGAATCCATGAAACAAAAAATAATTATCACCCTTTGGTCCGCGCTTTTCCTCCTCTGCACTTTCACCGCATCCGCGGCTGACCGGCCCAATATTGTTTACATTATTTCGGATGACCAGGCATGGACCGATTATGGCTTTATGGGGCATCCGCATATCAAGACTCCCAACCTGGACAAGTTGGCCAGGCAAAGCGTTGTCTTCGAGCGCGGATACGTTCCGACTGCTCTTTGTCGTCCATCCCTGGCAACTTTGGCGACCGGGCATTTCGCCCACCGGCATGGCATAACGGGAAACGATCCATCACCCAAGTACGCCGAGCGCGGTTCCGAATTATACAACCAACGCCGGGCCAAGCTCATTTCCTATCTCGACCAGTTCGACACCCTGCCCGAGCTTCTCGGCGAACGCGGTTATCTCAGCCATCAAAGCGGAAAATGGTGGGAAGGAAGTTACAAGCACGGTGGATTCACCCATGGGATGACCCGGGGATTTCCGGAACGCGGCGGTCGCCATGGTGACGACGGCCTGAAGATCGGTCGGGAAGGAATGGACCCGATCGAAAAATTCGTTGACCATGCTGTTGCGAAAAAAAAGCCCTTCTTTCTCTGGTATGGCGTGTTTCTCCCCCATACTCCGCATAATCCTCCGCAACGCCTTCTCAAAAGGTACAAGGAACAGGGCCTTCCCATTAGCGTTGCCAAGTATTATGCCTGCTGTGAGTGGTTTGACGAAACCTGCGGACAGCTCATCGACATTCTTGAGAAACGAAACCTCCGGGACGATACCTTGATCGTATACGTTACTGACAATGGCTGGATCCAAAATCCAAAAAGAAACGGATATGCACCTCGCTCCAAGCAGACGCCCTACGAGGGAGGGGTTCGCACACCCATCATGTTCTCCTGGCCGAACGGTGGCCTTGATCCCACCAAGCGGCCCGAACTCGTATCTTCTATCGATCTCTTCCCCACCGTGCTTGCCGCTGCGGGCGCTCGAATTCCCAGTGACGTGCCTGGCATGAATCTCCTGGAAAAGCTTCAGAAAAAGCGCCCTATCAAGCGCTCGGGCATCTTCGGGGAAAGTCTTGCCCATGACATCACAGATATCAAAAAACCCGAAGCTTCACTTCTTTTTCGGTGGCGAATCGAGGGTAAATGGAAGTTGCTCTTAACCTACGACGGTGAAGTGAATCGCTATCAAAGCACTCACCCACGGACCGAGAAACGCCCTCAGCTTTTCGACCTGTCAAAAGATCCTCATGAAAAGACGAACCTTGCAAAAAAACATCCCGATATCGTCGCTGACCTGGCTGCGAAGATTGCCGCATGGTGGCCTGTCAAGGCACGAAAAGTCATTACCAAATACGAATGACCTCCCAATCAGAACCCCCTTGCTAAACCGAATTTGGTGAAGAAGCCTAAACAAGAGATCGACCGGCCGATTGCCCAGCTTATCCACGACTTGGAAAAACGCGGACTGCTCGAACGCACCTTGGCCATCATTGACAGCGAATTTTGCCGCGACATGATTGAGGGCGTTCAAGGCTCCAACGCGAAAGATCAATCCCGACTTAGCCGAAGACCTTCATTCCAACATTTTTACCACGATGGACATCAGCCCGAAGACAGCTTGCGAGTTCGAGAAGCGCCTATTTTTTCTTACCAAAAAAGCGATGGGAAAACCGGCAATGGACATCTTTACCTGACCTGCTCATGAGAATTCGATCCACCTTGGCATCGATTGTGTTGATGCTCCCAGTCTTCACCTTGCCTCTATTGACCTCTTTAGCATTTGGAGAGGAATCGGATACGCTTAGCTTCAATCGCGACGTCCGTCCGATCCTTTCAAATAATTGCTTTGGTTGCCACGGCCCGGCAGCGAAGGATGTGAAAGCGGGGCTCCAACTTGATTCATTCGAGTCGGCGACTGCGTTGCTCGGAAAGGGGGAGGGTCGCCAGGCGCTGGTACCCGGAGACCGCAAGGCAAGCGAGCTGTGGAAGCGCATCACCTCGATGGATCCGGATGAGAAGATGCCTCCTCCGGTGTCAAACCATCGGCTCTCCACGGGGCAGATCGAAGTTCTCGGGCAGTGGATTGATCAGGGCGCGGAGTACGAGGGACACTGGTCATTCCAGGTGCTGAAGGCAGCACCAGGATCATCGATCGATTCGCTGATCCGAGCTCGCCTCGACGGGACTGGATTGTGGCCGGTACTACCCGCCGACCAAGCGATCTTGCTGCGCCGAATCACCCAGGATCTTACCGGTTTACCGCCGACTCCGGAGGAGCTCGACGCTTTCCTTGGGGATCACAAACCGGGAGCCTACGAACGGGTGGTAGATCGGCTTCTCCGATCGCCAGCCGCTGCCGAACGCCTCGCTGTCGACTGGCTAGACGGGGCTCGTTATGCGGACACAAACGGCTACTCGATCGATGACCACCGCGACATGTGGATCTGGCGTGACTGGGTGCTCAATGCCTTCCTCACCAACAAGCCCTTCGACGAGTTCACGGTCGAGCAGATCGCTGGAGATCTGTTGCCGGGCGCCACCGAGCAGCAACGCGTCGCTACCGGGTTCTTGCGCAACAGCATGAACACGCACGAGGGCGGGACGATCCCCGAGGAATACCGGGTGACCTACAATGTCGATAAGGTCGATACAGTCGCCACGGTGTTCATGGGGTTAACCATGAAATGTGCGCAGTGTCATGATCACAAATACGATTCGATCTCGCAGAAGGAGTTCTACCAGTTTTACGCTTTCTTCAACCAATCTAGCGAACCGGGCAGCGGCGTGACCAACTCCAACACGGGACCGCTGATCGAGGCGGGTTCAGAGATCTGCACACCTGAGCGGGTGAAGAGGGACGCCGCCTTGCGTATTGCCGAATTGAAGCGCCTCCGCGCCATGCCCCCGGCGCGCCTTGCGGCGCAGCGTGACCGGTGGGAAACGGAGCAGCTGGCGAGCCTTGGGTTGTTCAAAATTGGCGAAGCAGCCGCTAAGAAGTTGGTTATGTTTCCGCAAGATCAACCGTCGTGGATTTGGTTTGCTGCGGACAAAACTGCTGAGTCCGTCGAGTTTGAACGCCGGTTCAATCTGGAAGCAATTCCGGCCAAGGCGCGACTATGGGTCACCTGTGACAATGCTTGTGAAGTTGTAATCAATGGCCGGTCGATAGGTTCATCTGATGATTGGACCAGGCCGAAGGTTTTCGAAGCCCGGGGACTGAAAGCTGGCGAAAACACCATTGCCGTGCGCGCGACGAGCGTTGGAGCAAGCCCTGCGGGGCTGTTGTTGAGCTTGGCGATGCGAGCGGCGAATGGCGATGAGTGGCACGTTGTCACTGACAAGAAATGGCAGGCGAGGTTGCCGGTTTTGGGGGCGGCCGGGACAAAGTGGAAGCCAGCCGCGGAACTCGCCAAACATGGCGGCGGTGCTTGGGGAACGCTGTATGGCGAGAAGCCATCGGACACTGGACCTGATGCACTCTACCAGGCGCTGAGCATGGCCAAGCAGGATCGCACGACCGCACATTGGGCAACGATCAACACCGCGTTCTCGGAGATGCAGCCGGCCTTCAAGACCTTGACGAACCAGCTGGGCCTCGAGGAAAAAATCTTACGCAAGGCCGCAGACACGGGGCGAACCACCGTGATGGTGATGGACTACAAGCCGCGCAAGACGCACATCCTGACCCGCGGTGCCTACGATCAACCCGGGGCCGAAGTGAGCGCAGGGACGCCTTCGATTCTTCCTCCCATGGGTAAAACGGGAACCCAAAACGGTAAACGGACTCGTCTAGATCTCGCGCATTGGCTGGTCGATCCAGATCACCCACTCACCTCACGCGTCATCGTCAACCGATACTGGCAGATGCTGTTCGGGACCGGTCTGGTGAAGACTGCCGAAGACTTCGGCGCGCAGGGCGAGTTCCCCTCGCATCCCGAACTGCTCGATCGGCTGGCGGCAGATTTCGTCGCCAGCGGTTGGGATCTGCGTCGCCTGCTGCACCGGATGGTGATATCGGAGACCTACCGCCAACAGTCTGCGGCGACACCGGAACTGCTGGAGAAAGACCCCTACAACCGCCTGTTGGCGCGTGCGCCGCGGTTCCGGTTGGCGGCGGAGTTTGTGCGTGATGGCGCGCTCGCGGCGAGCGGCCTGCTGAACGGTGATCTCGGTGGCCCGAGCGTGCACCCCTACCAGCCTGACGGCCTGTGGGAACAGGTGAGCCACTACGGCTACCCAAATCCGTTCAGCTCGCAGAAGTTCCTTCCAGGCAGCGGTCGCGCACTCTATCGGCGTAGCCTCTACACCGCGTGGAAGCGAACTTCGCCGCCACCGAGCATGGCGATCTTCGATGCCCCGACCCGCGAGACTTGTAGCGTCCGACGCCTCAATACCAACACGCCACTGCAGGCGTTGGTGCTGCAGAACGACCCGCAATTCCTCGAGGCGGCGCGCGCCCTCGGAGACCTCATGGCGGCAGCGGGCTCGCTGCAAGACGGGCTCGACTTAGGAGCCAAACGGGTTCTTGGCAGAGCTACGACGACAAAGGAACTGGAGGTTCTCTCGGCCGCACTGGTTCGCTACCGGCGGGCTTACCAATCGCAGCCGGAGAAGGCGCGCCAATTGCTAGCCTCTGCTGGGGCAACAGGCAGTGGCGATCCCACGCAAGTCGCGTGGATGCTGGTCGCCAGCACTTTGCTAAACATGGACGAGGCCGTGACAAGACAATGATCAACGACGACACCAAAACTCAACTATCGCGCCGCGCCTTCCTCGGGGAGTCTGGCATTGGGCTCGGAGCATTGGCGGCGACGTCATTGCTCAGCGAAGCCTCCGCCGGGCAATCAGGAAACCGCGAGTTGCCGCATTTCCCTGCAAAGGCGAAACGCGTCATCTACCTATTCCAATCCGGTGGTCCGTCGCACATCGACCTGCTCGATCATTCCCCCGCGTTTGAGAGACTGCACGGTAGCGAGTTGCCGGATAGTGTTCGCGGTGGCCAGCGCGTGACCGGGATGACTGCTGGCCAGAAGAAATTTCTGGTGTGTGGTCCGGTATCGCCGATGAAGCAGCGCGCCCAAACTGGGACGTGGATGAGCGACCTCGTCCCTCACACAGCTGACATTGCCGACAAGATCACGGTGATCAACTCGATGCACACTGAGGCGATCAACCACGACCCAGGCATCACTTTGATCAACACTGGCTCGCAGATCCCGGGGCGCCCGAGCCTTGGCGCGTGGGCGAGCTACGGCCTGGGGAGCGCGAATGCGGACATGCCCGCTTACATCGTGTTGCTCTCCCAGGGCAACGGCAAGAACCCTGGCCAACCGATCTTCTCGAGGCTCTGGGGAAGCGGAATCCTACCCTCGAACCATCAGGGGGTATTGATGCGTAGCGGTAAGGACCCTCTCCTCTACCTCAAAGATCCAAGTGGTCTCAATCGTCTGACCCGACGCGAGATGCTCGATGATCTGGCCGTGCTCAACGAGGACTCGTTCGCGCGCTTCGGCGACCCTGAGACCCAGACACGCATTGCCCAATACGAGATGGCCTTCCGCATGCAGACCGCGGCGCCAGAGATCGTGGACCTGTCAAACGAGCCTGAGAGCACCTTCAAGCTCTATGGCGAGGACGCGCGCAGTCCCGGCACATACGCCTACAATTGCCTGCTCGCCAGGCGCCTGGCCGAGCGCGACGTGCGTTTCGTGCAACTCTTCCACCGCGGCTGGGACCAACACGGCAGTCTCGTCCCGCACTTGACCGCGCAGTGCAAAGACACCGACCAAGCCTCCGCGGCCCTCGTCACTGACCTTGAACAGCGCGGCCTGCTCGAAGATACCCTAGTGATCTGGGGCGGCGAGTTTGGGCGCAGCAGCTACAGCCAGGGGGGACTGGGTAACGGGCGCGACCACCACGGTCGTTGCTTCTCGATCTGGATGGTTGGCGGCGGCATCAAACGCGGCGTTGTCCACGGTGCAACCGATGAGTATTGCTACAACATCGTCAAAGACCCGGTGCATATCAACGACATGAACGCCACCATCCTGCACTGTATGGGGATCGACCACGAGCGTTTCACCTTCAAATTTCAAGGTCTCAACACCCGGCTCACCGGTGTCGAGGAGGCGCATGCGATCAAGCAGATTCTAGCCTAGCCATCAGATTGTTTCCCTCTCTCTACAACGACTGCTCGGATGAGCCCGAGCCCGGCGGCGTTTTCGGCGCCTGCACATCAAAAGGCCCCACCACTACCGGCGCGGTAGTTTGGCCAAGCGGCACAGTCGCCCGCCACGGCAACAGCAGCCAGGGCCAATGTTAAGAGCAGACGCGCCATGGATGTTGGGCTGCTGGAGAGCGCTGCATTCATGCGGCAGCAGCATTGCAGATTGCGCTTGTGAGCCTAGGGCAATCTCATACCTTCGTCGCCATGAGTTCCTCCCGACGTGATTTCCTCAAGGCCTCTGCCGTCGCCCTTGCCGCCGGTCGTGGTGCCCAAGCCGAGCCAAGGCGGCAACTCAATGAAGATTGGATCAAGAGGGAAAATGAACGCGAGGGGGCTAGTGGCTGGCAACTCACCTGGGTGCGGCCTGAGGGTTACAACAATCCGAACATCGAGGGTTACTGCTCGAGCCAGTCGGTTAAGGCCGGGGAGAGCATCGACGTGGCGGTGAGCACAGCGCCGGCAGCGCAGTTGACGATCGAGATTGTTCGAATGGGCTACTATGGAGGACGCGGTGCGCGCTCCATGAAAACACTCGGCCCGTTCAAGGGCAAATAGCAACCCAAGCCGCCCGTTGGAGAGAAACGCTTGCGTCGTTTCCGATGGGATTCGGCTGTGTCGCTGACGATCCCCCCACGACTGGCCCAGCGGTGTGTACCTTGGCCGGTTGACAACCTTGCCGGACAAGGCAAACACACCGTACTGCCAGAGCTACGTGATTTTCATCGTGCGCGATGACCGTCCGGCGGATTTTCTGTTCCAGTGCAGCGACAACACGTGGCAGGCTTACAACAGATAGCCTGACAATTTCAGCCTTTACACGGACCCACGTGGTTCGCACGCGTTGGATGTGGCCGTGAGTTTTGACCGGCCCTATGCGAAGTACTCACAGATATTTGAGCGACCGCTCTCAACCGGATCAGGCACGGTTTGAATCGGGAAGAATCCTTACTTGTAGAATAAGGCATGGCACAAGATGTAGCATAGGCAACTGTTAGCCTCCTTAAAAGATACCGGACTAGTTGGGCTTGATGGCCTTATGGGATTCATTGAACGTGACCATAATATTGGCCAAGGAAATTGAGATAGAGGAACACGATTTTCTGGGGTCTGGTTGTTTGTTGGGCTTGACCGGAGGGCGTTTTTTTGAGGGACTACCGGCACCCGATCAACTGCCATTGGCAAATCATGACTCACTCAATCCTAGCTCAAGCCTCTGACTCCGTCTCGTACTGGCCGCTGGGCATCCTGGCGATCAGTGTCGGCTTCATTGTATTCACGATCATCAAGCTGAAGTTGCATCCGTTTCTGGCACTGATCTTCGCTGCGGTGCTGACCGGGCTTTTGGCGGGGGATCTGCCGGGGATGACCACGGAGAATGTCGGCTTGTTCAAGAGTCGCGTGACCCTGAACGATACGCCGGGCACCGCCGCCAACGATATGTTGCTGGCGGTGAACTGGTCGCTGCTTGGCTTCGGCAACACGGCTGCGGGGATCGGGTTTGTCGTGGCGCTGGCGGCGATCATTGGCACGTGCATGCTCGGTAGCGGCGCGGCGGATCGCGTGGTGCGTTGGCTTCTGGGGATTTTCGGGGAGAAGCGGGCCGGCTTGGTGCTGTTGATTAGTGGGTTTCTCCTGTCGATTCCTGTTTTTTTCGACACCGTTTTTTTCCTGCTGATCCCGCTGGCGCGGGCGCTCAGTTTGCGCACGGGCAAAAGCTACACGCTTTACGTGATCGCGATGGCAGGCGCGGGGGCGATCACGCACTCGATGGTGCCGCCGACGCCGGGGCCGTTGATGATCGCCGAGGGTCTCAAGCTGGACTTGGGCGTCGCGATGATGTCCGGCTTGGCCGCGAGCCTGTTGCCGGCGTGGCTCGTGCTGTTTTTGGCCAGGCGGTTCGACGCCAAGTTCAATATCCCGATGCGGGAGGCGGCCGGGTCATCGACGAGTGAGCTGCGGTCGATCGTGGACAAGCGTGATTCCGAGCTGCCGAACCTGTTCCTGTCGGCGCTGCCGATCGCGCTGCCGCTGGTGTTGATTTCGCTGGTCTCGATCTTGAAACTGGTCGCCAAGGATACCGTGAGTGGCACGGCTTGGTTTCGGTATCTCGAGTTTTTTGGCTCCCCGAATATCGCGATGCTGCTTGCTGCATTGCTGGCGATTTACACCCTGGCCGCGCAGATGATTCGCGAGAGCGGCCCGATGGAGGGCGGGCTGATGAGCACTCTGGCCAAGGCGCTTGAAGATCCGTTGCAGACCGCAGGGGTTATCATCCTGATCACTGGCGCGGGCGGCGCGTTTGGCGGGATGATCCGCTTGGCCGGAGTCGGCGAGACGATCGAGGCCCTGGCCCGGAACAACGATATTTCCCTCATCCTACTGGCTTGGAGCGCGACGGCGGTCATTCGGATCGCGCAGGGCTCGGCCACCGTGGCGATGATCACCGGAGTCGGTTTGATGGGAGCGATTCTCGAGAACACCCCCGGTCTGAACTATCATCCGTTCTACATTTTCCTCGCGATCGGCTTCGGCTCGATCACGTTGTCGTGGATGAATGATAGCGGCTTTTGGGTGGTACAGCGGCTCAGCGGCTTCACCGAAAAGGAGACGCTCAAGACGTGGAGCGTGCTGCTAACGGCGATCTCGCTGCTCGGGCTGGTGCAGACGCTTGTTTTCTCAAAAATCCTCCCGTTCAAGCCGGAGGCAAAGCCGGCCGAGGCGGCGGCGCTCGTCGTGCTGCAGAAATAGGTTGAACCGGCGGGGAATCGCTTTTCTTATCTGTCGCAGGCGCTGGCTGCTTGGCCAAGTGCCAGAGGAGCAACGTGAAGCCGACTGATCTCAGGGGAATTCTCCAGTACATACCGAAGTTTCGGGACAGGATTTTTGTCGTCAGCGTCGATGGCGCGATTGTCAGCGACGAGAATTTCTCGAACCTCCTGCTCGATTTCGCCGTCCTGCGCTCGCTGAATATCCGCGTGGCGCTGGTGCACGGCGCTGCTAGCCAGATCGCGTCGATGGCGCTGGAGCGCGGCATCGAGCCATCCGACCTCGACGGCACCGAGCCGGTGGACGCTCCTACGCTGGATTTGGCGCTCACGGCGGCCAACCGGCTGACGCACGAGATCCTTGAGGGCTTCGCCGCCAACGGCCTGCGCGGCGTCTCGACCAACGCCGTGACGGCGCACCCGCGCGGCATCATCGACGGCACCGATTACCAGTTCGCCGGCAAGATGGAGCGAATCGACCTTGGCCACTTGGAGAGTCTTTTGGCGCAGGGAAGCATCCCGGTCATCCCGCCGCTTGGCTTCGACGGCGAGGGGCACACCTACCGAGTCAACTCCGACGACCTCGCCCGCGAGGTGGCCGTGCGGCTGCGGGCGACCAAGCTGATTTATGTCACCACCCGCGACGGATTGATCCGCAACGGCGAAGTGATCCGGCAGATTCCCAACGGCGAACTCGACCAGATTCTCGAGCACGAGCCGGGCAGCCTAGAGCCGGAGCAGTTGGCCAAGGCGCGCAACTCTGCCGCCGCATGCCAGGCTGGCATCCCGCGCGTGCACCTCATCAACGGTAGCGTACACGAGGGCTTGCTTGCCGAGGTGTTCTCCAACATCGGCATCGGCACGCTCGTGTATGCCAACGAGTACCGGCAGATTCGTCCGGCGAAAAAGTCCGACCTCGGCAGCATCCTCGCGCTGACGAAGAACGCGATTGAGTCGGCCGAGCTGATGGATCGCAGCTTGACCGACATCGAGGCCAACGTCGCTGAGTATTTTTTGTTCGAGATTGACGGCAATCCGGTCGGCTGTTTTTCGCTGACGGTTTTTACGGAGGCCAACGTCGCCGAGCTTGGCTCGGTGTGCGTCAGCGCCGCCCACGAAAACCAGGGGATCGGTCGCAAACTCGTCGAGTACGCCGAGAAACTCGGTCGCGACCACGGCTTGGACAGGCTGTTTGTACTCTCTACGCAGACGTTCAAGTGGTTTCAGTCCAAGGCCGGCTTCTGCGAGGGCACGCTCGACGATTTACCCGCCGCTCGCCGCGTGTCGGCGGCGGAGAGCGGCCGCAAATCAAAAGTGCTGCTCAAGTCGCTCGAATGAGTGCCAGTACGCTCCAGCCGATCCGGGAGGCATGCGAGCGGCACGGCATCGAGCCGACGCCGACGTTGCTTTGGGCCAGCGTAGCGGATCAGCGGATGGCCGAGTTCCGGCAGGTTGCCGGATGGGAGTATGCCGAGGAGCGCCGCCTGGTTATTTCCACGTCGCGATTCGGCGTTGGCCAGGCGGAGGACACGAACAAAACGCCGCTTGGCCTGCACCGCATCGCGGAAAAGTTCGGGGACGGCCTGCCCGCCGGCGCGGTGTTCGAGAGCCGCGAAGTCGTCGGCACAGTTGAAGCGAAGCCAAAGGCCGGTATAGCGCACCGCATTCTGTGGCTCGAAGGCTTGGAGCCGGGATTCAACCAGGGTGGCAATGTCGACACGCACGCGCGCTACGTGTACATCCACGGTGTCGGTGACGAGTCAACGCTTGGCCAACCGGCGTCGCGCGGCTGCATCCATCTCGCCGCAACCGATCTGCTCCCATTCCACGACCGCACCCCCAGCGGCACGCTTCTCTGGATCGCCGAAGCCGCGCTTGGTTAAACCAACTGGCGCGCGTTGACGACATTGCGCGGGTGGCCGTCGAGGAATGCCTTCACATTTTCTACCGCGATGTCGATCAACCGGCGGCGGGCGGCTTGGCTGGCCCAGCCGATGTGCGGCGTGATGTGGCAGTTCGGCGCGAAGTAGAGCGGATGATCGGCTGGCGGCGGCTCGGTCTCCATCACGTCCAAACCGGCACCGGCGATCTCGCCGTTGTGCAGCGCCTTGGCCAGGGCGGCCGTATCGACGAGCGGGCCACGAGCGGTGTTGATGAGCAACGCGCCGGGCTTCATTTGCGACAAGCGCCCAGCGTTGACGAGATGATGGTTTTCGTCGGTTAGCGGGCAGTGGAGGCTGAGCACATCGCTCTCGGCGAACAGTTCATCGAGTTCGACCATCTCGATGCCGTCGGGCAGGTCACGGGGCGGGCGGTGGTTGTGCGCGATCACGCGCATGCCAAACGCGCGGGCGATGCCGGCGACTTCGCGCCCGATCCCGCCCAAGCCGATGATGCCAAACGTGCGGCCGCTCAACTCGGTCAGCGGTTGGTTCCAAAAACAAAAATCAGGACAACTCGCCCAGTCGCCGCTCCGGACGTTTTCTGCGTGCGACGCGACGTGCTGCGTGAGGTGCAGCATATGCGCGAAAACCATCTGCGCCACCGCCGGCGTCGAGTAGGCCGGGATGTTCGTGACTGGCACACCGCGCGCCCCGGCGGCGGCGAGGTCGACGACGTTGTAGCCGGTGGCCAGCACGCCGATGTAACGCAGCTTGGCCAAGCGCCCAATCGTCTCGGCGCTCAGGACGGTTTTGTTCGTGAGCACGATCTCGGCGGCGGCAGCACGCTTGGCCACTAAATCGGCGGGAGTGCGGTCGTGCGTTTGCAGTTGGCCAAGCGCGGCGAACCCGTCCCAGTCGAGGTCGCCGGGGTTGGCTGTGTAGGCGTCGAGGATGACAATTTTCATTCGGCCCCAATGAAACAAAAAGGAGCCGCTCTCGGCAATTCTGAAAAATGCGGTTGCCACCGGCGGGTCGGCTGTGGAGGCTGGGCGCGTGGGAGCAGCCAAGCGTTAATGCGGATTGCGATTTTCAACACTGTGCAGCTCGAGACGGCGGGCGGGATGGAGCATTTCAGCATCGAGACCGCAGCGTATCTCGCGTCGCTGCCCAGCGTGGAGGCCGACTGCGTGACGATGGACGAGGCGTTCAATCTCCGCTACGGTCGGCTGCACTCGCTCTATTTTTTCCGGCGATTCGACCGCGCCACCATCTTTCGCGAATCGCGAGAGGCGATCGAGCAGCGGCTTGGCCAAGCGCGGTATGTGCAGTGCGCCACGTTCGCCGAGCTGCGCGAGATGCTTGGCCAATATGACTTGGTTTACAGCCGCAACGAGATCACCGAGGCGTTTTTGTTTCGTGCGTGCGTCGGCTACGGCAACGTGCCGCCGGTGGTGTTTGGTTGTCACTGTCCTCATCGTTTCATCGGCGCGAGCACGCTGCACAGCAGGCTGCACAATCTGCTCTACGCCTCGCCGCTGTACACGCGCCTGGCCAAGGGTGTGGCGGGGTTCCACACCATCTCGGGCGGTGACACCGCGGCGATCGAGCGACAGTTCCCGGATCATCCGGTGGTGCAAATCCCGAACCCGTTCGACGCCGTTGGCTACGCCGAACAGACCGGACAAACCAAGCCGCCGTTCGCGGTGGACGCCGCAAAGTTTAACATACTCTGGGCGGGCCGGTTGACCGGGCAGAAGGGTGTCACGCAACTGCTCGAAGTGATCGAGCGCGTGAACGAATCGCACGCAGCCAAGGTCGAGTGGCATATTTGCGGCGAGGGCGAGTTGAGCAGCTTGGTTTTGGAAGCAGCTCGGCAGCACGAAAATGTTCACGCGCACGGTCACGTCGATCGTCTGGCTATGCCGGCGGCGTACGCGGGCGCGGACCTGTTCATCAGCACCAGCCAGTGGGGCGAGACGTACGCCTACACGCCGCGCGAGGCCAACAGCCTCGGCGTGCCGGTGGTGGCGTTCGACATCTCCGGCTACAATGAAATCATCAAGGACGGCCGCAACGGCCGCTTGGCAAAGACGGTCGATGATTTCATAGAGCAGGTAAAGTGGTTCGCCGCCGGCAACCGGCTTCATGGCGACATCCGGGAGTACATCCGTGGGCGCACCGATCACGCCGCTGCTTACGAGCAACTGCTCGGGTTTTTCCGAGACTGCCTCGCGCCCAACGGCGAGCAGGGTTGAGTTGGGCGTGGGTTGACTTTAGCTTGGGTGCCGGGTGAGTAGTGAAACCGAACAACAAACGCCGCTGAAGGTAGGAATGATCTCGCTGGGGTGCGCCAAGAATCTCGTCGATGCGGAGGTGATGATGGGCTCGCTGCTGAAGGAGGGCTTCGAGATAACCAATGAAAATGCCGACGCCGACGCGCTCATCATCAACACCTGTTCGTTCATCGACGCTGCGCAGGAGGAAAGCGTCGATACGATCCTCGAGTCGGCGGAGTTTCGGGAGCACGCCAACAGTGGCCAGGCGCTGATCGTCTCTGGCTGTCTGTCACAGCGTTATAGGAAGGAGCTGCCCAATCTGATGCCGGAGGTGGATGCGTTCATGGGTATCGACCAGGTCGAGCAGGTCGGCGACATCGTGCGGCAGGCGGTCGGCAATCGCGGATCGCGGCTTGGCCAAGCGGAGGAAAAACCAAGCATCGACGAGACCAAGCGGCAAGTCGCCGAACTTACCGCCACGCTGCCGGGCGAGCCGTTGGTCGATATTCACTCGCGGCCCGATTACATCCCGGCATTTGAGACGCCCCGGTTTCGATTGACGCCGGATCACTTCGCGTATGTGAAGATTGCCGAGGGCTGCAATCATCCGTGTAGTTTTTGCATCATCCCACGCATGCGCGGCTCGCACCGCAGCCGCAGCCAGGCGGACATCGTGCAGGAAGCTCGGCAACTCGTCGCCGACGGCGTGAAGGAGCTGAACCTGATTTCGCAGGACTCGACCTATTACGGGCTCGATTTGCGGCCCGGGCATAGGGCGAATATTTCGTCGCCGGAGCGGTTCAACGCAGCGGCGAGTGAATTGCCGGCGGACGCCTCGACGCTGGCGAGCTTGATCCGCGAACTCAACGGCATCGACGGCGAATTCTGGATTCGCATCCTCTACACCCATCCGGCGCACTGGACTGACGAGATCATCTCCGCGATCGCCGAGTGCGACAAAGTGGCCAAGTACGTCGATATGCCGTTGCAGCACATTCACGACGCGATGCTCGAGCGGATGCGGCGCGAAACCAGCGGGCAATACATCCGCGACTTGATCGGGCGCATTCGGGAAGGCATCCCCGGCATCGCGCTGCGGACGACGTTCATCGTCGGGTTCCCCGGCGAGACGGAGGAATATTTCGAGTCACTGCTTGATTTCATGCGCGACGTTCGCTTCGAGCGACTGGGCGTGTTTGCGTACTCGAAGGAGGACGGCACTAAGGCCGGCGCAATGGAGAGCCAGTTGACTGACGCGCAAAAGGAAGCCCGACACGAATGCGCGATGGCGACGCAGCTTGAGATCAGCCGCGAGATCGCGGCGGCGCAGGTGGGTCAGACCAAGCGCGTGCTCGTCGAGAAACAAGCCAACGCGGAGGAACTTCAGAAGGCGACGATGACTTCGTGGGAGCACGGCCACATCCGCTCTGAGGACAGCGATAACGCGTCCAACCTTGGCCCGTGCCTCATCGCGCGGGGGGAGGCCGACGCGCCGGACATAGACGGACGCGTGCTGGTGCGCGGCGAGTTGCCGTTTGGCCAGTTCGCCGACGTGCGAATCACCGACCACACCGATTACGATTTGATCGCCGAGCCGATTTAGCGCAGCTTGGCCAAGCGACACGCGATGAACCTGCCCAACAAACTCACCGTCAGCCGCCTGATCCTGACCGCGATTTTTCTACTTGCGATGTTCGTCAAATTTCCGTTTCACATCACGGCGGCGTTGGTGCTCTTCGTAGCCGCCAGTTTGACTGATCTATTCGACGGCATCATCGCTCGTCGCCGAAATCTGGTGACGGATTTCGGAAAACTGATGGACCCTCTCGCCGACAAAGTGCTGATCTGCTCGGCGTTCATCGCCTTCATCGAACTGGAGTGGATGCCGGCGTGGATGGTCATAGTGATCGTCGCGCGCGAGTTGGCCATCACCGGGCTGCGGTTGTTGGCCGCCAGCAAAAACATCGTTCTGGCAGCGGAACGACAGGGCAAAAACAAGACCATCTTTCAGATCACGGCGATCATAGCGCTGCTCGTCACGCACAGTCACGCCGACTGGGGGATCGTCGGTCAACTATTCGCGTTCGAGATCGCCGGCCACGCATGGGCTTGGTGGGTGGCGGAGATTTCAAAATGGGTTGCCGTGGCGCTGACAGCCCTCTCCGGGTTTCTGTACCTCTGGAAAAACCGCGAGGTGTACCTCAACGACTGCTGACCCGTGGACAGGCTGATTCTTCTCATCGCGCAGGGGCTGGGAACCGGCCGCTCGCCGGTGGCGCCGGGCACGGTCGGCACATTGCTGGGCTTGCCGCTGTTCATCCTGCTGCTGTTGCCGGGGAGCTTTGCATTTTTCGTCGGGTCGCTGTTGTTGCTCAGCGTGGCATCGGTTTGGTTTTGTGGGCGTGCGGAGACAATCCTCGGTCTGCGCGACCCCGGCTCGATCGTCATCGACGAGATCGTCGCGGTGCCACTCTGTTTTGCCGGCTGGGTTTCGTCGCTGTATTTCACAAACGGCACGATGCCGGAGTGGTGGTTTTTTTTCGGCGAATCGACTTGGCATTGGTCGGTGGCCATCGTGTTGCTGTTCCGGCTGTTCGACATCGCCAAGCCGTGGCCGATCGGGCCAAGCCAGGCACTCCCCGGCGGCTGGGGCGTCACAATCGATGATCTATTGGCGGCTCTGTACGTCAATCTCGTCATGCTGTTTTTCTTGGCTTGAGCGCTTGGCCCCTTCGCCTAGACTTGGCCAAGCGCTCAAGCCAATGAAAACCCAAAAAACAGCCGCCATTATTTTCTCAGGACTCCTCTCGCTCCAAGCCGCCCAAGCGCAACCGGCGCTCGAAACCAAGCCGCTGACAATCGAGGGCGACATCGCCTCGCACCTCGTCGCCGGCGTCGATCGGTTTCTGTTACGCGAATTGGAAGCCTCCATCGCCCGGCGCGAGCAGCATTGGAGCCGCGACTTCACCTCCCACGCCGCTTACGCCAAGTCCGTCGAGCCGAACCGTCGGCGCTTGGCCCATATCATCGGGCTGAGGGACGAGCGGATCGCGTTTGACGGGTTGACGCTGAAGAGCACCACCGCCGGGGCATCGCTAGCCGGGCAGACGGATCGCATCACCATCCGCGCCGTCAGTTGGCCGGTGTTTGGCGACGTGACCGCGACCGGCCTGTTGCTGGAGCCTCGCGGTCGTGACGCTTTGGCCAATGTGATCGCATTGCCCGACTGCAACCAACTCCCCGAGCAAATCGCGGGGCTGTCGGCCGGTTTGGCGCCGGAATTGCAGTATGCGCGGCGCTTGGCCGGGAGCGGCTGCCGGGTGGTCGTGCCGCTGCTGATCAACCGCGACGAGAAAATGTCGAAGCTCTCGAACCGCGAATTCCTGTATCGGGGCGCTTTCGAGATGGGGCGGCATCTCATCGGCTACGAGGTTCAGCAGTCGTTGGCCGTGGTGGACTGGTTCTCAAGGCGCTGGGAAGACACGCCGATCGGCATCGTCGGCTGGGGCGAGGGCGGCTTGATTGCGCTTTACGCAGCGGCGGTTGATACGCGGATCGACGTCGCCTGCGTGAGTGGTTACTTCGACTCGCGGCAAAACATTTGGCAGGAACCGATCGATCGCAATGTGTTTGGTCTGCTCGAACAGTTTGGTGATGCAGAGTTGGCGTCGCTGATCGCGCCGCGCGCGTTGATCGTCGATGTCGCGCGCGGCCCGGTGGCAGCCCTCCCCGGCGGTCGTGGCGCACCGGCGCGGGTGGTGTCGCCTTCGGCCGAATCGGTCCGTGCCGAGCTTGCTCGCGCACGGAAACTGACCGACGGCTTGAAGCCAGCCGTACGCATCGGGCTGGTTGTCGCCGATGAGCCGCTTGTCGACCAAGCGCTTGGCCGATTTTTGGACTCACTCAAGCTGGGAACAGCGCTTGGCCAAGCGGAAACCGCGAGCATCCCCGACCGGCGAAACGGTTTCAACGCAACCAAGCGCCACGCCGAACAGGTTCACAAACTGGACCGGCATACGCAGTGGGTGTTGCGCGAGAGCCCGTACGTGCGCAAACAATTCTACAAGCCGGACACCTCGTCGCTCGCCAAGTTTGAGGTGAGCAATGAGAAGTATCGCCGACAATTTTATGAAGACGTGATCGGGCGGTTCGGCAACGAAGTGCTGCCGTTCAACGCGCGCAGCCGAAAAAGTTACGAGTCGGAAAAATGGGTGGGGCACGAAGTCGTGCTCGATGTTTTTCCGGATGTCATAGCGTACGGGATTTTACTTTTGCCCCGTGACTTGAAGCCGAACGAGCAACGCCCGGTGGTCGTTTGTCAGCACGGTTTGGAGGGGCGTCCGCAGGACATTATCGAGGGCGATCATTACGCCTATCACGACTTCGCTGCCAAGCTGGCGGAGCGCGGATTCATCACCTTTTCGCCGCAAAATCTATACATTTTCAAGGACCGTTTTCGCACCCTCCAGCGCAAGGCTAATCCGCTCAAAAAGTCCCTGTTTTCGCTGATAATACCGCAACATAAGCAAATCGTTGACTGGCTTAAGACCCTGTCGTATGTGGATAAAAAACGGATCGCATTTTACGGGCTGAGCTACGGCGGAAAAACCGCGATGCGCGTGCCGCCGGTGGTGACCGACTACTGCCTCTCGATCTGCTCGGCGGACTTCAACGAGTGGGTGGACAAGAACGCCTCGACGCGCGATCCGCACAGCTACGTGAACACCGGCGAGTACGAGATCTTTGAGTGGGATCTGGGTAGCACATTCAACTACGCGGAGATGGCCGGACTCATCGCGCCGAGGCCGTTCATGGTCGAGCGCGGTCACCACGACGGGGTTGCGTCCGACGAAAAAGTTGCATTCGAATTCGCGAAGGTGCGCAATCTCTACCAGGGAAAACTGAAGTTGAAAGGTCGTTGTGAGATCGAGTGGTTTGACGGACCGCACACGATCAACGGCAAAGGCACGTACGACTTTCTTCACCGACATCTTGACTGGCCGAAGCGATAGAAAACTTTTTCGTTTTAAAGAACGATTTTTCAGCTCAAAATGCCCTTAAAAAAAATTTATTTTTTTTGTTTTTTCTGTTGCCAAAAAAAAAACCGACCGTAGAGTAACTGTCCCAAGAAGTTGATTCTCTACGGAGAGCGCTTCTTGCAATGAGATGGATCCACTTTTGATGGTGGAAAAATCCAAAAAATAAGGAGGTGACATCAAACAATGGCCGCAAAAAAGAAAGCAAAGAAGAAGGTTAAGAAGGCAGCACCCAAGCGGAAAGCTGTGAAGAAGAAGGCAGCCAAGAAGGCAGCACCCAAGCGGAAAGCTGTGAAGAAGAAGGCAGCCAAGAAGAAAGCAGCACCCAAGCGGAAAGCTGTGAAGAAGAAGGCAGCCAAGA
>Ga0233439_10002751_pt1 | contig 19331 bp, 18 predicted proteins | sample SI_123_September_6_FD_182713 | JGI IMG/M metagenome (GOLD analysis project Ga0233439, IMG submission 182713) | Seawater microbial communities from Saanich Inlet, British Columbia, Canada - SI_123_September2016_100_MG | ecosystem: Environmental > Aquatic > Marine > Inlet | place: Canada: British... | reverse complement strand
CGCCAGCGTTATCAGCAATGGGTCCGTAAGCATCCACCGACATTGTGATTCCCACCGTTGCCAGCATTCCGACTGCCGCCAGAGCAACACCATAAAGGCCTGCGAATTCGGCACTCACAAAAATTGCCAACGCAATGATAAGGACCGGCACAACACAACTTTCCATTGCAACCGCCAGACCTGTAATCATTACTGTCGCAACACCTGTGTTACTTGACTCTGCGATACGGACAACAGGCGCACCGGCCGTATAATACTCGGTGATCAAGCCAATGCCGATCCCAGCCAGACAACCAAACAGCAGGGCAACAAAAACGCCTGAAGGCAGACCCATAACTTTAATCAGGAAAAAGGTAGCGAACAACATGGCTCCTGCACTGATAAAAGTACAATTGCGGAGCGCGGCGGAAGGATCCATGCTTCCCAAGGCACTCATGGCCCGAATTCCTAATACAGATGCAACCAGGCCTATCATGGCTACCAGAACTGGTAAGGCCATATATTCGAATTTCATGGTGGCCATACCCGCACCAATAGCAATAGTGGCAATCATGGAGCCGCAATAGGACTCAAAAATATCCGCTCCCAGACCTGCAGTATCTCCTACGCAGTCTCCAACATTATCAGCAATGACCCCTGGATTTCTTGGGTCATCTTCGGGAATTCCAGCTTCTACTTTACCCACCAGGTCAGAACCTACATCTGCGGTTTTGGTATAGATACCGCCACCGACACGCGCAAACAATGCAATCGAACTGGCACCCATGGCAAATCCACTGATAACACCGATGGAATCTCCCCGACCAAACAGGGTAAACAGTCCGCCAACCCCAATCAGACCCAGGCTAGCTACGCAAAGTCCCATAACAGCACCGCCATTGAATGCGATGTTGAGGGCTTTTGCCTGACCACCATCCAAAGCGGCCTGAGATGTTCGCACACCCGATGTCGTGGCCGCATTCATGCCAAAAAATCCTGCGAGCATAGAGCACCCTGCGCCTACTGCATAAGCAATAGCCGTCCAGAAACCAATCCACAAACCACTTTGTACTGAAATCAAAATCAACAACAAAGTAAATACGGCTGCAACAAAATAGCCAAGAATTTTATATTCTCTGGAAAGAAAAACCATTGCACCTTCATGGATAGCATCGGCAATTTCGGTCATTTTTTCATTACCAGCAGGTTCATCATCTACACTCTCAAAAAGTTTCCAAGCAATGATGAGTCCGAAAAACCCAAATAAAACTGCTGTATAAACAAATTGTTGTGATGCATCTAAAGCGGCCATAACCAGATACAAGATCATGGCAAAGCCGATGAAGAGCATTTCTCCTTTATGTTCCGATAACATTCTTTTCAATCCTCCGTTGATTTATCTTTATTGAGTTCTTTGAGCGCCGCTTCCACCGTTTGCACCGCTTGTTCCATAACCTCGTTTAACAGACCCGAATCTTCATCATCAAATGGGGATAACACATAATCAACAATGTCATCTTTATCTTCGGGCCTACCGATTCCCACGCGAACCCGTGCAAATTCCCCGGTTCGTATAGATTGAATCGTTGATCGAATTCCTCGTTGCCCGCCATCGCCCCCTTTAAACTTTTTTTTAATCTTGCCAAGGGGAAGATCGATGTCGTCATGAATCACCAGCATTCGCTCTGGTGAAAGACTAAAAGCGGAAAGCAACGACTTGGCCGCTTTTCCGCTTTCATTCATATAAGTCATCGGCTTAGCAATAACAACTTCGAGCCCTTCTACTTCCCCTTTTCCGTAAAGGGAGAAGTATTTGTGGCGGTCCAGCCGAATGCTATATTTTTTGGCCAGGTTGTCTGCCACCCAAAAACCCGCGTTGTGCCGCGTCAGTTCATAGCGTGGCCCGGGATTTCCCAGACCCAAAATCAAAAACACCTTTTTATATTAACCCTCTTCTTTTTTCGCAGTAGCGTCTGCCGGTGCGGCGGCTTCGGTGGCTTCAGCCTCTTCGCCCTCCTCACCTTCTGGTTTTACTTCTTTCGCTTTTTCCTCGTGAACCGTAACAATCGCCTCACCTGGGGGATTGATAATGTCTATATTTTCCCCGACTACAAGATCAGAGACATGAATCACCTGGTTGAGTTGCAACTCACCCATAGGAACCTCAATTTTTTCAGGGATATTCTTGGGAATGCTTTCTACTTCTAATTGACGAATGATGTGATTGACAATTCCACCCATCTTTTCGCCTGGGGCAACCCCTACCAGAATAATAGGAACCTTGACCCTGATTTTTTTAGAGATATCAACTTCCAGAAAATCAGCATGTAACCAACCTGCTTTTAACGGGTGAGCTTGGTATTCTTTCAACACCACACTTCGGCTAGAATTCCCATCTATATTGAGCTCGATCAAAGCGTTACGACCATTTTCCAAGAGGAGTTTTTTTAATTCCTTGGGGTTAACAGTCAGACTGATGTTGTCTTTTAAGCCATACATCACCGCAGGCATGGTTTCATCGTTTCTAATTTTTCGTATTGCAGACTTTCCGGTTACTTCTCTTATTTTTCCCGCTAGAGCAGACATTCTAAACTCCAATTCATGTGATAAATACTATGAGCGTTCCTAATTAAAAACGATAACGCACAAGTTTAATTTTTTATTCCTTGGTTGAGTCGAATAACGAACTGACCGAGGTTTCTTCGTGAATCCTTAAAATAGCTTCTCCCAGCAATGAAGCGATCGAAAGCACTTTAATTTTTGGGATTTTAGCCAACTCTTCTCCCAAAGGAATGCTGTTGGTCGTCACCACCGATTTGAGTGGAGAGTTGCTGATCCGTTCTCCCGCAGGACCAGAAAGAACTGCGTGGGAACAACAGGCATGAACCTCTTTAGCTCCAGCTCCCAACAATGCATCGGTCGCCTCCATGAGGGTGCCCGCAGTGTCAATCATATCGTCCACAATAAACGCCACCTTGTCCTTAACGTCACCAATAATGTTCATGGCTTTGGCTTCGTTAGGAATATCCCGGCGCTTATCAATGATAGCCAGAGTGGTGTCCAACCTTTTAGCATACGCTCTGGCTCGCTCCACCCCTCCCGCATCGGGAGAAATAACAATCATATTTGGCAGACTAAGTTTGCGAATATAATCTATCAGAACATTCATGGCAAAAAGATGATCCACAGGAATATTGAAAAATCCCTGGATCTGCCCTGCATGAAGATCGACCGTTAAAACTCGATCTGTTCCTGCCGTTTCCAGTATATCTGCCACCAATTTGGAAGTGATCGGCACCCTTGGCTCGCATTTTCGGTCCTGACGTGCGTAACCATAGTAAGGGATTACTGCCGTGATCCTTCTTGCTGATGACCGGCGCAAGGCATCAATCATTATCAGCAATTCCATCAAATTGGTATTGCCAGGAAAACAAGTTGGCTGAATAACAAAAACGTCCCCGCCGCGAACATTCTCTTCAATCCGGACATAAATCTCCTTATCGGAGAAGTCGCGGATCACCGTTTCGCCCAAAGGAATATCGAGATATTTACAAATATCCTCTGCCAGAGACGGATTTGCCCGACCTGAGAAAACTAGCATCCGACCATTATCTCTGGAAATCATTTTCTAAAAAAATCCTTGTAAAAAATCTGGCTGGGGCGGGAGGACTCGAACCTCCGAATGCAGGAATCAAAATCCTGTGTCTTAGCCACTTGACGACGCCCCAAAGTATATTGATTCAATCGGCATCTACTAATCTAATTCCCATGTTTAACCCCTTGCCTCAACTTACTTTGAGGATAAACCAGCATTTCCGGAAAAACTCAGGGAAGTGTATTTGGACTAGACAGAGTATCCATCGAGCCACACCAACAAGCGCGGCCTCAACCCAGGAATTTGGAACCGATTCGTTTTAACCCAACAGGCGACATAAAAAAAGACCCTGACCAAATATATGGCTTTTCACCCAGGCTATTATCCGAAACCTGGAATCACCGCACCCCAAAATGCGGAGAACCTTATGGCAACAAGGTCGCTAACATTTCATCAGGATATAACTCAGATAAACTAATAATACTTTCAGCTAAAAAGAGCCTGAACTTTCCCCCCTCCAATCGAGCATAAGCGTTTTTTGCTGTTTCGGGATTGTCAAAAATTCCAAATACGGTAGAACCGCTTCCTGACAGGAGTGCTCCTTTTGCTCCTAAAGCAAGCATCTCTTTTTTTATCCCAAAAATCTCTGGATACTCTTGAAATACAATAGCTTCCAGATCATTGCTCCATGATGCCCCCAATTGGGCATACTCCGACTGCAAGAGAAAATTTTTCAAAATGCTAATATTATTTTGCTGTTTTGTCAACTTCAATTTTAGATTTCCATAGACCCAAGCCGTGGACAGGGGAAATCCTGGATAAACCATTAAAACATAAAACTTAATTGAGCTTTGGACTGGCTCAAGAATTTCCCCTCTGCTCCTACCTATCGCACAGGGGGAAAAAAGAAAAAAAGGAACATCCGAACCCAGTTCAGAAGCCAACGAAATCAGATCTTTACGTTTTAAATTCAATTCCCATAAAAAGTTGAGACCCAGCAAAACTCCCGCCGCATTGCCACTACCCCCACCCAACCCAGCCCCATGCGGGATATTTTTAGTTAAGTTAATTCTTGCCCCCTTGCACCGGTCAGGAAAGCGGGCTTGTAATAATTGCGCGGCTTTGATGACCAGGTTTCCATCATCTGTTGGAATATCGGGCTGGTTGCAGGTCATCTCCAACCCCTGCGCAAGGCATTCTATTTTGATTTCGTCACACCAATTCACCATTTGAAAGAGGGTTTCAAGTTCATGAAAGCCATCCTCACGTTTTCCCAAAATATATAATCCCAGGTTTACTTTGGCTGGAGTTTTAAAAACCAGGGTTGTCATGGGTTTTATAGAGAAGAAACGGGTTCGAGGAATTGGAATGTATCCGCAGGGAGTCCCTGATTGATAACAGGGTTTTTATACTTTACCCGAATGATTTCCCGTTTCTCAGGAAACGACAATGTTATTAAATGTGGAAAATCGTATTCTCCAACTTTAGTGTAATTCTCCCATTTAACGGAATAAACCGATCGCTGGCCTATTTTTCGAGTCATCTCAAGAGGTAGCAGAGTCAGGGCAGAAAACAAAATCTCCACGCTTCCACCCCGCTGTATATCGGTTAGTTGCAAGTTGTATTGTGTTCGCCCGGAATTCAAGCTTGAATCCAAAATTTTAAGAAACTCAAGCCTGGGTATATGACCGATAAAAATGGGAAGATGCTCACGAAAGTCCAATCTTGTTCCCAACATTTTTTCCATCATGGATTCCATTTCAGGACCTGAATAATACCTGCCCTTTGCCGGATCGTATAATACTGTCCTGCCCCGATGGTGTGTAAACACTCCCAGGGCTTGTCCAAATAAGCCAAAGGTATCTACCCGTATTGATTGGTTATTTTGAATTGCCAAAGTTTGGCGGAATGTTTGCTTCAGGTTATGGCCCAGAAAGGTTGTGCTGGTAAAAGATTTGAGGTTTTTAATTTTTTTGGCTCGATCATTTTGCCTTTTTAAAACATAGCCGGTAGTGATGGAATCTTTTAAGAAATGTGGGGCAACGGGTTCAACACGAGGTTGGCATCCGCAAGCGACAAACACAAAAATGAAAATGAAGTACCTGAAAGATTGAGGGTAGTTTGCCACGCTTGAAAACAGGTAGGAGTTCAACGAATCTTCTTAATAGCTCTGTTGCAAAAGAATTCGCGCTTTATTGATCTTATTCTTAAGCGTTTCAGGATCCGGTGCCTCTCCTCCCAAATCGCCCTTTGGATTCACGGTAAGAAACAAGCTGTTTTTCCAAGCCCCGCTGGCTTCATCGTAGTTTTTCAGGGAGAATAAAATATCTCCAAGATGGTCATAAAGAACCGGATCCGGCTCTGTGTAAATCAAGGCTTTTTGAATTTGAGTTAATGCTTTTTCGGACTCCCCCTTTTTGAAATATATCCAACCCAGACTGTCCAGAAAATAGCCATTGCGAGGTTGGGTAGTCAGGGCTTTTTTCAAATGCAAAAGAGCTTGGTCCAGGTCACGGCCTTCCAGGGCATACATGTATCCCAAAAAATTATGGGCGTTGGAGTGCAAAGGATTTAATTCAATCGCCAGCCTCATATTTTCCATGGCTCCTTTATAGTCCCCTTGCTTTTCCATCAAGGCACCCAATTCAAAATAATAGGAGTCTTTTTTGGAATTCAGAGCCAAGGCTTTGTGCATATTTTCAATCGCCTTGACATTTTCATTTTGGGCCATATACGCCAGTGCCAGAGAGTGATAAAACTGGTCGTTATCCGGTTCGATTTCAACCGCTCTACTGAGCAGTTCCACAGCTTTTTGTGTGTTTTTCATCAAGCTATAGAGCCGGGCGGTATAAAGGAGAATGTCAAGGGATTCAGGCTCCAACTTCCGGAGCTTTTCAAACTCCACCACAGCTTTGTCCAAGCGGCCGTGGACTTCATAAATTCGGGCCATCAGGACATGAGGGTCCTTGTAATCGTGCTTTACCAGGACGAGTTGAAATTCCTCCAACGCTCGCATGTATAAAGTTTGCTCAAAATATATTGTGGCTATGCGCATATGGATATTGGGTTGCTTTTCCAACTCTGGGGGAATCCCTTCAGCCCCTCTACCTTCTTTGGAATCCAAAGAACCCAAAGCGTGAAGCTGTGAAACTCTATTCTTAATACTGGCGTTATCTGGCTTTAGCTTTAACAATAGCCCATACTCTTTCAACGCCTGAATCGTTTTTCCTTGCCGCTCTAGCACCCATGCCAAATGGTGTCGGGCCTGGAGCAAATTGGGTTTCAGGGAGACGGCTTTTTCAAGACTTTTTTCGGCTTCCTGCAACTGGTTTGCACGCAAATAGGCTCGGCCCAAATAAAACTGCACAAGAGGATTGTTGGGCTCTATAATCGCCCCTTTTTTATACTCTTCCAAAGCCTGATCATATTTTCCCGACTGTTCCAACAAAGAACCTTTTAGTAGCGGTGCCCGGGCATTTCCTGAGTGAATCTGGCTGGCACGATCATAGTGCCCGATGGCCTCTTCCACCTTGCCCTGGCTGGACAAAATATCCCCCAGGACCATTTCAATCTCCTCGTTTTCAGGGAAACGGGCTATGGCACTTTGGCCTACTCGAACAGCCTCATCTAATTGACCCGTTCGGAGTAATAAGCGTATCCACTTTTCATGGAATCTTTCTGCTTCTGGATCATGCTGAACCACTTCCTTATAATGCGAAGCGGCCTGCTCCATTTGATATTGTTTTTCTGCCTGAAGGGCCATCAGGTAGTGGTAATAAGAACGGGGATCGCGTGTGTCCTGTTTCTGGGAATGTTTCTTGCTATTTTCAAACGAACGAACTGCATAAGACGAAGACAAATCAACGTTGGCGGAATCCAGAGTCCCTCCGGGTGTCGCACAATTAGTCAGGAACAAAAGGCAAAGTATTAATAAGCCAGCAGAGGTTCTCCTCTGAACAAGCCCATAAATGGGATTTGATTCGTAAGTTATGTCTTTCATCTTCTAAATTGTCCTAGATCATGGATGATTTTTATTAAGAGCGTATCAGGCAACCGTCTTAAACACAATTCTGTTTAACAGTGGTTCTCCTGCCCTGCTGTTAATTTCCTGGATGATATTCTTTTTTAAAGAATCTAAAATCGGCACCCATTCTTTCCCCTTAACTTTTACATAGAGTATTTTTCGCGTCACATTGTCAATGGTGGAAACCCTGGCAATTTCTTTTCCCACCACCAGATTCCAATGATAGGTCAACCATTCACTTTGATTTGCGTTAGCAAATATCTCTTGGGGAAGAGCTTGAAAAAGAACTGACCTGATTTCCGACCAGTTCCTGTTTGCATTTCGTCCTAACTTCCTGTCCATAAAACTTGGGATATGGGATAACGGTTAAATGGATTGACCCTCTATAGTATTTTAGCTATCTTAGCGGCCAAGTTAAAGTTATTTCTCTACCAGCCAAACGGCCTGTGACCCTGAAGCAGTGATATCTCTATGGGGCATAAAGTCAGTGGAAGGGAATACCACATGAACGCTAAAAGCGGGGGACACGCCTAAGAAACCCGGAATGGGGCAATAATAGGCCGACCATGAGCACACATAAAGACACTTTATCTTCTCCGGACCCACGCCTTGCACAATTGGAGCAACGGGTCAATCAATTAGAGACCTGCTACAAGATCACTTCCCTTATCAATTCCGAACTGAATCTCGCTAATCTACTCGACACGATCATGAATGTGGCTAAAAAGGTAATGACTGCTGATGCCTGCAGTCTGTTACTGGTTGATGAGGAAACAAATGAGTTGGTGTTCCAAATTGCTCTTAGCAAAGTGGGTGAAAAAATTAAAACAATGACCCGACTGAAAATAGGAGAAGGCATTGCCGGCACTGTTGCTAGATCAGGCGAACCCATCATAATTAAAGATGCCTATCAACACCCCAAATTTAATCCGGACTTTGATAAAAAAACCGGTTTCCAAACGGGTTCTATTTTATGCTCGCCACTAAAGGCAAAAGGTAAAATTATTGGAGTCTGCCAGGTCATTCATGAAAAAACCCGGGGCAAGGTGTTCCAGCCAAGTGACCAGGAACTTTTTCTTCTTCTCTGCGACAGTGCCGCTCTGGCTATCCATAATGCGCGTATGCATTTGGTGCTTATGGAAAATCAGCGGATGGAAAAAGACATGGAATTTGCCCAATCGGTTCAGGAAAGCTTTCTGCCGACTTCCACTCCACAACATGCTCATTATACTTTTGCCGCTCAAACTCATGCGGCTCAAGTTGTTGGGGGTGATTATTATGATTTCATTCCTTTTGAAAACGAACAACTGGGCATTGTATTGGGTGACGTTTCTGGCAAAGGGGTGCCTGCCGCTCTGCAAATGGCCAGGCTGATGAGTGATTTCCGCTATATTTCGCAAGTGGACTCAGAACCTCAAAAGGTGCTGACCCAGGTTAACAATGCGCTTTGCGAAAGATCCTATCGGGGCATGTTCACCACTGCCGTATTTTGTCTGTTGGATTTGAAAAACAGAAAACTGATTGTCTCCAACGGCGGTCACCTTTCTCTCCTTTTAAAAAGAAAAAACTCTATTGAAGAAATTGGTTCTGCCAGCGGAAGCCCCTTGGGCATTCTTCCTAATATGCAATATAGTCAGGAGGAGCACTCTCTTGAGAGCGGAGACCAGATTCTTGTTTTCACCGATGGAGTGACCGAACCTAAAAATAAACAAGATGAAGAGTTTGGACTGGTCCGATTGAAAAACATGTTTGAGAAACACCAAGGTTCTCCGGAGGAGTTTCTAAAAAACCTGGAAAATTCCATCAAACAATTTATCGGGGATGCTCCCCAATTTGACGACCTCACCTCTCTTACTTTTAAAATCAAATAACCTGGAAGGGTGCCTCTGCATTTAGTGAGTGACTTGACCCGTTCCAGACACATGAATATAATCCGTTATAGAGGTGGGGAATTTTAACTTTTGAACCAATGGAAAATTATGACAGCGATTGTGAAAGAAGAACTGGATTCATTAATTCAAAGCGAGTGGGATTATCTGGAATCCAAAAAAGGTGAATGGAGCTTGCTCGAAGGGGAGCAAGATATGGAAGTGCTGGAACATGTCTTGCGCTGTATTCTGCATCTGGACCTTACGCAGGAAAAACCCCAGGATTTCAAAGAATGCATCAAAGTGCAAAACCCGGATGGTGGCTGGTCTAAAGAATCCCACACTGACAAAACCTCGATGTGGATCACCACTTTTGTTGGGCTTAAGCTTTGCCGAGGGAACATGATTCTCAAAGACCCGGAAATTCAGGCTACAGTGGAAAAAACTCTGGAATATGTCCTGTCCATGCAGGAAAAAGACGGGCATTGGTCCGACCCAGAATGGTCGCATCTGGACACCACCTGTTCGGTCACTTGTTTTTTGACCATCTATCAGGTTACTCAGGATAAAACAGGTGACGATCGAATCAATAAGGCGCGCGTCAGAGGCTTCGAATTTATTAAAGGGTGGCAACAGGATTCAGGGCTCTGGAAAGATGACACGTTTCACCCGGCAGGCATCGAAACCACTGCTCATTTGATGCAGTACACTCTGGTTCCGGCCTACTTTATGGATAAAATTGAGTATGCTGGGAAAATGTGTCTGCAAGCGGCCAACTCGCTGGTCGCAGAACAAGCTGAAAATGGAAGTTGGGATAATGAAAATACCGACCATACCATGGATGCCTGTCGAAACCTGATGCTGGTTTCGGATACCTTCAAGACTAAAGAAAAATACGCTCCCGTTATTGAAAAAGGAGTGCGCTGGCTGATCGATATCAAAAACGAACAAGGCTGGGGAGATTTTCCGCAGGAACCCAGCAATGTGGAACGCACCGCAGATGGCTTGGACACCTTGCTCAAATTCCGCCGCTATGAGGCGGGTAAACCCATGTCACACTTCTGGGCCTTCAGTAAGTAGCCAGTCAGCGACCGGGAGCTGTTAGCAAAATGTTTCCGCGAGCAAACGCTCTCGTCTTTAAGGGCTATTACTATCCGCCTCCCAGGGGGCCTGGAAAGGTTTATTAGTGGAAGCAGTCATATTGTTGGCCGGATACGGTTCGCGTTTGGACAGGCAGGACTTGCCGCATAAAGCACTTCTCCCCTTTGGCGAGGAGACACTCCTCTCCCGCCACCTGAAATGCCTGCAGGCTTTGAACATCCGTAAAGTTCACCTTATCCTGGGCCATAATGCCCCCGCGTTGAAAGCTTATGTGCAGGGCCTCAATCTGGACCTGCCATTACACTACATCGATAACCCGGTCTACCGCACTACTGGCAACACTCTTTCAATGGTAATGGGACTCAAACATTGCCAGGAGGAAACTTTGATCCTTGATGGTGATGTTTTGTACCCGCCCCAAGCCTTGCTCGATTATGTGCAAAAAGCACCGCGCTCTTCCTTCGCGTTGATACCCGCTGACATCGACAACGCAGAATGCGCCAAGGTGTTATTGAATCCTTCAGGGACCATCCACGCTTTTATTACCAAACGAGAGCTGACTGATGAGGAAAAATCCGATTTCGGTTTTGGTGGCGAGGCAATCGGATTTTTTATCCTCCGTCAGGAAGATGTCCCTCGTTTTGTTGACCTTTATGAAAATAATGAGCCGACCTATCGACCGGTTCTTTGGGAAATTCCATTTACGGAGTTTGCTCGAAATACCCCCCTGCACCCCTGGAATATTCCACAGGAAGGTTGTTTTGAAATAGACACCCAGGAAGACTATTCCGATGCCTTAAACCATTTTCGGTCCAACCTGGATCAATACCAGCTAGAATAGCAAAATTAGGCAACTTACCTATTTTAAATTATAAAAAATAATACTATTTATAAATATAGTTTAATTTTATATTATTTATTTGGGCTATTCTTGTCCAGATAGTAATTTTTCATACAATTTTTTAATTCAAATTTTCCTTTAAAGTCCACTAGTTAAAAAATTCCCTCCTGCAAAGTTCCGCAATGCTTCCCCAATTGGTATCTATTTTGCTCTTTAAAGAGGGTTTCCCAAAGAAAGAAACCGACTTTTAATCCTTTGGATTAAAAGAGCGCATTAAAACGTAAAACTTTTAAGGATTAAATTGGGTGAATGTTATGCAAGGTATGAATGAAACTATTGATTTTTTTGCAAACAAGGTGTTTTTTATTTCCTTTGGACAAATTGTGTTCATGTTTCTCGCCTGTTTTCTTTGCCTGCTCTATGGCAAATATAAAACAGGGCTGTTGGTATCCTATTTCTTTATTTTTTACTGGGGTTTTGTTTCTAATCGCTTGTATTGGATGGAATTGTTTGGGGATTCAGGGATAGGACTGATGATGTATTTTTTTAGCGCCACCTCTGTAGCCCTGATGGGGGTCATCAGCTTTTTCCAGCACGATCACTAGCCAGCGTGACCCAATTAGCAAAATCTTATTCTGGTTGGTAAAGAGTGGTCTCGGCTGAAAGAGAAATTGCTCCCAGTTTCCGTCAACTAAAAAGCGCGGCTCACCCTCTAGCGAGGGCCGCAAATGGCGACAACTATCCAGGCGAACAAAGAGTCATCTTGCCTGAAAAAGTTATCGCCCCTGCCCTGTTAAGGGGCGAGGAGCGTTGTGCGTAATGGCTATGCCTGCGTTCACGAGCCGCCAGGAATTTTTTAATGGTGCTATTCAGATCGTCTTAAGCGCCAAAGTAACTTTAATCAACTGGGTGGTTAATTCCTGAATACGTTTTTCGATTTCGGGGTCGGTTAGATTTTTTTCTTCAAACGACTCGCCGGTAACGTAAACGAACCGGGGCAGGACAATGCATCGGAAGTCCAGCATCAAGCTGTTGGCAAGGCTCATGATCGACATATAACTGCTATGCCCTCCAGCGGCGCAAAGAAAACCCACCACTTTATCTTCCCAACCTTTTCCGGAAAGCTCGATCAAGTTTTTTGCGGCGGCATTGGCATCGTAATTATAAATGGGAACGGAAACTAATATCCCATCCGCCTTTTGGACACGTTCTGCGGCAGAAACAACCTCCTGTTTTGCGTAAACCGAATCACCATCACAGAAAGGCAGGGGGTTTTCCCTTAAGTTCATAAAATCAACGTCTGCATCTGCCGACAGGAAGAATTTTTCAGCCTGCCGCGCTAATGCCAGGCTACGGCTTTCGGGATTAAGACTACAGGCGACAATTAAGAAAGACATTTGTTCTCCAGAATTTTTTTCATTGAACAACTCGAAACCACACTGATAGAACTCACCCTATTTTTATTATAGTTGAAGCATTTCCTTTTGAATGGAAATTATAAATCGTTTTATCCGGGAATTGATTCAAATCTTTTCTTGCTGGTTTTCCATCTTACATACAGTTTAAAATTCCAATTATCCATTTAAAACCAAGAGGTCTTATCCTTGCCTTTATCTTCTTATAAAGCAGTGTTTTTTGATGTCGGGGGAACCCTGATCCACGTTCACCCTTCAGTAGGAGATGTTTATGCCCGACACGCACGCCCCTTTGGCTATTCAGGTTCCGTTCAGGAATTAAACGAAGGGTTTGGCAGGCAATGGAAAAAAATGGGGGGCATTGAATCCCTGGGTAATCAGAGCGGAGCTGAAGCGGAAAGAAAATTCTGGCACACACTGGTTTATGAGGTGTTTCAACCATTAGGCGGACTCGACCGATTCGAAGAATACTTCGATCTCATTTTTGAAGCGTTTCGGGATGAATCCAACTGGCGAATTTATGAAGATGTGGTCGAATCAGGGATTTTTGAGAGCTTGAAAAAAAGAGGCGTGGTGATGGGTGTAATCTCTAACTGGGATTCGCGCTTGATCTCAACGTTGGAAAATATGGGTCTTGGACATTATTTTGATTTCATCCTTCCCTCTGCCGTGGTGGGTTCGGCCAAACCGGATAAAAAAATTTTTGAGGAAGCGCTAAAACTGAGCGGGGTCGCCCCCCATGAGGCCTGCCATATTGGCGATGAAATTCGCACCGATGTGGAGGGTGCCCAAAGAGTTGGAATTCATCCTATTCTGCTGGATCGAAACAACCGTTTCGACAACCCAGAAACCAGAAAGGTCACTTCATTTATGGAGCTGGTTGACAAATCTGTCTGACCTGCCAATTTTATTGGGGGGAATACTGGAAGTGGTTTTTTTAGGCCTTATAACCTTTTACATCATCCAACTTTGCATTTTTAAAACTGGCATCTTTGGTATCTGCAGAAGTCATGTTCGATCTGGATAGATCTGCTCCATGAAAGGAAACGGATTGAAGGTCTGCTTCCCGCAAATCGCAACCGACCAGGGACGCAAAGCTCATGCTGGCTTTTTTACATTTTACCCGGGGCATTTTTGCAGAGTCCATTTTGGCTCGGCTGAAAGAAGCATTTTCCAAGATACAATAACTCAAGTCAGCTTCTTTTAAATTGGCCTCGCTAAAATCAGCATTTTTCATGTCAGATTTTCGAAAATTGCATTTGGCTAAAAATGCCTTGCTGAATTTAGCTTTCTTCAGAGAGCAATTGCTGAAATTTGTGGCGGCGATGGTTCTCTCGCTGAAATCAAAACCCGAAAGGTCCAAACCGGAAAAATCCATATTAGTCATATGAGGCTGTTTTTCATCTGCAAGCATTGCTTTAATTTTTGCTACGGTTGTATTAGCCATTGCTTCCCTTTAATCGAATAATTCCAAAGTCTTTTAAATATAACTTGTTGCTTCAATCTAAACAAGAAATAATTTATTTAGCTAATCCACCTGTTCTGTGACCCGATTTTGAATGCGACTTTCACGAAGCTCCAGACCCAGTAAAAAGTAAAAGGGTAGATATTCGACCCACGGAATCCAGTGGCTAAATGCCTGTAATTCCTGATAATCAAAATAAAAGTCCAGGTAATAAAACCCTATCAATCCGGTTAAGACAATCCACGATCTTTGTGGAAAAATACATAGGAATGGAACCACCCAACAGAGATACCAGGAGTTCTGTACCGGACTCAACAGGAAGACCAATGCCATAATCCAGAAAAGTCCGCGAACAAACTCTACAGGTTGTTGCAAAAGAGAGGTTCTTTTAAGCAACAACCAGAATAAAACTCCAGTTAAAATAATGACTACGGTCACCTTGCTCAAAAAAATCGGCAAAGGATTAGACAAAGTCATTTCAGTGGCAAACCCGCCCAAAACGTTTTTAAAGATGAAAGCCAGAATGGCAAATATACTGTCATTGCTTTGCCAATACATGGTGAAGGCTTTAAGCCCATCGAACATCTGCAATCCGATTCCCAAAAAGGATAAATAACCCAAAAAGACCACCCCCATAAATAAAACACTATTCCTCAAGATTCTTGACCATGCATTTTTTCCTTCCTCAATGGTTTTTTCATAATAGGCCTGAAGAAATAAAGGGAACAATATTATCGGATATAGCTTCCCCAGAAAGCTAAGGGCCAGAAAAAAGGTGGCTAGAGTGTGACGTTGTCGAATCAAAAAATAAATGGCACCGCAGAGCAAAGATATTCCGATGATATCCAGATGGGTGGAGTTGAATGTTTCCTTTATTATTAGAGGACTCCAAAAATAAATCAGACAACCGGTTTTATCCATTCCTAGTCGGGAAAGAATTCCAATGATGAAAACCAACGCCAGAATGTCAAAAATTAAAAATCCTGCGCGCAGGGCGACAATGCTGTCGGGTTTTATCTGATGTACCAAACGGAACACAAACTGAGCCATAGGTGGGTAGATAGTTGGCACATCCGGATGGTTTATTCGTTCTAAAAATTTAACGGATCGAGGCGATTCCCATTTTAACGCGTCCAGTTGTTCCAACTCGCGCTCGTTACGCTCAACGTAAATTTCATAATAACTTTCCGGATTTTGTATTCTCAATGCCTTGAAGGCATGCACTTCGGCGGGAGCGTATTCAAAGGGATTGATTCCATTTGCGAATACTTTTCCATCCCACAAATAGCGGTAGACATCGTCTTCCTGAATTTGTTGAGAAGGCAGGAGGACGGCGCGAAACAAAAGGCCAAAAATAATGATCGTCCAAAAATTACCCCTGTCTTCGGGATGCCTGCGTACAAAAAACCAGGTCAGGCCATAAAGCACGCAGAGGGAAAAATATATGGCGAGATAAGTGAGGATAGGTCTTTCTGAATACCCTTCTCCCCAATTGAATTGGTAGGAGAGCTGGGTGAGGAAAAAATAAAGCAGGAGGCTTGCAAACCCCGTAAAAAAAATCGGGAGTCGGGAACGCATACCAGGCTAGGGATTGCGGGCAAAAGAGCTCTGCCCCTCCAGATTTTTCAGCGTCTCAATTTCTTGTTCTGAAAGAATTTTATAAATTTCCAGAACACTTCGATGGATGTAGGGATCATCTTTTTTTAGGGCCAGAGCAGACCAGTAGCGGGAAAGGGCTTCCCTGAACATTGATTTCTTCTTATACAAGTCTCCGAGTTTGACATAAATTTCCAGTCGATCCCGTTCCAGAACCGAAACTTGTTCAAAAAAGTTCACGGCCTCAAGATAATTTCCTGATCGCTCATACTCTTCTCCCAGCGCTTCCAGATAGGCAGGGTTATCTGCTTCCAGATCAATGGCCTGTTTCAAGTGCTCAATACCTTGAACCAATTTCTCCCGTTTGAGATGCAACCGCCCCAGTCGATGATGAGTAAGCGCATGCCGGTTATCTATGCTCAATGCCTTCAGGTAATTTTGCTCTGCTTCGGCAAGCTTACCTTCCTGCTCTTTATATTCCCCCAAAACACTCAGAGGATGGGCAGAATCCGGATTTTTATTTGCCGCCGTTTCAAGTTCCTTGAATGCCTCATCATGGTTTCCTTTTTCGTAATAAATCCCTGCCAAATTAATGCGGCTGAAAGTATCTTCGGTAACTTTCAGGACATCGCCATACAGTTTTTCAGCCTGATCTACCTTGCCCTGATCCTGATACAAAACAGCCAGGTTATACATGGCAAACGTGTCATTAGAGTTTTGCCGAAGTGCCAGTTTGTATTCTTCAATGGCCTTAGCCAGATCCTTATTGTCGTAATACTCAACACCTTTGTTGAAATGACCATCGATAGGAGCCGGGACATTGGCGCAACCAAAAAACATGGAGGCCACCATAACTCCCATCATGTTTGGAAAAAGTTTTGTAGTCATCATGGTCTAATTGCCGGACACCTTGTCCAGTCGTTTCATGCGGACGCTGGGCTGTCCAGGAGTGGTTGCTTGCTCAGGAGCGGGAGGGATTTCATCCGATTTTCGCACCAGCTTCCACGGGTTCCGTTTCAAATCTTCGGTGAGGGATTTCAGGTTCCGCGATGTTTCGTTCATGTTCTGAAGAAGCAAAAGCAGATTTCTGCGGTTCTCCACCATGATTGAACTGCCTTGACCCAAGGTCTCTTCAACGCTGGTTGCGGTACGATCAATATCGGTAGTGATTTCCTGTGCGTTGGCTTCCATGCTATTAATCAAGCTGGTTACACCGGGTCGGGTATCCGCGAGTAGCACTTCCATTTCCCGCGTTAAATTATGCATCTGATTGATAATCTCGCGGATTTCTGTGTCTTTATCAATGAATAGCTTGTCGGTTTTTTCCGAAACCGAAGCAACATGGTCGAGTGTACTTTCCATTTTGCCACGGTTTTTATTCAGGATTTCGGAAACCTGATTAGAAATTTCCAAAGCGTTTTCCATATTGGCCCGGACATATTTACGGTTTTCTGCCAATATCTTATCCACATTATGCAGAGAGGTTCGCACATTTTTCAGTGTGGATTGACCATCTTTAACAAGATCTTCCGTAAGTTTGGTAAAGCGGCGAATCTCCATCACCACCTCGGTGGCCATATCACCGATCTTGGCAATTTCGAACGAGTCCTGCCCGATCAACTCCTCATTGTTTTCTAAAGGTGGTGACCCCTGAGTGCCGGGACGCACGTCTATATAGAGTCCTCCCATCAGCCCTGAAGTTTTAATCATTGCAACGGAATTCTTTTTGATGGTGATCTTTGGGTTGATCTCTGCCACCACTGCAACCCTGTCTTGCCTTTTATCATCGCCAAGCAGTTCAATGTCTTTGACGGAGCCAATGTCTAGTCCTGCATAGCGTACCGGAGCACCCACTTCCATTCCACCGGTAAAATTGAACACAATGCGTAACATCCTCCGAGGCTTGAAATAATCCTGAATATTTCCCAGCATAAATATCATGACGATCAAACCCACCATGCTGACAAATATAAATAACCCGGCTTTAACTTCTGAGGAACGGTATTCCATAATTTAGACTCGGCTCATTTCTTTGAGTTCTTCTCCATAATCTGTCAGGCTTTTGCTGAACGGAATAGGTCCATCCGGACTGCCTTCAATAAACTGTATCACTCTTTGGTCGTTGCTGTTGCGGATTTCCTCAGGACTTCCCTCTGCGATGATTTCCCCCTTGAACAGCATTATAATTTTATCTGAAATTCGCATTGCACTGGGAATTTCGTGGGTAACCACAACCGATGTGATGCCCATTTTTTTGCTGAGGTCGATGATCAACTTATCGATCACTCCGATGGAAATTGGATCCAGCCCCGCCGAAGGTTCATCATAAAAAACAATCTTGGGATCCAAAGCAATGGCCCGTGCCAAAGCAATACGCTTGACCATACCACCGGAAAGTTGGGCGGGCTTGAGATGTTCGGCCCCTCTTAGTCCCACCATTTCCAATTTCATCTTGACCATAATAAGAATGGTTGCTTCATTGAGATCGGTATGCTCCCGCATGGGTAAGGCCACATTATCTTCAACGGTCAGGGAGTTAAACAGGGCTCCACTCTGAAACATGATGCCAAACTTTTTGCGGACATTACCAAGTGCCTCACCTTTGAGATGAGTAACCTCCTCCCCATCGATCCAGATTTCTCCAGAGTCCGGGCGATAAGCTCCTATCAAATGTTTGAGGACCGTGCTCTTGCCACTGCCACTGCCACCAATGATGGATGTGATCTGGCCTTTTTCCATGTGCGCATTAAAATCTTCCAGCACCGTAATGCGCTTGTCGCCTTCCCCAAATGTTTTTTTAAGGCTATTTACTTTTATCATCAGGTTACAAAGAAAAATAATGATGTGAAAACCAAGTCGGCGATGATTACCAAAATCATCGAGACCACTACTGCTGTACGGGTGTTCTGCCCGACCATTTCCGCCCCGCCTTCAATGATGAAGGCCATATAACTTCCCACCATAACAATGATTACAGCGAACACTGCGCTTTTGACCAGCCCCGTCACAACATCCTTAATCACCATGGCGTCAAGAGAATTGTTGATATACGTCACGGGGTCGATTCCTAATGTGGTCGTGCCAATCAAAAATCCGCCCAGAATTCCCATCAGGTCTGCCATGATGGTTAAACATGGAAGCATGATTAACAGGGCCAGAAACCGGGGAGTGATTAAAAACTTTACCGGATTCAATGCCATGATCTCAAGAGCCAGCACCTCGTCGGAAACTTTCATCGTTCCCATTTCAGCGGTGAACGCGGCTCCAACACGACCAGACATGACCAAAGCGGTCATCAAAGGCCCCAACTCACGCAATATGGCAACCCCTACCAAAGCGCCGACAAACTCCAGCGCACCCAATCGGCTCAACTGGTGTGCAGATTGAAACGCAAGGATGACCCCGATCAAAAACGATACCAGAAAAACAATGGTGGTGGACTTGACC